>Ga0315273_10012181_pt1 | contig 11011 bp, 8 predicted proteins | sample YL17G02_0_MG_FD_205753 | JGI IMG/M metagenome (GOLD analysis project Ga0315273, IMG submission 205753) | Sediment microbial communities from Yellowstone Lake, YNP, Wyoming, USA - YL17G02_0 | ecosystem: Environmental > Aquatic > Freshwater > Lake > Sediment | place: USA: Wyoming | collected...
ATCGGGGACTCCGCAGGCCGCCAACGCGGGCATTGCCGCCAATGTCAGCATCAAGGTCTCGGATGGCAAAGCGACTGCGGCCCTCGCCAGCTTCTCGATCGCAGTCAATCAAATCGCGATGGGTTCGGTGACGCTGTCCTGGATACCGCCCACTGAGAACGCTGACGGGTCCACGCTGATCAATCTCGCGGGCTACCGAATTTACTACGGCCGTAGCGCCAATGCGCTGGGCCAAGTGGTCAAACTCAGCAATCCGGGCCTGAGCCGCTATGTCATCGAAAACCTGTCGCCCGCGAGGTGGTACTTCTCGATGACTTCCCTGAACTCCAGTGGCGTCGAGAGCGCACGGTCGGCGACCGCGAGTAAGCTAATTACCTGAGTTTCAGCCGCTGGAGTCGCTGAAAGGCGGCCGGTAGCACCCGATCGAAACCTGCTCGCAGAGCGGCGCTGGCCGGTTCTTGGCCTATACTTCTGGCAAGTCTGTTCGGTGGCCTCATGGCTCGCTTGACATAAGCGAGCCATGACACGCGTCACACCTGAACGTGCCCAGAGCCACGACAATTAGCCAGCCATGAACGAACCAATCGTATTCAAACGCAGTGTCCTGATCGGGCAACTGGCGCTGGTCCAACTGCTGGTTCCTCCGCTCATCGCGATCGGCATGCTCTACGGCCTGGCGCTGCTGTACGGAGCCCGGTTCGACGCCGAATACCGGACGCTGGCCGTGCTGATCGCGATCCTGGCACCCACTGTCATTCAACGCCCACAAGTCGTTTCGTTGGCGATCCTGCCGCGTACGTGGTCCATTTTCGCGAGCCTAGTACTGCGGTGGTTACTGCTGCTCGCGATACTCTTTGCTATCGGTTATATGACGAAGACGTCAACCGAATACTCCCGCCGAGTGATTCTCACCTGGGCCTTGGTGACTCCCGTGCCGCTGATCATCTTCAGCATCATGCTGCATGAGCTCATCCGGAGTTTCATGCACTCGCCGAGCAATGCGCGGACGGCTGTCATCGCCGGTTACAGCGATGTCAGTCGCGGACTCATGGAGCGAATCAGGAAAAACCGGGAGCTTGGCATCATCGTCAAGGGCTATTTCGACGATCGCAGCGCTGAGCGGCTCGGGATGCCGGAAGGAAAGGTCTTGCTCGGCGGACTCCTGGACCTCGCGGTCTACGTCAAGAAGAAGAACGTCGACGTAATATTCATTGCGTTGCCGATGCGCCAGGTGCAGCGCGTCGTGGATCTGCTCGAAGAGCTTCGCGACACGACAGCTTCGATCTACTTCGTGCCGGACATCTTCGTTGTGGACCTCATTCAGTCGCGCACGGCAGAGATTGATGGTGTACCTATCGTCGCGATGTGCGAAACACCATTTCAGGGTTCCCGTGGGCTGGTCAAGCGCAGCATGGACATCGTCATCAGTTCCATTGCACTGCTCGTTCTCTTGCCGTTCCTGTTACTGGTGGCGCTGCTGGTCAAGCTGAGTTCGCCGGGGCCAATCATCTTCCGGCAGCGGCGCTACGGGCTGGATGGACAGATCATTGACGTGCTCAAGTTCCGAACGATGACGGTCACTGAGGATGGAGCGAGCGTGCAGCAGGCGACGCGCGAGGACGTGCGGTTCACGGTCATTGGCCGCCTGCTACGTCGATATTCAATCGACGAGTTGCCGCAGCTCTTAAACGTGATACGGGGCAATATGAGCCTGGTCGGTCCGCGGCCCCATGCCGTGGCGCATAACGAACAGTACCGGCACCTGATCAAGGGCTACATGGTTCGCCACAAGGTGCCGCCGGGTATTACCGGTCTCGCGCAGGTGAACGGCTGTCGCGGGGAAACGAGCCGCGTGGAGGACATGCAACGCCGCATCGAGTACGACCTCGATTACCTGCGGCACTGGTCACCGACGCTGGATCTGAGGATTCTGGTCCAGACGGTCATGCAGGTGCTGAGCGACCGCAAGGCGTACTGAGCGTTTGGGACGCCGCAGCGATCGTTGCAGCGGTTTCACATAACCGAGTACCCTTTCTCGTTATGGCCATTATCGCCTGTGATAGAGTTCGTTCTGGCCAAAAGGCAATGAAATATCATGTCACGCCATGTGCTTACGACGGCAAACTCGAAAGCTTATGTATTCATGATCCGGCTTCTTGGACGGACATCGTTATTCGTGTTGCTCATGGGCCTCACCGTGGTCGCGACACAGTGCGCCGAGGCCCAGGGCGCCGAAGCCGACTACATGATGCATGCGGGCGACGAGCTCGAGGTGTCCGTCTGGAAGGAAGTGGACCTGCAGCGCAAGATTCTCGTCCGCCCGGACGGCAAGTTCTCGTTTCCGCTGACGGGCGAGGTGCAGGCGGCCGGTCGCTCGCCGGCCGAGGTCCGCGCCGACATCGAGAGTAGGCTCAAGGTCTATATCCCAGAACCGGTAGTTACCGTGACCGTCACGGGCGTGAATGGCAATGGCATCTACGTCATTGGCCAGGTCAACAAGCCGGGCGCTTTTGTCATGAACCCGCGTCTCAGCGTGCTCCAGGCGCTAAGCGTGGCAGGCGGCACAACGCCATTCGCGAAGCTCGACAACATCGTCGTGATCCGCATGAGCGGCGGCACGCAACGCTCGCTGCCTTTCCGATATAACAAGGTCAGCGAAGGCAAGGATCTCTCGGAGAACATTGAACTGGAGGCTGGAGATGTTGTCGTTGTACCTTGATCACACGGATCTGCGACGCGCGGTCTCGCGAGTCCTTGCGTTCCTGAGCATGGCGACAGCGTCTGCGGGCACGGCACTGGCTGCTGATACCTACGTGCAGCCGCAGGCGGAATTGCGTGCCGAAACCAACAGCAATTTCAACTTCGTGCCAGGCGGATCTTCCAAATCCAACGTGTACGGCTACATCGCCGAGCTGCAGGCGCTGATCGGCATTGCGACGCCACGCAGCGACACGTCGATTCGGCCACGCGTCAAGGTTCAGGAGTACCCGGATCGCAAGGATTTTGATAGGTTCGAGGCGTTTTTCGACCTTCGGTCGGAGTATCGATGGGAGCGGAGTAAGTTGCTCACGATCGCCCGGTATTCGCAGGAGGATACGTACAACACGGAGACGCCCGGCGGCGGGTACGATCCAAACTATCCGGACGATCCGGGGAACGCAGACTCGGGCACCATTGTGGTTGGCGAGACGCGCACGCGATACCAGATCCAGCCGGAATTCACGTTTGACCTGACAGAGCGCACACAGGCGGGTGTAGCAGCCGATTATGAGTCTGCACGCTACGATTCCGGCTCAGTACAGACCCATGTGGATTACGATTATTTCGAGGGCAGCGGCTTCATCAGATGGGCGCTCGATCCGCGCAGCGACTTCATTGTCGAAGCGTACGGAGACAGGTACGAAACCACGGATAACTCCAGTGAGACCGACGCCTACGGCGGCCGGCTTGGCTACGAGTTCCGTTGGTCGGAGGTCGCTGGCGTCGCGATCGAAGTTAATTATGAACAAGACGACATAACCGAGTTCGTGCCAGTGACGACCAAGGAAAGCACCGAGGGTTGGGGCGGCACCGTCTCTGCCTATCGCAAGGGCGAGGTCAGCGCATGGAGATTCTCCGCGGGGCGGTTGTTTGACGCCACCGGCGCGCGCAGCAAGTCGGAAGTGGATCAGTTGCGACTGCAGTATGACCGCGACTTGACGCAACGCCTCACTTTCACGGGCGCTGGCCGTTATGAGAAGCGGAATTCGCTCTCGACTGGTGGCGGTCAGGGGGATGACCGCGATTACGCGCGCGCGGACCTGGCGCTGCGCTGGATGATGGCGCCCACGTGGTACCTAGCGGGCGGCTACAGCTACATATGGCAGGACCGGCAGAACGCAGCCGGGTCCGCTGACAACAACAAGCTCTTCGTCGGCTTCGGGTACAAGGCACTGAACAGGCAGCGCCGCTGAATGGACACGAAAGACGCTCCGAGCACCCTGGGTGATTATTTCGGCATCCTGCGCCGACGACGCATCTTCCTGTTGACGATCATTCCGGCAGCGCTGCTATTGTCCGTGTACCTCGCGTATGCATTGACGCCGCTGTATCGGTCATCCGCAACCATCCTGCTGGAGCCCGCGTCGGTTTCTGCGGCTCTGGTACGAACGCTTTCAAGTTACGCGGACGAACAATTCGAGCTGGTACAGCGACAGGTGCTTACAGCGGACAATCTGGAACCGATCGTCAAAGAACTCGATCCGTATCCGGACATGCCCGAATTGTCGTCGAGGGAAAAGGCTCAGAAGGTTATTGACGACACCCTGATTGAGCGCGTGGACCCGGTTACTTTCGAGGTGCTGCAAGAATCCAGCGCATTTTCGATCCATTACCACAATACGGACCCGGAGCGCGCCGCAGCGATTGACCAGCGATTGAGCGACTTGTTTCTGAGTTACAACCGCAAGTCGCGAAGCGAGCGTGCAACGGCGGCATATGAGTTCCTGCTCACCCAGTCGCGCGACGTGGAGCGTCGAATCAGCGAAGTGGATCTGAAGATCGCACAGTTCAAGACACGGCACGGGGATGCATTGCCGGAAGCTCAGGTGCGCAACCAGAGTTTCGCGGAACGCTCGTCGCAAAACCTTTTCAGCATCGAGGCTCAGATCCGCTCGGCGGCAGAACGACAGGGGCTTCTCGAGGTGCAGCTAAGCAAGCTAAACCCGACTCTCGGGACCACGACGGGGAACACACAGACGGAGCTCGCGACGCTGCAAGGACAACTTGCCGATGCGCGGGTTCGTTATACTCCGGATCATCCAGACGTGAAGCGCCTGCAGCGCCAGATAGAGGCGCTGACGGCGAAAGCAGCGGCAGAGCCGGCCGCTGGCGGAATCGTGCCGAATAACCCTGATTACCTGGCAGTGCTGGGTCAACTCAACGCGACGAAGCGGGAGATCTCGGCGCTCCAGGCGAGCGCGGCGCAAGAGCGAGGTCAGATTTACGCATACGAGGCTGGCGCCGTGGCGGCACCAAATGTCGAACGCGATTACACACAGCTGATGCGCGATCGAAATGTCCTCCAGGATCAGTTCAACGATTTGCAGGCCAAACTGCGTGAAGCAGACATCTCGCGTAACTTGGAAACGGAGCAAAGAGGCGATCGTTTTTCTCAGATACGCGCACCCCAGATCCCGACCAGTCCGTACTCGCCCAATCGCCTGGGCATCATCCTGCTCGGACTTGTGCTTGGCGGCGGGCTTGCGGTGGGATTGGCAGCATTGGCGGAGTCGTCAGATCCAGCGGTGCGCAGCGCCCGGGACCTGCGCGAAATCACCCGGATTCCGGCCATTGCGTCGGTTCCCGTCATGCTCAACGAGGCTGACCGCCGGAAACATTTTACATGGTGGGCGTATTACGCTGGCGCCCTGGTCGCTGCAACGGCTTTCGTGGCGGTCACCGTGGTTACCGCCTAACGGAGTCATGCAATGACCATTCAGGATGCGATCGAGCGCGCAAAGAAGTTGGGTATGGAGCGGGCAGATAGGAGACGCGCGTCACCGGACGACTTGAGGTCGTCAGCTTTTGTCCGCGAACCGGTCCTTGCCGGGACGGAGGCCCCGGTGCACTACGCGGCGCTCGGACGAATCGAGTTTGACGTGGCCACTTGTGCAAAGAACAACATTCTCATGACCGACGAGCAGCCGGGGGCGACGGGCCACGCTGCCACGGCATACCGGCTCATGCGTGGACGCATCCTGCACAAGATCAAAGGCAGCAATTGGTCGTGCATTGGCATCACCAGCGCCGGGCCCGGGGAGGGCAAGACCGTCACTGCGCTGAATCTTGCTATCAGCATTGCGCGAGAGAAACTGCGCGTGGTCTATCTCTTGGACCTCGATATGCGCAAGCCCAGCGTGTGGAATCGCTGTGGGTGCCGGCCGGCGGGTCAGTTGTCTCAGTACTTCGCCGGAGAATTGGCGCTCGAGCAGGTGCTGTACCAGACCAGTGTCGAAAATCTTGTAATCGCTGGGGCCTGTGACCCGGTGCAAGGGGCCTCGGAATTGCTGGCCTCGACGCGGCTGGAAGAATTGATCAAGTACGTTCGAGGACGTTCGCCGGGCGCACTGGTCGTCTTCGACCTGCCGCCCGTGCTGAGCACTGATGAGGCCCTCGTGGTCGCACCGCGAACTGATGCGTTGTACCTGGTGGTCAGTGAGGGTGTGACACGACGCGATGGGCTGGCACGATCGGTTGACATGCTAAGTGACTTCACGGTCGCCGGCGTCATCCTGAACCGGTCGAGTGAGGAACTCGGCGCCGATTATTACGGCTACTAAGAGCGCATGTCGCTCTATACGCGCGGTCGGACCCGTCGCTCTCTGATCGACACGGTTGCGTTCCGGGCGGTATCGCAGGTTGCGACTATCCTGGGCTATGTCGTGATGGTCCGCGGGATGTCGAAGCAGGATTTCGGCACCTTCAACCTACTGTATGCATTCATCCCGGTCATCAGCGCCGTCGCTTCCCTCGGGCTGGAGCAGACCCTGCGGCGCTTTCAGCCCGAGTACCTGCAGGCGGGCAACCGCGCCGCAGCCACCTGGCTTGTTCGCCTTGTGGCGACGGCTCGATTCACCACCAATGTTTTTTTGCTAAGCGTCATCCTGCTCTGCTGGAACTACGCCGCTCCGCTGTTCAAGCTGGGCCCCTACCGGGCTGAATTCGCGCTGTTTTGCCTGCTCGTACTAATTTGCTTCCAGGCGCGCATCATGCAGATGTCTCTGGCCGCGCACATGCTGCATCGATTCAGTGTCGGCTCGATGGCGATGCTGGCTGTTGTCAAGCTGATTGCATATTGCGCACTCGTCTGGCAAGACGCGCTAAATATCCAAAACGCCATACTCGCCGAAACGGCTGGGTTTGGCATCGCATACGCATTGATGCTCGGCGCTTACCGACGGAATTGCCTCGCGGGCGAGCAGACTGGAAAGTACCGCCCGGACAAGAGCGAGCGGCGCCGACTGCTGCGCTACGCATTCTTCAACAATTTCAACGACGCGGGTACGATGATGCTCACGACGAAGACGGACAACTTCTTCATTGCAGCCATCATTGATCCCATTTCTGTCGGCGTCTATTCCTTTTACAACCGGTTGAACGAAATGGCGGCAAATATGTTGCCACTCAAATTGTTCGATAACGTCATACAGCCGGTGTTTTTTGCTGTGCGTACGGAAGAAGCAGATCGTAAAGTTCCGCAGTACTTTTCGCTGCTTCTGAACCTGAACCTGATGCTTCAGTGGCCAATACTGGCCTATGCGACTGCCTATCATGCGGAGATCGTTCAGGTTGTGTTCGGCGGCAAGTTCATCGAGCACTCCTGGCTGCTGCCGGTAATAGCCGGATTCGCGACTGTAAACGTCATTGCGACACCGGTGACTCTTGTTGCGCAACAGGAGGAAAAGACGGGAGTCATTTTGATAAGCAAAGTGTTCGGGATCTACAATGTGATCGCTTTGCTCGCGTTGTTGCCGATAGCAGGAGTTTACGGAGCTGCAATCGCCAGCGGTTCAGCCCAGGCGATGAAAAACGGTTTCATTTGGTGGTATGTGCGCAGGCGGGCGCGGTGGACAAACGCTCGCCGCGCGCTGCTCATGAGCATTGCGCTGTGGACTGTAGTCGTCGTGGCTTGTCGGGCGCTGGGTGCAATGCTTCATACGATGCCGATCATCAGTCTTGGAGTCGGTGCGTTCATTGTAGCGCTGGCCGGCCTCTTGCACGTACGCGGGCCAGCGGTTTCTCCTGACGACCGCCGAATTCTGTCGAATGTATTTCACGGCAGAGAGGCCGAGTGGTTGCGGCGCCTCGGACTGTTGCGCAGCGTGAAAATAGGATCGGACCGTCATTAGGACGATGATCGAGCGATGCAGATATTGATATTGCTGATGCTGGTCGTGGTGACAACCTTCGAGTTCTTCACGAGGGGCGATCACTGGCGTCAGTGGGCGATTCTACCAAATGGCTTTCAATATTGTCCCGAATTGGGAGGCGTGATCGCGGCTGTTATCGTGGTGATCGCTGGCACACGGAATCGCTTTCAATTCGTGCGTTCACAATACCTGATGGTGTTTGGGGCGTTGTCCTTGACCATCATCTGCGGGACCTTGATCAATGATGTCGGCGCCGGCCCGATCTTGGCCGGCGCACGCAACTATCTTTGGGCTGTTCCCTGGTTCTTCGTTCCTGCTGTGTTTTGCTTTACCGATGCGCAGGTCAAGACTCAGCTGAAGCTCCTGCTCGCAATTGCCTTGCTGCAATTGCCATTTGCTGTGCAGCAGCGTCTCGGAACGAAGGGCCAGGGGAGCTTAACGGGCGACTTCACCAGCGGGACGCTGATGATCTCGTCGATCATGTCCATCTTTTTGATCGGCGCCATTTGTGTTGCGGCGGCAATGTTCGTTCGCGGACGGCTGAAGCTGTGGCAGTTCGTCCTGCTTTTCCTTTTGCTGTTAGTTCCGACGACGATTAACGAGACCAAGGGCACGCTGTTCCTGCTGCCCGTGAGCTTGCTGGTCGCCTTCCTCGTGGCGTCGCGACCAGGACGTCGATTGAGGGTCATCCTGCTGACGTCCGCGCTCGTGTCCGCGTTTGGGGCCGCCTTTTTCCCCATTTACGAGTACTTCAATGCCGACAGACAATACTCCGTACCTTTGGGAGAGCTATTGACTGACCGGGAGAAACTAGAGAAGTATCTCTACCATTCGGAAGACATTGGCGCGGTCCGCCCGGCTGGTCGGGTCGATTCGGTCGTAGTTCCCTTCAAGCGAATGGTGCTCGATCCGCCGCTGCTCGCATTCGGTTTCGGAATCGGTAATGCCTCGGACTCTGCTCTTGGACGAAGATTTATCGGTGCGCAATTTGAGATCTATGGCCCTTACCTCAGATCGTCGGCAGGGCGCCTGTTGGTGGAGCTTGGAAGCTTCGGCGTTACGTTAGTATTCGTGCTGATGTGGCTGGTTTACACGGATTGTCGCGTCGTCGGTCGGAGGAATGAAGGCACGATATCAGCGCTCGCCGCTGGTTGCGCGGGCGTAACTGTGCTTCTATCGCTGGCGATGTTTTACAAAGACATCATCATTCACCCATCGCTGTCGTTTGCATTCTGGTATTTTTCCGGGCTGATTGCCGCGGAGCGCATGAGGTCCGTTGATGGATCCGGCAGTCTCGCGCACAATGCCGGGTCGGGCATGGTGGAGGGGAATCGCGTTGCCCCCCTTCCTGCATCTGAAGGATGAGATTTGGAGCTGCCGCTGACTCGCATTTGTTTTCTGGCGCGTCTGGAAGATATCAAAGATTCCTTTGCTGCGGAATCGCACATTCGTCGTGCGACCCGACCTGTGATAGTTTTTGGTGACCGGCCCCATGGCGCCGCGGGTAACAACGAGGATTGATTGCCGTCGAGCCGAGGAAACCAGGGGCCTTTGGAGATCTAGTAGCCGAATCTAATAGTCCATCGCGAAGAAGCAAACTGTCCAGTCGTGATTGGCTCAGCAAAGGAAAGCTGCTTATGCTCCCAAATTTCGTCGTGATCGGTGCGCCCAGATCAGGCACGTCATGGATTCACCAGAATCTAATGCGGCACCCGGAAATCTTTGTGCCCAGGATCAAGGAGGTGCATTTCTTCGACAAGCACTATGAACGCGGAATGGGTTATTACGAGTCGTTCTTCTCTGAATGGATCAATCAACCTGCAATTGGAGAGACAACGCCCGCGTACTTGCATGGTGCTTATTCGTCACGGGATATTCCCGCCCTCATGTGGAAACATCTTCCGGGTGCAAAGCTGATTGCTTGCCTCCGCAATCCTACGGAGCGCGCGTATTCCCGATATTGGAACTCAAAGGCGAAATACAGGAAGAATGCTGGATTGACCTTTGAACAAAAACTTGTCGACCGACCGGAATTCATTGCTGAGGGTTTCTATTTTGATCAGCTTAAGCGATTCTACAATTTATTCCCGAGGGAGCAGATCCTGGTGACGCTATATGACGACCTCCGAGACCGTCCGGGAGAGTTCCTTCGGGAAATCTACCGCTTTCTAGGAGTCGCGGCGTCCTTCGATGCGGGACTGGAAGGGATTCGTGTCAACGCAGCCGCCGGCAAGAGACATCTTGCGAGGTCCGGCATCGTGTGGAGCGCAAGCGCGCTCCTGGCTTATATTGGCTTGCGTTCGGCCGCGGAACGGCTGCGAAAGGATAATAGCGTGACAATACCGCCGATGAGTCCTGAGACCCGCGAGCATCTCGTCGAGGTCTATAAGGACAAGAATCGGGATTTGGAGCAATTGATTGGAAGAGACCTTAGCCACTGGGACCAGCACTGACTGACTTTGAGAGGTTCTCCCCTTGAGCATCGCCGTAAGTTGTCGTGAGCGCGACGGAACCAAAGCAGGCAAGAGCATCTTGGGGTGTTGCCGAATTGCAAAGAGTTTTGCGCTGTCAATTCACTACGGGACCCTGTACGTCGACGAGGCAGACAATGAGATGCTTGGCCTGTAGACCGCTGCGCGACGCGAGCCTGCTGAGTAGCTTTTGTAATACCAGCCAAGGATTAGGCATAGATGTCGCAGAAATGTGACAGCGGTCACAAGCTATGTTGCCGCAATTTATCGATACTTGGTTTATGAAATTCCTGACACTCGTGGCGGCTGTGCTTGTGTTCTCCCCCGTCCTGGCAAGCGCGCCGACTCCCCCGACCCAGATTTGCGTCGACGATAATTGCCAGTCAACTATTGTTCCGGGAAAAGGGGCCGTAAAATGGCATCCTGGACACTACATGCTTGTCTTTCGCGGGGACTCGCAATCATCCATCATGACCCAGCGCGTTCCCGAAACATGCAAGGAAACCGCACTTCAAGGCCTCCAAGTCAAGATGGATTGGGGCAAGCTCGAGAATGGCAAGGGAAGCTACGATTTCTCGAGAGTAGATGAGATCTACGACGGCTTGGAAGCCTGCGGAAAGCATCTCGTAC
>Ga0315273_10012183_pt1 | contig 11010 bp, 9 predicted proteins | sample YL17G02_0_MG_FD_205753 | JGI IMG/M metagenome (GOLD analysis project Ga0315273, IMG submission 205753) | Sediment microbial communities from Yellowstone Lake, YNP, Wyoming, USA - YL17G02_0 | ecosystem: Environmental > Aquatic > Freshwater > Lake > Sediment | place: USA: Wyoming | collected...
CCGGGCCGCCCGCGAGGCGCAGCCACGTCTCGTTGTTCCGTGTGCTTGAAGCCGCCAAAGAAGGCCGCTGCGAGCGGCCACAGCGGCGGTCGTCAAATGCGTAGCCAAGATGTTCACAGCGGTGGATTCCAGTCTCGCACCCAGACCCGCGGGAATCCGTTCCTGCCCCGCCGCCCGACGGCTGCGATATCATGCGCCCAGCCATGCTCGGACCTTACGACACGCAGGAATACCGCATCGCCGTTGCCGGGCGGACGCTGCGCATCCTCGGGCCGAAGCACCCGCACGCGCTCAACGACGAGCCGGGCTACCGTCAGCGCTTCGATGCGGACGGCTACAAGCCCACCTGGGGCCAGCCGTGGCCCGCCGCCGTCATGCTCGCCGAGCACATGATCGGCAGCCTGCCGCTGGCGGGGGAAAAGGGGACTGGCTCCGAGCCGCTGCGCCTCTGCAAAAAGGGGACAGGCACCTCGCCGCAGCGGCTCGGAGCCAGTCCCCTTTTTCCAGCTCTGGAGCTCGGCGCCGGCCTCGGCATCGCGGGCCTGGCGCTGACGCTCGCCGGCTATCGCGTCATCATCACCGACTGCGACGAAGACGCGCTGATGTTCATCCGTGCCAGCGCGGCCCTCAACGGCCTCACGCCGCACGACGTACGCCTGCTCGACTGGCGGCGGCCGCCCGCCGAGCAGTTCCCGCTGATCCTTGGGTCGGACATCATCTTCGAGCAGCGCAGCCATCCGGTGCTGGCCGAGCTGCTCGTCAAGTGCCTGACGCCGGACGGGCAGGCGTTCTTCAGCGACCAGAATCGCACGGCGGCGGACGTGTTTCCGCGGGCGTTGGAGGCCGCGGGTCTGACGTGGGAGGTCGGGCCGGCCCGCGCCAAGGCAATCCCCGCGTTCGACGCCAGCGACGGCCGCGTCCTCAACGGCCGCATCTTCCGTGTAGGTACACGGGCCGCTACAGCACGCGCAGCCACAGCGCCTTCAGGTACGCCGACTCCGGGCAGTTCGGCATGACCGGATGATCCGGCCCGGCCCCGTTCTGGTCGAAGACCTGGACCGTGCGCCGCACGTGCCGGGCCGCCCGCCAGACCGTCTGCACGAACGCGTCGCGCGACACCAGCCCGCTGCAACTGCACGTGAGCAGCACGCCGCCCGGCCGCACCGCCTGGAGCGCCAGCCCGTTCATGTCGTGATACTGCCGCAGCCCGTCGTCGTATTCCTCCCGATACGTCACCAGCTTCGGCGGATCGAGCACGACCGTGTCGAACTGCCGGCCGAGCGCCAGCATCTGCCGCACGTACGCGAACAAGTCGGCGTGGACGAAATCGACGCGCGTCTGGTTGAGGTTCGCGTTCTCGCGGGCGACCGCGACCGCCGCTTCGTCGAGGTCCACGCCCGTCACCTCGCGTGCCCCGCCGAGCAGCTTGGCGCAGAGCGAGAACGCGCCGGTGTAGCAGCACAGATCAAGCACCGTCGCGTCGGGGCACAGCCGCGCGAGCCGCAGCCGGTTGTCGCGCTGATCGCAGAAAAAGCCCGTCTTTTGCCCCTGCTGCACGTCCACGCGGTAGCGCACGCCGTGCTCGCGGATCGTGACCCGCTCCGGTTCGCCCCTCAGAGCCGGCCCGTCCTCGGGCCGGTTGGAATCGGGCGGCGGACCGCCCGGCTCGGACAAGGACGCCATGCGCGGCGCTGCTGGTCGCCGAGGTTGCGGCGCGACCCGGAAGCCTTCTAGTTCCTCGATGCGCGCGTCCGCCCGCAGCACGGTCCGCCACGCGGCGCCCACTTTTTTCGGCCGGTCCAGCGCCGTCGGCGGGCCGAGGACTTCGCCGAGCAGCGCGGCCAGGTGGTCGTACCGCTGGAACATGCCCAGCGAGAAGACCTCGAACACCAGGCAGTCCGCGTAGCGCTCCACGATCAGGCCCGGGAGGTCGTCGCCCTCGGCGTGTACCAGCCGGTACGCGTCGGTATTCTCGTCGAGGTTCAACCGTCGGCGCAGCGCCACCGCCTGCTCCAGCCGCTGCCGCCAGAATGCGTCGTCGATGGGCACGTCCGCGTGCGTGAGCATACGGACGACGATCTGCGACCGCGGGTTGAACAGGCCGCGGCCGAAGAAGCGGCCGGACTTGTCGTACACGCTAACCACATCGGCCGGCCGGGCCGCGGGGTCGGTCGCCCGCACCATCTTGCGATAGATGAACGGGTGACTGGACGCGGAGCGCAACTGGACCCACGGCGACTGGGCGTCGGGCGGAGCTTCGGTGCTGGAGCGCGGCTCGCGTCTCACGTCGCTTGTTCCTTCACAGGCGTGCGGCGTACAGCACAATTCTGGCCGCTGGTCGCGAGTTGTGCTAGCGGCCCGGCCCACGATAATGACCGACGCTCTTGTTCGTTGGCGAGTTCCGGCCCACGCGGTAGGAGACGCCCCATGTCGCAACCGCCGCTCGAACCCCGGCCACCCGAGACGCCGCAAGTCGCCGGCTACGCCGCGGTCACCGGGAAGCCGTACATGGGCGTGGCCGTCGCTGCGCTGGTGCTTGGGATCGTCGGCCTCGTTGGCCTTTCTGCCCTTCGGCAGCCCTTTCCGTTTGCGCTGATCGGGCTATTCGGGTTGATCTGCGGCGTCGCGGCCACCGTGCAGGCTTGGCGCGATCCGACGCGCTATGGCGGCAGGGGGTTCGCCATCGTCGGCATCTGCGCGGGCGCTGCCTGCATCATCATGCTGCTTACCACGGTGGTGTTAGACACGAGAGCAAACAAGCGGGCTGCGGCACGTATGAGATGCCTGGCGAACCTGCACGCAGTGGGGATAGCACTATCTGTTTACGAGAATGAGCAAGGCGCCAGCTTCCCGCCGAATCTTCAGGCGCTTGCGTCCGACCACCAGAGGAGCATCCTGCCTGCGTCGTACCTCAAGTGCCCGGGATCGTCGTTGCCGAAGCGTGCTTGCGACTACTACTACGTTCCTGTGCCGACGACCTCTGACGCGGTCAAACGCGACACGCAGGCGTCACGCTGGATCGTCGCCTACGAAGATCCCGGCAACCACCCGCGGCGTGGCGCGAGCGTGCTTTACCTGGATGGTCATAGCGCGTGCTACATGGAACCGCTGTTCACCCAGGAGCTGCAACGCTTCAAGGCGGAGTACGAGAAGGTGGTTGGCCAGCCACCGACGATCATCCCGCCGAAGTAACAGCGGGCGCGTGGCATGGCCGCTTCTGAGCGGCCAGGTTGCTGGTATGCTCAGCGTGCCCGCTCAGAAGCGGACTTGCCCCCGTCGCAACTGCCGAAAAACGCAGGTCCACGTCGCTTTGGTCAGCAAAAAGCCCGCACGCCAGGCGCAAGGCTCTGCTGGTAGGAGACTACTCAACCCGCAGCACCGCCAACTGTGTTCTGCGCAGGTGCCGCAGCGGATAGCGACGCGCCAACTCGTGCAGGTAGCGCGTCACGCCCACGGCGCCTGGCTGGTAGTCGTGCCAAAAGAGCGCCCCGCCAGAACGCATCAGCGGCAGCACTTTCTCCGTGTCGATCCGCACCTGCGCATAACTGTGTCCGCCATCGATGTACACCAGGTCGATCGCGTCCACGTGTGCCCGGTAGTCCACGGTCGCCGAGTCCTGCACCAACTGCGTGATCCGGGCGGCATAGGGCGTGTCGCGATACAGCCGCCCGATGCGGTCGATGGGTTTCGCCGTCAGCCGCCGGTCCGAGCCGCCGGCCGGGGCGACGGCGTGCGCGACTTCGTCGGGGGCAATATCCACCGTGACCACGCGCCCGTCGGGCGGCACGTTCGCCGCGAGCTGTATCGTCATCGCCCCCTCGTACGTGCCGATTTCCACCACGGTACGCCCGCCGATCGCACGCAGGACGCCGCCCAGGTATGGCGTTTCCTCGCTCCACGCGACGCCGACCATCGTCCAAGTCTGCTGCCGGATCTCGGGGAACACATCCGCAATCCCCACGCTGGGTAGCCGTCGTCCGCTGCCGCGGAGGAAATCGTGCTGGAGCACCGCGGCGGCAAACCGCCGCACCGCCGGACGATCTGTGAAAGGCAGGACGAGATTGTAGCGCGCCAAGGCCGCGGCGTACCGCGCTGTGAGCGCTACGACGTGTCGCGCTCGTGTCAGCGAGGAATCCGCATTCTGGCCCATGTGCGAGATGCTACTGCGTGAAAGTGCGGCGGGTCAACGTGCGTGTGCGCTCGGCTACGCCAAGCCCCCCTCTGGTATGGCGTCCTCGGGCGGGCCGAGCATCCGCGAGAGCCACTCGCGCAGGGCCTGGTCGTCGCCGGCGAGCTTGCCGAAAAGCTGGATGGACGCGCGGATGGCGCCGCGGCCGATCTTCGCCCCGTTGGCGCAGCGCTCCGCCCGCGCCAGCGTCATCGCCCCCCACGCGATCGGCAGCCCGCAGAACGACCGCAGCTCGCGCGCCCCCGGCGGCAGCGCCAGCACGAATTCGATTCCCCGGCGCAGGCTCTGCCGCGCTTCCTCGATCACCGCCCGGTAGATCTCGGCGTGGGCGACGCCGCCCTCGGCGCTCAGCGGCAGGTAGCGCCGCCCCTGCTGCGCGTCCTTCAGGCAATCCTTGAGGATGTTGACCAGTTGCAGCCCGGTGCCCAGCTCGACCGCCACCTCGCGCAGCCGCGAAAGCGCCGGCAGGTGCAGGAAGTGGGCCATCATGGCGCACAGCATCTCGCCGACGGTGCCCGCGACGTAGGAGCAGTACTCGCGCAGCTCGCCGGCGTCGCGGACCGCCGGGTACGGTTGGCCGCGCTCCGCGCTGCGTGCGATCAGCCGGCAGACGCCCTGGCTCATCTCCCGCGCACAGCGGGTCACGGCCTCCCGGTACGCGGGCGTCAGCGCACGCACGTTCTGGAACACCTGCGCCGCGTCGGCCATCAGCGCCTGCTCAGCCGGCAGGTCGCCGACGGGCTGCGACAGCTCGGCGATAGCCGCGCCATCGCCGTCCAGCGCCGCGTCCAGCCGCCCCAGCAGCGCGACACGCCGGTTCACTGTCAGTTGCGGCGCATCTTCCAGCGTGTCGACGATGCGCATGAGCAGGTATGCGGCGCCGACCGCGTCGCCCAGCCGCCCGGGCAGCATGGGCACGAGAATGGCGTACGTCCGCGAGACGCCGTGCAAGTGCTTGGAGATAAAGCTGTCCATGTTCAGCGCTTCGCCAGGCACGTAACAAGGTAACAAAGTAACAAGGTAACAAAGTGACGCAATTGCGCCGCCCGCGACCCGTTGTTACCTTGTCACTTTGTTACCTTGTTACCTTTCTCGCCCGTTCCGTCGCGGGCGCCGCCTCGCGCCCGCTCCGTGCCGCCTGCACCACGCGGCGCACCGTCGCGGTGATGCCCGCCGCGTCGATCCCGGCCTCCGCGAGCTGCCGCGCCCGGCTCGCGTGCTCGTAGAACCGTTCCGTTGCCATGCCCAGCCGCACGATCGAGTCGGTCGGCAGGCCGAGCCGGTTCGCGGTTTCCAGCACTGCCGTGCCGAAGCCGCCGGCCAGCGCGTGCTCTTCGACGGTAATCACGGGCGCGCCGCGCGTCACCGCGGTGGTCACCATGTCCTCGTCGATCGGCTTGGCGAAGCGGGCGTTGACCACGCCCACGTCGATGCCTTCGGTGTAAAGCTGCCGCGCCGCCGCCAGCGCCGGCATCACGCTCGTCCCGTACGCCAGGATCGTCGCGTCCGGCCCGTCGCGCAAGACGCGGCACTTGCCCAGGTGCAGCGGCGGCGGGTCGCCGAGCGGATCGGGCACGCTGTCCCGCGGGTAGCGCACCGCCCACGGACCGTCGAGCTTGAGCCCGAAGCGCAGCGCCAACTCCAGTTCGGCCTCATCCGCCGGCGCCATCAGCACCAGGCCCTGGAAGCTGCGCAGGTACGCGATGTCCAGGTAGCCGTGGTGTACGGCCCCGTCGCCGCCGACCGGCCCCGCGCGGTCGATGCAGAAGCCCACGGGCAGGCGCTGGAGCACGACTTCCTGGAACACCTGGTCAAACGCCCGCTGGAGAAACGTCGAGTAGATGCACACCAGCGGCCGCAGGCCGGCCTTGGCCATCCCCGCGGCGATGTCGACGGTGCAGCTCTCCGCGATGCCGCAATCCAGGCAGCGGTCCGGCAGGACGGCGCGAACCTGCGCGAGGCCGGTGCCGTCGGGCATGGCGGCGGTGAGGGCGTAGACGCGGGCGTCTTCCTGCGCGACCTTGATCACCGCGTCCGCGAGGGCCGTCGTCCAGCTCTTACGGCCGCTCTCGACCACGCTGACCGCATCGCCCACGATCTGGAGCTTGCCGGGGCTGTGATAGGCGCAGGGGTCGTGCGCGGCCCAGTCGCACCCGCGCCCTTTCTGCGTGTGGACGTGCAGCAGCACGGGCTGCGAGACGTCCTGGAGCAGTTGCAGCAGGTCGATCAGGTGCCGCAGGTCGTGCCCGTCCACCGGGCCGACGTAGAGGAAGCCCATCTGCTCGAAAACCTGGTGCGGCGAGACGGTCGCTTTGATGCCCTGCTTGATGTGGTCGAGCACGTCGTGGACGCGCTCGCCGACCACGGGCACTTTCGCGAGCACGCTGCGGACCTGGTGCTTGACCTCCTCGTACAGGCTGCTGACCCGGAACCGGGCCAGGTACTTCGCCATCGCCCCCTGCGTCTTGGCAATGCCCATCGAGTTGTCGTTGAGGACCACCAGGAACTGGCGTTTGAGCAGGCCCGCCTGGTTCAGCCCCTCGAACGCCACGCCGTTGACGATGCTCGCGTCGCCGACCAGCGCGACGATGCGCCGGTCGCGCCCCAACGCTGCGTCGCCGCGCGCCAGCCCGACCGCGGTCGCGATCGCGGTCCCCGCGTGGCCGACGTTGAAGAGGTCATACTCGCTCTCGGCGGTGCTGGGAAAGCCGCTGATGCCGCCGGCCTGGCGCAGCGTGTCGAAGCGGGCGTTGCGGCCGGTGAGCAGCTTGTGGACGTAGCACTGGTGGCCGACGTCCCAGAGCAGGCGGTCGGTGCGAAAATCAAACACGCGGTGCAACGCCAGCGTCAGCTCGACGACGCCCAGGTTGCTCGCCAGGTGCCCCCCGCTGCGGCCCACCACGTCGATGATCCGCGCGCGAATCTCCCCCGCAAGCTGCTCCAACTCCGGCAGCGTCAGCCGGCGCAACTCCGCCGGCGAGGAGATCGTGTCCAGGATGGCCGTCATCGCGGATATGTCCTTGTGGCGGGTCGGCCGGCGCTAACGGTCCCGCTGAACCACAAAAGAGGCCAAGTCCCGCAGCCGGTCGGCCCGGCTGCCGAACGGCTCCAGCGCCTTCAGGGCCAGCTCCACTTCCCGCCGCGCCTGGGCCTCGCTCTCGGCAACGCCCACCGCGGCTGGGTACGTCTGCTTGGCCGCTGCCGCGTCCTTCCCGACGCGCTTCCCAACCTGCTCCATCGACCCGGTGGCATCCAGCAGATCATCCGTGATCTGGAAACCCAGGCCGAGATGACGTCCGTAGCGTCCCATCGCCGCCGCCGCGTCCCCCGACGCCCCCGCACACGCCGCCCCCAGCCGGCAGCACGTCTCCACCAGCGCCGCTGTCTTGTGGCCGTGGATGTACTGTACCAGGTCGTGGTCCGGCGGACGGTTCTCCCCCTCAATATCGGCGGCCTGGCCTTCGATCATGCACTGCGTCCCCGTGGCCAGCGTGTGCGCCAGATTCGCCAGGATCTTGTGGTCATAGCGGTCCGACACCAGCAGCGCGAAGGCGTGGGCGAGCAGCCAGTCCCCGGCGAGGATCGCCAGCGCCTCGCCGAACACCTTATGGCTCGTCGGCACGCCGCGCCGCGTATCGTCGTCGTCCATCGCGGGTAAGTCGTCATGGATCAGCGAAAACGTGTGTACGCACTCCACCGCCAGCGCCGCCGGCCAGGCTGCCTCCGTCCGTCCGCCGCACACGCGGCAGGTCTCCAGCACCAGGATCGGACGCACGCGCTTGCCGCCGGCCTGCACTGAATATGCTACGGCGGCGGGCAGGCGGCTGTGCGGTCCCATGACGGGTTCCAGCTCTTTTGCGTGGGCGGCCAGCGCGTCATCCACCTCCTGGCGCGAGCGCGCCAGCCAAGCTGAAAAGTCCGCGCTCACCCCCCGCGGCCCCGCCATCGGACGGCTCGTCTGGACTTCCGGCATGTCCACAGGATAAAGTCTTGCCGGCCAGGTTGCCAGCGCCGTTTTTGCCCGACCCGCTCCACGGCGGTCCGAGAATCCGCCGTCCCGTGCCCGATGAGCGATCGCCTGACACCCGAAGTCGTCCTGGAGGCCTATCGGTGCGGCGTCTTTCCGATGGCCGACCCGTATGGCCGCATCCGCTGGTTCAGCCCCGATCCCCGCTGCATCTTCCCCCTGGACGGCTTCCACACCCCCCGCACCGTCCGCCAAGCCATCCACCGCGGCGTGTTCGAGGTCCGCGTCGATACCGCATTTGGCCGGGTGATCGCGGCGTGCAGCGACCGGCCGGAGGGCACGTGGATTTCGCGCCGGATTATCGAGACCTACTGCGCACTGCACGAGCAGGGCGACGCGCACAGCGTTGAGGCGTGGCAGGGCGGTGAACTGGCGGGCGGGCTGTACGGCGTGACGCTGGGCGGGGCGTTCTTCGGCGAGTCCATGTTCACGCGGGTCACGAACGCCTCCAAGGTCGTGCTCGTCGCCCTGGTCGAACGCCTGCGGGCGCGCGGCTTCGTCCTCCTGGACACACAATGGAGCACGCCTCACCTCGCCCGTTTCGGCGCCATCGAGATTCCACGCCAGGAGTACCTGCGCCGGCTGGAGGCAGCGCTGGCGCTGCCGGTGAGTTTCCGCGACGCCTGATGTAGCGGTGTGGCATGGCCGCGTCCGCGCAGCCATGCTGCGCGCCTGAGCCAAGACATGTCCGCGCAGACGCGGACATGCCACCCCCCCGGGTTCTGTTAGCCGCTCTCACAGGCGCTTCACCGCCCGCACCAGCTTCTCCTGCATCAACGCCTGTTCCAGCTTCTCCAGCCGCGACGCCGACCCCCCGACGATCAGACGCCCGACGAGCCGCTGCGGCGTCTTGCTGAGCGTCCACCCGCGACGCTGCACGCCGGCGTCGCGCACCAGGCGCTCGACGGCCTGTTTGGCCTCCGGCGACGGGTCAAGCTCCAGCTCGAAGCGTGCGACCGAGTGCAGGCGGCTGATGCTCGCCTCCGCGTATCCGAGGCCGAACAGCACGCCGCTGGTCAGCACCGTGCCCAGCCCGCCCAGCTCGAACTCGCCGGCGCCGAAGGCCATGCCGAGGCTGGCGACGGCCCAGATGGTGGCCGCGGTGGTCAGGCCGATGACGTGGTTGCGGTGCTGGATGATCGCGCCCGCGCCCAGAAAGCCGACGCCGGTGACGATCTGGGCGGCGATGCGCGTGCGGTCGGCCTTGTCGCCGGCGAGCCCGATCGAGATCAGGGTGAAGAGCGCTGCACCGAGGCAGATCAGGATGTTGGTGCGAAAGCCGGCGGGCTTGTCGTGCAGCTCGCGCTCCAGCCCGACCAGCGCCCCCGCACCCACCGCCGCCAGCAGCTTCCACACATCGACCAGTTGCAGTTCCATCGCCCTGCTCGTCACGCCCTGCCCGTTGTACGTACCGTTGCGGATTCTACATCGCCGGCGCCGGCAAATCCCGTGCGCGCCGGCCGCTCGCTACGACTGCGGTCAAGGGGCGGATGGCGCCGTCGCCGGTTGGGCGTGCGTGACGGTGCGCGGGTCGGGCAGCGGCGGCAGCTTCTGCGCCGCGCGGAGCGTGTTCTGTTCAGCCAACGCCGTGGGCATGGAGGACTGCGGGAGCATTGACACCGTGCCGTCCGCAAGGCCGACACAGACGAGCTCGTTGGGATCCACCGCGGAGTTCCGCACCGGATCGGGCCAGCGGACCACGATCCACAGCCTGGGGTCCGCCGTGTTGAAATCGACGCCGTGATGCGTGAACACGAAGTCGCCGAGCCGGTGCGCGACAGTGCCCCGCGGCAGGGCGTCGATCACGGCCTGGGCAATGCGACCGGCGGCATCCTTCGGGGCAAGCAGCAGCCGGTCCAGAGTGATGTTGCCGACCGGCACCGTCTCCTCCGTCGTCATGCTCGTCGAGCTGACGAGCGTGGAGCCCGTCAGGTAGTCGCCGGTGACCAGCTCGACTGCGTGACGTGGGCCGCGGCCGCCGTGCTGTTGCGCGTAGCGCAGCACCCCGTGAAGGACGGTCTGCGTTTCCGTCATGCCCCCGTATGATGACGACATCGTCATTGAACTCGCCGCCGAGGCCCCGGCAACCGCGAACCAGACCATCAGCCCGACGAAGCCGACGATGCTGAGCACCGGCAGCGTCAGGACCGCCAGCGTCGCGCGCCCGCCATGCACCCGCTGCGCCTCCTTGACCATCAGCACCGCGCTGACGATCCACCAGACCCACCCGAGGTACAACCCGAGGCACGGCACGGCCGAGACCACGTTCGCGCCGGCGCTATAGCAGAGGGCCTGGTACGTCCGCCCGATCGTCCCCGCGGTCGGGCCGGTCAGGCGCAGCAGGCCGTGCATCGTCAGCCCCCAGAGCGCCATGAACCCGAACTGGAACACGCCGGCACAGAGGAAGAAGATCCCGAACGGGCCGGCCATTTGCCCGACGGGCGCGCCCATCGCGGCCATCACAATCAACTCAAGCGCCACCACCGGGATGATCGCCACGCACGCGATCACCACGGTGGTCAGCAGCGCAAACCACCATGCCTGGCCGCCCGGGCTCGCCATCGGCAGGGCGCGCATCAGGCGCATGGGCGTCACGAGCGCCATGCCGATCGTGGCAAACCAGGCTTTGACCGGTCCGCGCTCCTTCCGCTCCAGCCACGGTACGCGATCGACCTTGGTCTGTTCTTCCTCGACGCCCTCCGCGGGCAGCAAGATCATCTCGTCCATGTGAACGCGGTTGTGGCAGGAGACGCACTCGAACGCGACGGGGACGAGATGACCTTTGGGGCCGGTG
>Ga0315273_10012184_pt1 | contig 11010 bp, 9 predicted proteins | sample YL17G02_0_MG_FD_205753 | JGI IMG/M metagenome (GOLD analysis project Ga0315273, IMG submission 205753) | Sediment microbial communities from Yellowstone Lake, YNP, Wyoming, USA - YL17G02_0 | ecosystem: Environmental > Aquatic > Freshwater > Lake > Sediment | place: USA: Wyoming | collected...
ATCGTCGTAGAAGAGGACGCCGTTCTTCTCTCCGGCGTACTGGATCCGGTGGGCGATCCCCCGGAAGCCTTCCACGGCCCGGATGATCGCCGGAGGCTCGCAGCCGCACGCCCGGGCCGCGAGGATCGCCGCCATCACGTTTTCACAATTGTGCCGCCCGGGAAGGTGAATCATCGCGGTGGGATATTCCTCGTTCTCCCCCGCAGGGAGGAGATGGACGAGTTTTTCCCCGGAGAGGAACATCCCGCGGTCGACGGCGCCGGAGGAGCTGAAGAGCTCCGTCCGGGCGCTTAGACGCCCTCGCAGAAAAGTCGTGGCCTCTTCGTCGGCATTCAGGATTGCACGGTCCCAGGCGGTCTGCCGGGCGAAGAGCCCCTCCTTGACCTTCCGGTAGGCGGCGAAGCTCCCGTGGTAGTCGATATGGTCGGTGGTAACGTTCAAAAGGACGGCGACCCGGGGGTGGAACGTCTGCGCCCACTGGAGCTGGAAACTGCTTACCTCCACGATCGCCCAGTCCGCCTCCTGCCGCCCGTCGACGTAGTCGATCAGGGGGGCGCCGATGTTTCCGCCGACGAAGACCTTCTTTCTCGCCGCACGGAGGATCTCGCCGGTCAAAGAGGTCACCGTTGTCTTGCCGTTCGTGCCGGTGATGGCGACGAGCGGGGTCGTGAGAAACCGCGAGGCGAGTTCGAGCTCGCTCAGGACGGGGATCCCCCGTTGGACAGCCTCGACGAGGATCGGGTTTGCCGGATAAATGCCCGGCGAGGGAACGACCCAATCGGCGTCGGTCAGGATCTCCGGCCCGTAGGGGGCGACGGTCAGTTCCGCCTGCAGATTTTCCAGGGCGGTCCGGGCCTCCCCCCAGGCCGATACCGGCTTTGCGTCGGTTATGGCGATCCGGACCCCCCGGCCCGCGAGGAAACGGGCCGTCGCGAGCCCCGTCTTCCCGACACCGAGGACGACCACTTTTTTCCCATGCAGATCCATGCCTTGCCTTTTACCTCAATTTCAACGTGCTGATGGCGACGAGCGCCAGCAGCACGGAGATGATCCAGAAGCGGACGATCACCTTGGGCTCCGGCCACCCCTTGAGCTCGAAATGGTGGTGGATCGGGGCCATACGGAAGATCCTCCGTCCGCCGGAGAGCTTGAACCAGCCGACCTGAAAGATGACCGAGAAGGTCTCCAGGACGAAGATCCCGCCGACGATGGCGAGCAGGATCTCCTGTTTCGTCAGAATGGCGAGGGCGCCCAGGGAACCGCCCAGCGAGAGGGAGCCCACGTCCCCCATGAAGACCTGGGCGGGATAGGCGTTGTACCAGAGGAAGCCGATCCCGGCGCCGACGACCGCGCCGCAGAAGATTGCCAGTTCCCCGGTCCCCGCCACATAGGGAATCTGGAGGTACGTCGCGATCTTGATGTTGCCGGCAAAGTAGGCGAACAGGAGGTATGTCATGAAGCAGGTGATCGCCGGGCCGATGGCGAGGCCGTCCAGGCCGTCGGTGAGATTGACCGCGTTCGCCGCGCCCACAATGATGAAGGTCGTCAGCAGGATGTAGCCCCAGCCGATGTTCGGCAGGACCGTCTTGAAAAAGGGGATCGTCACATTCAGGTTGAACCCCGGTTTGATATAGAGGATGATGCTGACGAACAGCGCGATCGCGATCTCCGCGGCCAGCCGGACCTTTCCCGGCACGCCCCGGCTGTCCTGCCGGGTGATCTTCCGGTAGTCGTCGAGGAAACCGATGAGACCGAATCCGACCATGACCATGAGCAAGAGCCAGATATAGCCGACGGTCAGGTTTGCCCAGAGGAACGTGGAGATGGTCACGGCGAAGATGATCAGGATGCCGCCCATGGTCGGCGTCCCCTTTTTGGCAAGATGGGAGTCCGGTCCGTCCTCCCGGATGGTCTGGCCGATCTGGAGTTCCTGGAGCTTGCGGATGAGCCAGGGGCCGACGACGAAACAGAGCACGAGCGCGGTGATTGCCGCATAGATCGTCCGGAAGGTGATGTATCGAAAGACATTGAAAAATGAGTATGTGTCATGTAGCGGATATAAAATATGAAAAAGCATTTATCCAACCTTCCTGACGCATCCGCTGTTTTTTTGTGCGGCGCACCTTACACGGTTTGCGGTTTCAGGTCAAATGCCGCAATGATTTTCTCCGCCACCGCTTCCATATTCATCTTTCGGGATCCCTTGATCAGGATCCAGTCTCCTTTTTTCAGCCGGGACCGAAGAGAAGAGACAACCTTCTCCGGGTCCTCGAAAAACGTGATCCGCTCCGCCGGAAATCCCCTGCGGATTGCCCCGGCCGCCAAAGCCTTCGTCAGGGATCCCTTGAGAAAGAGGTCGTGAATGTTTGCATCCGCAAGAAGCGTCCCGATTTCCTGATGCAACGCTTCCGATTGTTCGCCCAGTTCCAGCATGTCGCCCAGAATCGCAATGGCGCCGCCGCTTCCCCGCAGTCCCTGCAGGGTCTTCAGGGCCTCCCGTACCGAGGCGGGATTGGCGTTGTAGGCGTCGATCATCAGGAAGGCGCCGTTTCCGAGCCGCCGGATCTCGGTCCTCCCGGGGACCGGGCGGAAGGCGGCGAGGCCCGCCGCGATCTCATGACGGTCCAAACCCAGCGCCCATGAGGCGGCGGCGGCGGCGAGGGCATTTATCACATTGTGCTCCCCGGCGGCGGCCAGGAAAACCGGGGCGCCGATTCCGTCGATGACGAGGTTGAAACGAACCCCCTCCGGCCCTGCCGGTTCGATTCGCCGGCCGGTGACCTCGGCGCCCGGGCCGAGGCCAAAAGTGATGCCTTTCCCCCGCCATCGCCCCGCGAGGAGGCCGATGGCCGGGTCGTCGTGGTTGAGGATCGCCGTGCCCCGTCCGGCCATGATCTCAAAAAGAGATCCTTTTTCCTCCCGGATCGCCTCCAAGGAACCGAGCCCTTCGAGGTGGGCGGGGCCGATGTTCGTGATCAGGCCGACGTCCGGTGCGGCGATGGCCGCGAGCGTCGCGATTTCTCCCGGGCTGTTCGTCCCCATCTCGACGATGACGAGTTCATGTTCCTCCCGCAGTTTGAGCAGGGTCAGGGGGAGGCCGATCCGGTTGTTCAGATTGCCTTCCGACTTGAGGATGTTCCGCACGCGCGCGGTGATCGTCGCGACCATTTCCTTCGTCGTGGTCTTCCCGGAACTTCCGGTGATCGCAACAAGCGGGACGGGGAACCGCCGCCGCCAATCGCCGGCGATGTCGCCCAGGGCCCGCAGGGTGTCCAGGACGCCGATCGCCGGCACCTCTTCCGGCGCAGCGGCGAGTTTCTCCGCAGCGTCCGCCCGAATCAGAAGCCCGGCGGCCCCCCGCTCTGCGGCCTTTTTTAGGCAGCCGTGGCCGTCGAAATTTTCCCCCGCAAGGGCGATGAAGAGGTTTCCCGCGGTGAGCGTGCGCGTGTCCGTGGAGACACCCCGGCAGGACCAGCCGCGGCCGCCCCGGAGAGGGGCGCCCCCCGTAGCCTTCAGGATCTCCTCGGCGGAAAGGATAGGGGCTGCATCCGTCATGAGCTTTCCCTCCCGGTCTGCCAAAGCCTCAACGCCTCCCGCGCAATCACCCGGTCATCGAAGGGGAACCTCCGGCTGCCGACGATCTGGTAATCCTCGTGGCCCTTCCCCGCGATGAGAACGATGTCCGCGGTCCCGGAGAGACCGATGGCTGCGGCAATGGCCTCTCTCCGGTCGGGGAGGACAAGGTAGCCTCTCTGCCCCGGATGTCGTTCTAATTCCGCGATATCGGAGAATTTCGGCGCCCGGATGCCCGTTTCGATCTCCCGGATGATCTCCAGGGGATCCTCCGTCCGCGGGTTGTCCGAGGTTACGATGGCGAGATCGCTATAGGCAGTCGCGGCCTCGCCCATGAGCGGCCTCTTCCCGCGGTCCCGATCCCCTCCGCACCCGAAGACGGTGATGATCCTCTCCGTCCGGAAGGCGGAGAGATTCTGGAGGACCCGTCGCAGGGCGTCGTCCGTGTGGGCGTAATCGACAAAAACGGCGGGTTGCCCCGGCGCACTGACTTTCTCCAGGCGTCCTGGAATTTGGGACAGCCCGGCGATCCCGTTCCGGATGGCCTCTTTGGGGATCGCGACGGCCCTGGCTGCAGCCGCTGCGGCCAGGATGTTGTAGAGGTTGAATCTCCCCATCAGGGGGGAGGCGATGTCGAGCGCCTCGCCCTCGATCCGGAGTTTCGCCTCGATCCCGCCGAGGGAGAGGGCAAAGGGGGCGGCCGTGACGTCGCAGGGGTTGTCCAGGCCGTAGGTGAGGCGGCCGCCCGCGACCTGCCGGATGATCCGCCGACCCCAGGGGTCGTCGCCGTTGAGGATCATTCGCCGGGGGAGATCCTTCCCGCCGCCGGGGAGGACCTCGGTGAAAAAACGCCTCTTCGCCCGGAAGTAGTTCTCCATGGTCCCGTGGTAGTCCAGGTGGTCCTGCGTGAGGTTGGTGAAGATCCCCAGGTCGAATGCGCAGTCGTCGACCCGGCGCAGGGCGATCGCGTGGGACGAGACCTCGGCCACGACGTGCGTGACCCCGTGGTCGGCCATCTCCCGAAGGATCCGTTGCATCTCAAAGGATTCGGGGGTGGTGTTCGGTGCGGGGAAGTGCCGTTCGCCGTACCGGTAGTTAACCGTTCCCAGGATGCCGACCGAATGACCTGCGGCCCGGATGATCGCCTCCAGAAGATAGGTGACCGTGGTCTTTCCGTTCGTTCCGACCACGGCGATGAGACAGAGGGAGGCGGATGGGTGACCGAAGAAATTTCCCCCGAGGCGACCGAGAACCCGGCGGCTGTCCCGGACGCGGATGGCCGTGACGCCGGTGGGCGGGGCAAAAATCCGTTCGTGGATGATGAAGCGGGCGCCGCGGGCCAGGGCGTCGTCGATGAATTCATGGCCATCCGTCTTGAGGCCGGGGATCGCCACGAAGAGGCTGTCTTTTTCGCACTGCCGCGAATTGTAACAGATTGAACGGACCTCGCCGTCCGGATCCCCCGTGATCCCGAGGGTTTCGATTTCCTTCATCAGCGGCGGAAGTCGCATCGGAACACCTTTAAGAACCCATGCCGAAGGTGATGGTGCAGAGGCGGTCCTCCGGCGCGGGCCTCCCGGCCGCCGGCTGCTGGGCGGTCGCCCAGCCGCTTCCGACGACACGGACCTCGAATCCTTTCTCTTTTGATTTCTTCAGGACCTCGCGGATCGTCATCCCCCGGAAGTTCGGAACGACCGTATCGTCCGTTTCCACCCCCGTCAGGTCCGTGAGCGGCGCCGGGGTGGAAGCGAACCTCACCTTCATGTCGTTGCTGAGGGGATTTTCCTCTTCCGGCGCGGGATTTCCACGGATGTTTGTCTTGAAACAGGTCAGAAGCTGTTCGCCGATATTCTTGAAGACCGGGGCCGCCGCTACGCCCCCCCATCGGTCCCGCTGCGGCTCGTCCAGGCTGACCAGGATCGCGATCTGCGGATTCTCGGACGGGAAGAACCCCATGAAGGAGGTCTTGACCCGCTCCGTCGAATAGCCCCGCCGGGCAAAATCAAATTTCTGCGAGGTGCCCGTCTTTCCGGCCACGGCGACATTCACGATGCGGGCTTGCTTGCCGGTGCCGTCTTCCATGCCGACCACGTCGGTCAGGATCGCCGTCAGTCGTTTTGCCGTCTCCGTGGAGATGACCCGGCGGACCACGGTCGGATGATAGGTCTGGACAAGGTTTCCCTTCCGGTCCATGAGCCCTCGGACGATGAAGGGTTTCATCAGGACCCCCTGGTTGGCGACGCTGGAGAGGGCGGTGATGAGCTGGATGGCCGTTACGGAGATCCCCTGGCCGAAGGCGACGGTTGCCGCGTCCACCCGTGTCCATTTTTCCACCGGCCGAAGGAGACCGCCCACCTCGCCCGGGAGGTCGATGCCGGTTTTGGCGCCAAATCCGAACTTGCAGATGTACTGGTAGAATTTATCTTTACCGAGTTTTTCCAAAATTTTGATCGAGCCGATGTTGCTCGAATACTTGAGGATGTCGTGCATGCTCAGGGTGCCGTGACGCTTGCGCTGCGCCTCGTGGAACACCCGGTCGGCGATCGCATAATGGCCGTTTTCGCAGTTGAACAGGTCCGTTTCCTTGACGACGCCCTCTTCGAGCGCCGCCGCCGCCAGAAACGGTTTGAAGGTGGAGCCCGGATCGAAACAGTCGGTGATGGCCTTGTTTTTCCCGGTCGCGGGGTTGACTTCGGAGAAATGGTTGGGATCGAACCCCATTTCATTGGCCAGGGCGAGGATTTCTCCCGTGCGGGGATCCATGACGATCGCGAATCCTCCCTTGGCCCCCTTGTCCTTCACGGCGACCTTCAGATGGGATTCCACAAGGTGCTGGATGCGGTTGTCGATGGTCAGGACGAGGTTGTAATTCTCCTTCTGGACTGTTTCGGGACTCTCCACGCGTGGGTAGAGCCGCTTCCCCTTGGCGTCCCTCGTCCAGATCAGCTTTTCGGGGGCGCCCTTCAGGTAGCGGTCATAGCGCAGTTCGAGCCCTTCCAGACCGGTGGCGTCCGTGCCGACGAAGCCGATCAGATGGCCGGCCAGTTCGCCGCTGGGATAGTAACGTTTGGGTTCCTTGATGATGAAGATCCCGTCGACGCCCAACTCCTGCACGAGATTGGCCTGTTCGGGGGCGATTCTCCGGGCGAGCCAGCAGAAATTCTTTGCGCCGGACAGTTTCTTCTGGAGAACCGTCTTGTCCGTCCGGAGAATGGCGGCGAGGCGCCCGGCCACCTCGCCGGGGTTGTCGATCTTGGACGGATCGGCGCAGACGGAATCGGCCATGATGGTGGCGGCCATCTTTTCGCCGTTCCGGTCGAAGATGATCCCCCTTTCCGGTTGCAGCAGAAGGGTCTGGGTATGTTGTTTTTCGGCGAGGGCCTTCAGCTCCTTGCCGGACAGAATCTGCAGTTGAAAGGCGCGCGAGGCGAGCGCGATGAAAAGCACCAGGAAGAAGGCCAGCAGGGTGGCAATCCGGAATTTCATCCATTTTCTCGATTCGCCGGTCATTTCAGTACGATCACCTGTGCCCTTTCCGGATAGGTCATCTGCAGCTTCTCCCGGGCGATGGTTTCGATCCTCCGGGGTGATCTCAGCGTGGCAAGTTCGACCTTGAGCTTCGTCTGTTCTTCCTTGATCTGTTCCGCGCTGTTCAACTCATGGGCGATCTGGTACTCCAACTCCGTCATGTGGATATGGCTCCATACATAGAGAAGCAGCATCGCCATCAGGACGGAGGCGATGAAGATCCAGGTCGAATATCCGATCCGGCCGGGTGCGTGCTCCTGCGGTCGAACTGCATGTTTGAGAACATCTACGGCCTGCATGGTCCGATCCTCTCCGCCGTTCTGAGTTTTGCACTTCTGGCCCGCGGGTTGTCACGGATCTCCGCCTCGCCGGGGACAACCGGCCTCCGCGTCACAATGTTCATCGTCGGTTTCCGGCCGCAGGCGCAGATGGGAAGATCGGGGGGACAGATGCACCCTTTTTCTGCGGCGCGGAAGGCGTTCTTGACGATCCGGTCTTCCAGCGAATGAAAAGAGATGACCGAGAAGCGTCCCCCGGGTTTGAGGCGTTCTATCCCATCGGCCAAAGCCCGTTGCAGGCTGGCGAGTTCGTCGTTCACGGCGATCCGGAGGGCCTGGAAGGTCCGGGTCGCCGGATGAATCCGGGCGGGTCCCCTGATCCTGGGCAATGCCCCGGCCACCACGCCGGCCAGATCGGTCGTCGTCCGGATGGGGGAAAGGGTCCGCCTCTCCACGATGGCCCGGGCGATTCTCCCCGCCATCCTTTCCTCGCTGAACTTCCGGATAAGCCCCCCTAACTCCTCTCCGGAGAGGGTGTGGACGAGATCATACGCGCTCGGACCCCGGACCTGGTCCATCCGCATGTCCAGGGGGGCGTCGAGGGTGAAACTGAAGCCCCTCTCCGCCGTGTCCAGTTGATGGGAGGAAACGCCCAGATCGAGGAGGATTCCCTCCACCTTTTCGATGTTCATCCCGGACAGAGTGGTTTCCATGTCGGCGAAATTCCCCTTCACCAGGATCGCCCGGTCGCCGAAGGGCGCCAGACGTTTTTTGGCTTCCCGGAGCGCATCCCCGTCGGCGTCGATGCCGATCAGGCGGCCGTCCGGCGCCGAGTTCCTCAGGATTTCAAAGGCGTGACCTCCGCCTCCCAGCGTGCCGTCCACATAGACAGCCCCGGCCCGGCATTGAAGGGAAGCGATGACCTCTCCGACCAGGACCGGTTTGTGGAAGACGTCCATTTCATGATGCCTTCGTAAAACAAATTGAAAAAGCCATTGTCCCGGGGCCTTCTATATCCCCAAATCCGCCATATAGTCGCTAAAGCCGTCCAGGTTGTCCCCGCTCTTCTTCATCTCGGCCTCGAACCTTTCCTTGCTCCAGATCTCGATAACCTTGATCATTCCGGCGAGTACGATGTCCTTCTCCAACTTTGCGAATTCCCTGAGATTGGGGGGGATGAGGATGCGCCCCTGGCCGTCGAAGGTGCAATCGACGGCGCCCGACATGAAAAACCGTTGAAAGGCGCGCACTTCTTTCCTGAGAAGGGACTGGTGGGAGACTTTTTCTTCGATCACCCGCCACTCGTCGTAGGGGAAGACCATCAGATAACCGTCCCAGTTAGTGATGACAAGACGGTTGTCGTATTTCTCGGCAAAGACTTCACGGAGCCGCGAGGGGAAAATGACCCTCCCCTTGTCATCGATGGCGTGGTAATATTGACCTCGGAAGACGGACATTGGCGATTTTTCCTCCACTATAATCCACTTTGCCCCACTTTGGGGCCAAGATAAAGGAGGTTTTCGCCTTTGTCAAGAAATATTTTTATTTTTTTTGTCTGTTAATTTGATATTTTGAGACGGCCCTGTTGTGCGCGGCGAGGTTGGCGGAGAAGTCGTGTGATCCGTCGTTCTTCGCCACAAAATAGAGGTAATCGACTTTGGCGGGGTAGAGGGCCGCCCGGAGGGAATCGATGCCGGGGTTGGCGATTGGTCCCGGCGGGAGGCCGTTGATCCGGTAGGTGTTGTGGGGCGTGTCCGATTTCAGGTGTCTCCGCAAGACGGTTTTCACGTGCTTGCCTTTCTGTTCGAGGTTGTAGAGGGCTGTCGGATCGCTCTGCAGTTTCATTCCCTTTGCAAGACGATTGTGAAAAACGGCGGAGATGAGCTCTTTTTCGTCCTTGTTGCCCGATTCCTTGCCGATGATCGAGGCGAGGGTCACCCATTGAGGGAGGGTCAGGCCCAACTTCTCCGCGCGCTTCCGCATCTCCGGTGTGACCTCCTTCCAGAACTTCCCAACGAGGATCCGGAGGATCTCTCGGGTCGTCATGGACCGGTCTAACCGGTAGGTGTCCGGGTAGAGGTATCCCTCGATGCTGTTCGCTTTGATATCGAGTGCGGCAAGAAAAGATCTGTCGACGGCCAGCGTCATGAATTCCTTCTCGTTGATCAGCTTGAAGGCGGACAGCTTCTTTGCCGCTTCTCTTACGGTAATGTCCTCGGGCAGCATCACCAGATAAACCTTGATCTCCCCATGGACCAGTTTGTCGAGGATCGCCGACGGCGTCATGGCGCCGGTGAGTTCATATTCGCCCGCCCGGATTTGTTTCTCGACCCTCTTCCCGAGGGCCAAGACCCAGAAAAAAGGACGGTTCCCGACCAGACCGGCATCGTTGAGAATCTCCGTAATCCGAAAGAAGCCGGACCCTTTCGGAATATTGACAGTCCCGGCGGCCGTGTGGAGATTGACAGGGGTTGTCGCGTAGCGGTAGAAGGCCGCCCCGGTCAGAAACAGGACCAGGACCAGAAGAAGCAGCAGCAGCAGGATCCTCTTCCTTCCGTGAAACCATCTTATATTCAATCGCTTCTTCAAGAATGCATGCATGTTCATCGGGCGGTTTGTCCGGTTTTCCCCTCACGGGCCAGCGCATCGAGATATCCCTGAAGGATGATGCAGGCGGCCAGACGGTCGATGATTTCTCTCTTCTTTTCCCGGCGGACGCCGGTCTCGCGGAGGAGCTCTTCCGCCTCCTTCGTCGAGAGGGTTTCATCCCGGCGGATGACGGGAATGGCAAGACGCGCCTCCAGCCGCTGGATAAACCGGTTGACCTTCTCGCACTGGATCCCCTCGCTGCCGTCGAGACGGAGCGGATAACCCACGACAATACTTTCGACGTCGAATCGCTTGACGAAAGCGGAGATCGCCGCGAGATCCGCTTTCCGGTTCTTCCGGACGACAGTCCCGACCCCCTGCGCCGTCATTCCGAGCTCATCGCAGACCGCAACGCCGATCCTCCGGCTGCCGTAATCCAGCCCCAGTACCCTCATCGTTTCTCCCGTCAACAGAAAACCTCTTATAAATCATTTGACATGAAAATTCCATCCCATTCTCTCCCCGGAAGAAATGGTTGATTCCGTCGCAAATCGTCTTCTCGAAGCATGGCGTCCCCGGAGGCTGTGAAACCATTCGGTGAGGTGCGGCGATCAACTTCAGGCCGGATACAACCGGTTCACGAGGGATTATTACAGAATCATGAAAATCGTTTACAGGGCGTTCAAATAGCCCAATGCCGCGGCCAAGACCACCTGAAAGGTTGATTGCCGTTATGGGCTTGTGGCATAAATATCATCGAGGGACTGCCGGGCTTCGTGATAGATCCTGGCGGAAAGCCAGGATAATCGGGGGACATAATACAGATTCCCGGCAGGCCAATTCATTATTTGGTATTATTTACCCGAATTTCCCGAAGATCATAACTCAAGCCGGTCACAAGAGGGGCTGCTTAAAAATCAGCGGGCGAAAACGATATTTGTTCAGATCAACCACCACAAAATGTCCCGGCAATCGATCTCCATGTTTCGCGATCAGCGTTTCCAAGCGCGGCCATTTCTCATGTCTTTCCTGGACATCAATG
>Ga0315273_10012185_pt1 | contig 11009 bp, 7 predicted proteins | sample YL17G02_0_MG_FD_205753 | JGI IMG/M metagenome (GOLD analysis project Ga0315273, IMG submission 205753) | Sediment microbial communities from Yellowstone Lake, YNP, Wyoming, USA - YL17G02_0 | ecosystem: Environmental > Aquatic > Freshwater > Lake > Sediment | place: USA: Wyoming | collected...
CGGTGGATCTGCAGTTCACCTACCACCGCGGCCGATCGCTCGACGCGCGGACGATCACCGACGACATCATCAACGGCCGGCCGGTGCCAGCCAAGGCCCTCGACGGCTTCCTGTACGAGTCAATCGGTGGGCGCGTCACCGTCCGCGTGATGAAGAACCTGCGCGTCTATGGCGGCTACGGACAGGACAAGAACGACCGCGATACCGACCCGACGGGACGCATTTCGTTCGGAGCGTCGGCGTCCAATCTGGTTGGGACGGGCATCGACCTCACCGTGTCGGACTACCGCTACAACACCGGGTCGAGCTCCTCTTATGACTCGTGGTACGTGTCGGTCGGGCGATCGCTCGGAACGAAGGTCTACCTCTCCGGCGACTTCAACACGTCGCTCTCGGTGCTGCGCTTCATCCGCTTCGACGGCCTCCTCATCGAGAACCGCCCCGAAACGAAGCGCTACGGCGTCTCGGCCGTCGTGAACCTCAATCGCCGCGTGTCGCTTCTCGTGAACGGGGACTACACCCAGGACACGTCGTTCAACGAGACACGATTCCTCGCCGGCCTCGTGTACCGCTTCTAGCGAACCTTAGGGGTCAGACTCGCAGCTAAGGAGTCTGACCCCTAAGGTCCTCGCCTCGAGTCTGACCCCACTCAGAGAAGCAGCCGGACACCCAGGGCGACGAGCACGGCGCCTGTGATACCTTCGAGCGTCCGGCGGACCGCTGGCCGCGCCATGCGCTCGGCAAGCACGCCGACTGCCAGCCCGCACGATCCCTGCCACACCACGCTCATTGCCACGTGCGTGGCGCCGAGGAGCAGGGCGCGCGGCAGGAACGGATCCTGCGGCCCGATGAACTGCGGCACGACGGTCATGTAGAAGATGAGGACCGGCGGGTTGAGCAGGTTCGTCAGGACTCCCCGCATTACCCAAGAAAAGGTGACAGGTCCCATTTCAGGGGCCGGGTTGGAAATGGGACCTGTCACCTTTTTCGGAGGGATGCGCCAGCGGCCGGAGAAGAGCGCCAGCCACAGTCCGCACAGCCCGAGGTAACCGAGGTAGGCCGCGCCCGCGAGCCTGACCGCGTGAAGGGCCGCCGGCCATTCGTGGAACACCACCGACATTCCGAACGCCGTCGCCAGAGCCAGCGTGGCGTTGGCGATACCAACTCCCAGGACGGTCAGCAGCGCGGCCTTCCTCCCTTCGGCGAGGGCGGTCTCCACGACCACGGCGAGGGTGGCGCCCGGGGAGATGACCAGGAGGGCCGACAGCGTGGCGAACGCGAAGTACTCGGTGTCGAACATCAGCGCTTCCGAAGCAGGTCCGCGCCCAACGTTTCCAACCCGTCGAGCACGCGGGCCAGGTCGCCAGCCGTTGTTCGCGGGTTCATCAGGGTGGCGCGCAGCACGCGCCGGCCGCCCAGGACGGTGCTGGTGATCCAGCCGTCGCCCTCTCGGTTGTATGCGGTCCTCAGGTCGAGGTTGAGCGGGTCCAGGCGATCGTCGGCCAGCGTTCCGTCGCCGACGTACTGGAAGCAGAGAATGTTGGACTCGGGCGCATGGAGCGCTCGGAATCGCGGGCGGTCGAGGATGGCTTCGTAAAGCAGGCGCGCGTTCGAGCAGAGATGATCGTAGAGCGCGCCGAGGCCAGATGACCCGTATCGCTGGATGGCCACCCACACCTTGAAGGCGTCGATCCGCCTCGAACACGTGAAGCTGCGCAGGCCCTGGTCCCAGTTACGTTCACCGGATCGGGCATGGAACAGGTAGGGCGCCTGCTGCGAAAACGCCGCCTCGAGATCGCCCTCGTCTTGCACGAGGACGACGCTGGCGGTGAGGGGCATCAGCATCATCTTATGCGGGTCCCAGGCGATGGAGCGCGCGCGATGGATGCCGGCGACGCGGGCGCGATGCAACGGCGAGAGCAGGGCCGACGCGCCGTGCGCGCCATCCACGTGGAGCCACAACCCGCGGTCCTCGCACAGGCGCCCGATTGTCTCGAGGTCGTCAAACGATCCCGTGGCCGTTGTCCCGGCGGTGGCCACGACGGCCATCACCTGGCGGCCGTCCGCGCGCAGCCTGTCGAGGGCCCGCTCGAGCGCCGCGACATCCATGTGAAAGTCGCGCGAGGGCACGACAACCGCGTGGTCCGTCCCGATGCCCAGTTCCCCGATGGCGCGAGCCACGCCGTAGTGCGCGTGTTCGCCGCACACCACGACCGGCGGATTCGCGCCGACGCCCTGCGTCCACGCATCCGGCAGCGCCGCCTGCCGCGCCGCGAGGAGCCCCGCGAACGTCGCCTCCGTGCCGCCCGACGTAAAGGTGCCCCCTGCCGCGGGACCGTACCCTGCGAGCGCGCACATCCAGCGCACCACCAGTGATTCGATGATCGTGCCGACGGGCGACATCTCCCACACCGCGCCGGACTGGTTCAGCGCGGCCGTCAGCGCTTCCGTCCAGACCGCGACGGGCAGCGGCGCCGACACCTGGTGCCCCATCGAGCGAGGGTGCGTCAGGCGGTTGCAGTCCGGCAGCACGTCGCGCTCGAGGCGCGCGAGCACGTCGGCGAGTGGATGGCCCAGTTGAGGCATCGGCTCGTCGAATCGTGAGGCCAGATCTGACGGCGCGTGTGCCGTCGACACGCGCCCGGCGCCGCTCCGGGTCTCCGCAAAGTAGTCCACCACGAGTGTCGCGAAGGCCTGTGCGACATCGGCACCGGTATCACCTTCGAGGTCAGTCAGCAGTTGCTCCAGCGAGAAGTCCATGGCGGTATCCGTGACGATTCGGACGCGGCCGGACCCTGCGGCGCGCGGACCCGATGGAAGAAGGCGGACAGGGGGGATTCGGACCACATCTAGTTGCTGATTCTAAGGGACTCCGCCTCCTCTCGCATTCTCTCAAACCGGCCGAATCTGTCGAAGGCCCGGGAGCGGGCACGAAACAGGCACAGTCGAGTCCGCAACGGACGGCGCGGTGTCAGCGACAGGAATGAACGCCGTCAGCCGGGCGCGACTCATGGGACCCTCCATGGTGCGGGGGCACCCTACTCAAGGCCAAACTCCTTGAGCTTGTCGTAGAGCGTCCGCAGTCCAATCCCCAGGCGGGTCGCCGCGTTCTTGCGGTGGCCACCGGTTGCGGCCAGGGCGCGGCGGATGGCTTCACGCTCGAGATCCTCCAGCGTGCCGTCAAGCGACACATAACTCTCGCCGGTTGTCGGCGGCACTCGTGCGTTCAGCCCCAGTTGCCCGGCGTCAACCGTTCGCCCCGTCGATAGAATCGCGGCGCGCTCGAGCACGTTCCGCAGTTCCCTGATATTGCCGGGCCAGTGATACGCCGTCAGGCAGGCACCCGCCTCACGGTCGAGCACGAGCCCTGTCCGGCCGAGTTGCCGGCCCACCTGTTCCAGCAGGTGCTCGGCGAGCGGCATGATGTCGAGCGGGCGCTCGCGCAGCGGCGGCAGCCGCACCGGGAACACCGCGAGCCGGTGATACAGGTCGGCGCGAAACTGACCCGCCTGGATTTCCTGCTCGAGTAGGCGGTTCGTGGCGGCGACGACGCGGACGTCCACCTCGATGGTGCGCATGCCACCGACGCGCTCGAATCGCTGATCCTGCAGGACGCGCAGCAGCTTTGCCTGGAGCGGCGGCTTGAGCTCGGCAATCTCGTCAAGAAACAACGTGCCGCCATCCGCCAGTTCGAAGCGGCCGCGACGCGCCGCGACGGCGCCGGTGAACGCCCCGCGCTCGTGGCCGAAGATCTCGCTTTCGAGCAGCGATTCCGACAGGGCCGCGCAGTTGACCGCCACGAACGGGCCGTCGTGCCGCCGGCTTCGGCGGTGGATGAACTGCGCCAGCACTTCCTTGCCCGTGCCGCTTTCGCCGAGGAGGAGCACGGTGGCATCGGTCACGGCGACCTTCGTGACCTGATCGACGACGGCCAGCATGAGCGGGTCGCGTGCGACGAGTTCGCCTCCCTCGTCGTCCGGCCGACGCCGCTGCCGATCGGTGCGCAGCCGCCGGCGCTCGAGCGCGCGAGCCACGACCATCCGCAACTCGTCCGGCCCGCTGAGCGGCTTGGTGAGATAGTCGAACGCCCCGAGCTTGATGGCGTCGACGGCCGTGGCGATGGTGCCGTGCGCGGTGAGGACCACGATTTCGAGGTCGGGCTGATCGGCGCGGACCTTCCGCAGGAGCGACATCCCGTCGAGCCGTGGCATCCGCAGGTCCGTGATCATCAGGTGGAATTCCTGCGTGTCGAGCAGCCGGGCGGCTTCTTCGCCGTTGGCCGCCTGCGTCACGTGCAGGCCTTCACCCTCGAGGACCTCCGCCAGGAACGTCCGAATTCCCGCCTCGTCATCGACCACCAGCACCCGTTCCACGCTACGCCTCCGCTTCCCGGCCTGCCGGCCGCTGGGGTGTGTCCGGCATCGGCGGCAGAAGAATCTCGAACACGGCGCCGCCATCCGGCCGGTTCCGCGCGCTGAGCGCACCACCGTGGCCTTCCACGATCTGCCGGGCGATGGCGAGACCCAGGCCGGTCCCTTTGACGCGCCGCGTGTAGAACGGCTCGAAGGCGCGGTCCTCGTCGCCGGGGGGCAGGCCTTCGCCGCGATCCTCGACGTCGAAGATCAGGTCGCGGCCACTTGTCCGAACGACGACGCGGATGCCGGTGTCGTCCGGGGAGGCATCCCGGGCGTTGCGGATCAGGTTGACAAGGACCTGCTCGATGCGCCGCGGATCGAGAAGCCAGCGAGGGATCTCCCCCTCGCAGGAGAGAGCCACGCGGGCGATGCCCGCCGCGTCGATCGCCGCGGCCGCCACGTCCAGCGGATTCGCGTCCTGCGGCTGCACCGTGTCGGTGCGGACGAACTCGAGGATCTGGCCGGCGAGCTCTTCGAGCCGGACGGCCTCGCCCACGACCGTCTCGGCGCCGCGGCGGCCGGGATGCGACGGCGGGAGCTTCTCGAGCAGGAGCTGCGCATGACCTTTCAACGAGGCGAGGGGGTTGCGCAACTCATGGCCCAGCACGGCCGACATCTGGCCGAGTGTGCGCAGTTGACGGTCGCGCTCGGCTTCCTGCGCGGCGGCTTCGGCTCGGCGTGAGAACCGCCAGAACGTCAGCGCGGCCGCCAGCAGAACCAGGGTCGTGACCAGCCCCGTGCCGAGCGTCAAGAGCGCCCGCGACGACATCTCCTTCGCCAGGAACGGCTCGAACTCGATGACGAGCAGGGCCCGATCCTGGGTCTCCCGTTCGGGCCGCTCCCGCCAACCCGACATGCGATCGGTCCAGTCCCCCGGGCCGGGAAGAGGCCGCAACCACGCCGAGGCGCGCACGCGATCGGGCGCGACCGGCGAAACCTCCACACCTGCGGGCGGGAAGCCTGGAAGCGGTTCGGACCTCAGCCCCGATGGCGGTCCCATGGGCGGCGGTGGTGGCGGGGGGCGACGGTCGGGCGGCCCCGACAGGGCCGGCTGATGCCAGACGACGGGCGCGCTTGAGTCCCCGGCGGCGACCTGCCGGCCATCCTGGTAGACCAGGCCCGCGTAACGGAGTCCCCGTTCCTGCATGCCGGCGAGAATCGCGGCCATCGTGCCCGGCTGCGGCGAGGCGGTTTCGAGCACGGCGTTTCGAACGGCAGACAGCGTGTCCGAGGCCATCGTTCTCGTCACCGCTGCAGCCGTCCTCCCGGTGCTCAGGTAGCTCAGGAGCGCGGTGCCGACCAGCGTGGTGCCGAGGGCGAGGGCCGTCACGAGCAGCCCCCACCGCGCCCGCTGAGCCCAGTTGCGGTTCGGCCTTCGCCGACGCCGATCTCCGGTCACGGTCACTGTGCCGCCAGTCCCTGTTTCGCATTCACGTTGTCGGGGGACACAGCCAGGACACCCTCGAAGATCTGTCTGGCCTCGGCGGTCCGGCCCATGCGCAGCAACGCCCAACCGAGCCCGGTCCTGTGATCGAGATCCGAAGGGTAGTCGGCCACGAGTTGCCGGTACGTGGAGGCCGCGTCGGGGTAGTTGGCAGCCCAGTAGAAGCTCTGCGCCAGCCGGGATCGGGCGATCGCGTTTCGCGCGTCAAGGGCCAGCACGTCGCGGCAGGCTCGCTCGAGTTCGCGCCAGTTGCGGCCGGCCAGCAGCGGCAAGGTGAGGCCCAGTTTGGGTTCGATGGCCCTGGGCTCCGCCGCGATGGCTTCCGTGTAGCCCGCGGCTGACGCCTTGTAGTCGCCCGCCAGGTACGACAGCCAGGCCATACGCAGTGTCGCGAAGTACGATCCGCCGCCGGCCTGCCTGATCTCGCGGATCTTCGCCAGGGCGCCGGCGTAGTCCTGCTTGGCCTCGAGCGTGTACGACTCTCGATACAGCACCGCGGTCTTCGGTTCCGACTGCTGGCGCGCCGGCGAGGCAGGAGCCAGCGACGCCGCCAGCAGCGCCAGCACCAGGCATGCACGCGTGAGAGATGTCATCGTCCGTCCTTCTTCCCGGCCTTCGGAGACCACCGGAATCCGACTGATAGGCCCGTGTAGCGTCCGTCCTGGACGCTCGTACCTGGTTGAGTGATGTGTTCGTACTGCGCCTGCAGGTAGAGGGAGGCCGTTCGGGACAGTTCAAAGCCGGCCGTGAGGGTGCCCCCGTACTTGCTGCTCGCGAACAACGACATGACCGTCGGTCCCGCCATCGAGAAGGCCCAGCGTTCGGTACCGGTGTGGGCCTGAAGGTCGACCAGCGCCCGGCCGACGATGACGGTGGCGCCGACAACCGCGCTCGTCGTCGATCCATCGGAGTCGTTCGTGACGCGGGCTCCTGTCGTCAAGCCGACATAGGGCGTCGGCCACACGTAGATCTGCGGCATGATCTGGCGGTTCGCGCCGGTCGATCGGCTCATCGATGCGGCCGTCAGCGAGACCCCGTACCGCGCACCGACCCGCAGGGCCATTGCCGCGCCCGGGACGGTCTCATCCGGGCTGCGCAGGGCGAAGCCTATCACCTGAACACCCAGGTAGCTCCGGGCAAACGTCGCGCCTGCGTAGAACTCATCCTGCTGGCCGAAGAGCGACGTGCTGGTCGATGTCGCACCGCCCCCGGTCGACCCGGCCGTCGAACCGATGTGGCGGTACGCGAAGCGGACGCCAACCTGGTCAGTCACCTGCGCCGGCGCGTGCAGGTAGATGGCCTGAGCTGCCGACGCACTCTGTGACGATGTGAGGTAGCCCCCCCAGACTTCCGGCGTCACGGTGGGAACCGGGCCGATGAGGTCGAGACCCCGAGGCGCATCGGCGCACGACGGATTCACACGCAGCGCTTCCAGCCATCGCGCGCGAGCCGTGGCACGATCGCCACGTGCGAACGCGTCGAAGCCGGTGAGCGTCAGCGCGTCGGCCAGTCCCTGGGTGGCCTCCGGTCCGGCGCCGTCGAGACGAGCCGCCAGCCGGTACAGCGTGGCGGCGGCTTCACCCTTTTTGAGCCGAAGGCTCAACCAGGCCAGCCGGAGGGCCACCTCATAACTGTCCGGGGCCTCGCCGTAGGCCTCGGCCAGTGCAGCGCGTGCGCGGGGAAGGTCGTTCGCCTGCTCCGCCTTGACGGAGCGATCCCAGGCCCCCGCCCTTCGATCCGGATCCTGGGCGGCGGCGAGCCCGCCGGTCGACGCTCCCAGCACGAGTGTAAGCGCCAGTACCACGGCGGCGCGATGTTTCGTCATACGCGGGTGGCCTCACTCTCGCCACGGTCCCGAGTCAGTTCGACGGTCATGTGGTGGTCTTCGCTGATGAGTTCGAATCGGTGCGGTCCCTGCCCGAGATCGATCGTCGCCCGCGTCGAAAACCGCCCGGCCGTCCCCTCGATCACGAGATGTCCCTCGGACCGCCGCAACCGGTAGGTGATCTCGATGTCGGCGACGCGCGGCGCGAGCGCTGAAGCCAGATCCGCGGCCGGCCATACCCAGCGCGGCAGAAACAGGCGGCGCGGCAGGGCATCCGACCAGGTGAGCGTCGAGTCCTGATCGAACGTCACTCGTGAGAGCGCCAGCACCATGTGCCGCAGGAGCGATCCCGCGTCACCATCGAAGGCGGTGACCACGAGCCCGGCGTCGTACGGTTCGAAGTAGAGTCGGGCCACGTCGGACCGCAGGAGGTGCCGGCCCCGGAGATCGACGTCGACCACCGCGCGCTCGTGCGTGCCGCTGGTCGGATCGGAGAAGACCCATGCGGTCCCGGGCGGAAACGCCAGCACGCGGGCCACCGCCTCGTCGCGCAGGACCGGTCGCAGCAGATCGCCTTCGGCAGGAACGCTGTGATGGAGGAGCGTCGAGGGGCCGTCCGCGCGGATGACGACGTCGCCGAAGTCGGCCGGGACCGTTTCGCTGCCGAGCGGCGCGCCGCGCTGGACCTGGAAGTGGAGATGCGGCACGGCGGAACGGCCGGAGTTGCCGCAGCGGCCGATCTCGGTGCCGGCGGCCACGCCGTCTCCGGGCTTCAGCCGGATCGACCGCGGCTGCAGGTGTGCGTACGCCGTGAACAGGCCGGCGCCGTGCGAGATGACCACGGCGTTGCCCCAGTTCTGGCGAGTGTCCAGCTCACCGGGCGGATTGTCGGGAACCCCGTCGACGATGTGGTCCACGATGCCGGGCGCCGCGGCCAGCACCGGCAGGGCGTAGCAGCGGTACTGGCGCAGTTCAGTGCCGTCGTGGTCGAAGGCGGTGCCGTCAGGGCCGCGTCCCTCGAAGTCGAATGCGTACCGCCACGGGCCCTTGTGGGTGTGTGTGCCGTCGTGGCCCTGCGTCACCATCCAGGTGCCTCGAAACGGCAGCCTGAACGGCAACCGTCCCGCCCGGCCGTATCGCCGTGCGCGCATCAGGTGGTGCGCGAGCGCCTCTTCCGGCCGATCAGCCTCGGGCGCCGAGTGCGGCCAGCGGTCACGTTCGCGCACGCGAGCCGCGGTCAGGATCAGGTGCGTCGTCGCCACGAACGGCAGCGACAGGACGGGCAGCGCGAAGACGGACGTCACGGGCAGGAGGGCGTAGGTGAGCACACACGAGACCGCCGCGCCGGCCGCCGCCAGCGCGATCGACGTCGGGTGCGGCACGAACCAGACCCCGCCGATCGCCATCGCCGAGAGTATCGCGTTGAAGCCGGCGGTGAGATCGATCGCGGACCAGGGGATATCGATGCGCAGCGTCGCACGCACGCCAGCCGCGACCAGGGCGCCTGTGCACGCGAGCAACAGAGCGATGCGGCTGTAGATGCCGATGGCCGCCAGGATGAGGATGCCGGTCAGCGCGCCGTGGAGAAACACGATGGCGGCGGCCACGTCGAGCGGGCCCGACTCGAAGAGACGGTCGGGAATCCACCTCCACGGCGCCAGAAGCGACATCGTGGCGGCCGGCGCCGGCAGCACACGCGCGGCCAGGATCGTCGTCCATGCGGCAGCGACAAACGGCAAGGAATGCGGAGGCAACTCCAGCCGTGCGAACACGGCTCTCAGAGACGAGGTGAAAAGCACCGACAGCACCGCGCCCGTGACAATCAGCGTCGGTGTCGCCGCGGCGGTCGCGAACACGCCAAGAGCAAGCGTGGTCAGCACGGCCACGCAGCCGTGGAAACCGTCGCGCACGGCACCCGCGCCAAGTCCCAGGAGCCAGGTCGCGAACGCCGCGACCACAACTGCGCTGATCGTGGCGGCGACGAGGCGTGGAAACACGCCAATCGCAAGCAGGATGAGCAACCCCGTCGCTAGGTCGCGCGAGAAGACGATCTGCGCGTAGGGGCGCAGGCCCGCCTCCAGGAGGAACCGCCCGCGGGGCCAGCGTGCTAGGCGAGCCACGCCGGCATGTCCTCCTGCTGCACGAGCGTCTCGAGGGTCTCGCTTCGCCGGATGACCGCGTGCTGGCCGGCGCCCGAGACCATCACGACGTTAGGCCGTGCCGCGATGAACTGCATCCATTGCGTGACGTTGTACGCGCCCACGTGGCCGATGACGATGCGGTCGCCGGCCTTGAGCGGCGGGAACAGGATCCGATCGCGGACGACGTCGATGTTCATGCAGAGCGGCCCGAAGAACACCGTGGGTTCCGAGGTCCCCTGCGTGGGCTGGGCCGGGTTGACTTCGTGCCGGTACCACCAGGCCGTCGGCAGGATGTTCACGCCCGCGTCGAGGATGACCGCCCGGCGCCCGTCGGTCAGGCGCTTGTTGCCCATCACCGTCGCCACCAGCGCGCCCGCATCGTCGACCAGCGCGCGGCCTGTTTCCACAACGACTCTCGGCAGATCCCGGCCGTCGAGGCCTTCTTCGAGCCCGTTCGCGATGCGCTCGATGTACTGACCGAAGGTCGGCGTCGCGTCTTCGCCCGGCAGGTACTGCGCCTGCAGGGTGTTGCGCGAGGCGAAGCCGCCCCCCATGTCGATGGTGTCAATCGCCACGCCGAGTTCACTCTCGAGGGTGCGGCAGAGACGCGCCAGCGCGCGGGCCGCAAGCCGGTAGGCCTCCGGGTCCTGTACAAACGTGCCGACATGCACGTGCAGGGTCGTCAGATCGAGGCGCCGGCCGCCCGCGACGCGCCGGGCTGCCGCGAGCGCCTGGCCGTTCTCCAGGTTGAAGCCGAACCGGTCCCAGAGCGGGACGGGCAACTCGGCGATGTTGATCCGGATGCCGACCTCGGGGCGCACATTGCGGCGCTCGGCCACGCGCTCGGCGAGCGCGACCTCGTCGAGGTGATCGAGATGCACGTGCGCGCCTTCGCGAAACGCGAGATCCAGGTCAGCCTCGGTCTTGGCCGGTCCGTTGAAGAGGATCTGGCGACCGGGCATGCCCAGCCGCAGGGCCATCTGTAGTTCCAGTCCGGAGACGACCTCCGCCCACGCGCCTTCCTGGTGAAAGACGCGGCAGATGGCGCCCAGGTAGTTCGTCTTGTACGACCACGCCACGGTGAATCGGGCGAACCGCAGGGCCAGCTGATCGCGCAGCTCGCGGACTCGCTCACGCAGGATGCGCTCCGAGAACAGGAACAGCGGCGATCCGTAGCGTTCAAC
>Ga0315273_10012186_pt1 | contig 11009 bp, 15 predicted proteins | sample YL17G02_0_MG_FD_205753 | JGI IMG/M metagenome (GOLD analysis project Ga0315273, IMG submission 205753) | Sediment microbial communities from Yellowstone Lake, YNP, Wyoming, USA - YL17G02_0 | ecosystem: Environmental > Aquatic > Freshwater > Lake > Sediment | place: USA: Wyoming | collected...
AAAAAATCTGGGGCAAATCGTTTTAATTGACACAAACAGTGTTTTATTTGATTTGGACGATCTACAATCAAATCATAGGATGATAGAACGCGCAAGATATCGGTGGGGTTTGGATCGCCACCTCTCTGTTTCTTTGCTTTTCGCGTTCCTGTTCGTTTCATCTATTTATATATTTTATTTTATATAAGTAGATGCCACCAAAATCAATCTACTACCCCAAAAAGTACTATCAGGGTCTTACGCGGAAAAAGAAGAAGGAGCGTGAAAAGGAAATTAGAAAGTATGGTGCCCTCTCTTGGAAGAATCCGAAGGCCTATGTTGGATTCAAAACGGATCGGGATGTTCCTATACGAACCTCGAATTACACCATGGCATGGAGAAAGCGATTTCCTGATGCGCGCTCCTTAGAGGATAAGGCAAAGGCGTCAGGTGTTCCTCTGCGATACATTAAAGAGTGCTATAATCGTGGTATGGCGGCATGGCGCACAGGACATCGACCAGGGGCGACCGAGCAACAATGGGGATATGCCCGAGTCCATTCCTTTTTACTGAAGGGAAAAACCTATCATACTACAGATTCCGACCTGGTTCGTAAGGCGAAAGAGTCATCAGCATCCGCTCGGAAATGGTGGCATTAGAGCCGCTCATATTGTTCCCCTCCTACTTTCGCCTCTTCCACGCCCTGCTGACACACCATATACAGCCATTTCCCTCCCGTTGCATTCAAGTTTACTTTCATGACTTTCAAAGTTTTGAAAATAACTGTAAACATATATTCGTCCCCGTCCATACCCATTTCAATGAATAGAATCTCCTCCACTCGTACCGTTGTATTATTTAACATGATCCATTGTCGGATGGACATTTATTTATGATTTAGATTTTCCAAGGGATTCAACTTAAAACAATCCTCGCGGTTGTTAGACAAATGGAGCACGCATTGGAGCAACTGGAGTTCAAATGCATGGAAGAGGTTACCCCCGAGTCGCTGAAACGGGCATTTAAAGACGCGGTAGTGAAAACGCACCCTGATCGCGGCGGTCAAGAGGGTGACTTTGACCATGTCCTTTCTGCGTATCTCTATTTGTCGAATGTGCTGAAGCGCCTGTCAGGTGGCAGAGACGGATTCCAGACGATTCATATGGAGGATGTGAAGCAAATGCGTGATGATCAATTTGTGAGCGAGCTGAATAATTTGATGAATGAGGTCATGGATCAGCTGGATCGTGGGTCTTCCGATGAATTCAACAAGGAATTTAATGAGCAGTTCGAGAAGCTTCGTATTAGAGAGGAGAATCGTGAGGAGGATCGCGGATACGGTGGCTGGCTTCGTGAGGATGAGAAAACGGATGACTGCTCTGCTACAATGGAGATCGACGCCTCTCGCCTACATGAAATCTTTGAAGCTACTGTGCGGCAGGGAAAGGAACCACCCACCACCCTTATGCTTCATCCGGATGAAATGGCAACCTTCTCAGGAAAATCACACGGAACATCGCTCATTCAAAAGAGCGGCCAGCACTATACCTCGGAATTTGACACCAATCCCGAGTATACCGATCTGCACGACGCCTATACCTCAGAGAATACCTTACTTGATAAACTACCCATCTATCAAGAAAAGTCGAGAACCTTTGAGGAACTACTACAAGAGCGCGACATGGTTTATACCACGGAACTGGACCGCGATCTGGAGGCCATTGCCGCCTATGAAAAACGCAAGATGGACGAAGAAAAGGAGCACAAGCAACAGGTTACTGACTATTTTAAGAAGACGGCCAGTAGCCAATGGGCGCTGCGAGGTGTCTTTACCAAAGATGGGGATTCCTTCGTCAAAGAATTCTAAATCCATCAAAATATACCCTGATAGGGTAGGGTGACATGAATCCATTTCACATACTAGTTGTCATTTTGTCCATCTTATTTATTTTGTCGGTGGTATATGCCCTCCGATATTCCAAGTATTGGGCATCTATGAATCCATTTGTGGATAAGCATTTATTGGAACGGGGTATGGAGAAACCCGTCATTTGGCTCTATTACGATAATTCCGATGTGAACTCGCGCCAATGGCTTGATTTCGGTGCCCGCTCTTCCCGCGCACTTAACTTTCCTTTCTTAAACCTCTGCTATGAATCCATTGTGAAACAGAATAAGAATCACTATCGCATTGAAGTCATTGGAGGCCTATCAGGCGCTGCTGAATTACTGGGTGGCTGGGACAATATGCCCCCCGGATTACGCGATCCTATTAGCCCTGTCAATGAATCTGAAATGAACTATCTCCGTGCGGCGATCTTGGCAAAGCATGGTGGGCTATGGTTATCACCTTATTGTGTCTGTTTGAAAGGATTCGGTGAATTACCAAAGGATAAGACGGTCTTCTTTGGCACGGATCTGGATGAAACCTATGCAGGACCCAATGGAACCACCATCCCAGGCTTTCGCGCCCTCTGGTCTCCTTACCCCAATCATCCCCTTTTTAAGGAGTGGATGGAAGTGACCTATGCGCGTGTGGCCCAGAAGCGCGGCGGAGATCAAATTCGCCGCGATGCCAACTGGGATTTTGTGCGATTTACCACCGAATATGTGCAGACAGGTATCATTGTTGATCCTGCCGCCGAGGGCATGCGTAAGAAGGACGGCAAGCGTATCCAACTTGAAGACTTATTGGCAAGCGGTACCGATGGAAATCTGCCATTTGATCTCTGCGACTATACCGTGTATGTCCCTTTCCCATGGACAGAGCTGCGTGACCGTGAAATCTTTGGATGGTTCCTGCGGATGAGTGAGGCGCAGATTATGAATTCAGATTTAGCGGTAAAATATTTATTAGAGAAGGCATTGCGTTAAATGAAATGGGGGGCTTTAGCGCATGTTCTTCGAGTGTCTTATAAATCACATTTTGTAATGCTAAAATGCTTGTATTTCCTTTGCAATAGGAGATCCAAGAATTAATCAAAAACTTATGAATCAAAATATTATCCTGGAAGGTGTGATTACCAAATAGCTGATTGATCACTTGAAAACTCTCCAAAATGTCTTCATACGCATATCCGCGCTTCCAAATGTGGAGCAAGCTTGTGATTGCTTTTACCGAATCATTTTGAGACATCGCTGTTAGCAATGGGATAAAATCAACATAAAAGGGCGCCGAACACAGGACACGCACTCGTTTCATCGTAATTTCCTCATTAAAAGTTACATGAATGTCTCGAATTAATGTTAGTAAGCGGATCAAATCGCTAATATTATTTCCCGCAATATTAACCACCCAATTCCACATTTCATCTGTAAATTGTTTGGGTGACGGCATATTTACATTTTTTAAAAACTGCATTTGATGTTCATTGGTATCCACGCTATTCATCGCAATATGAATACAACGAGATCGCAAGGCAGGAATCAAATCCTCCTCTGATGTCCCAATAAACAAAAAGCGGGTAATATGCGAATAAGATTCCATGGGTCTTCGTAGAGCTTGCTGAGAGATATGGGGAAAGGTATCAACATCATCAATGACCACCCATCGATAGATTCCCTTTCCTAATGACATTTGTCGAATAAACAAACTGACTTGTCCGCGAATGGTTTGAATACCGCGATCTTGATCCGGCCCCAGTAGCATACATTCATCAATGGATTCGACACCCCATAGAAAAGGCGTGGATCGCCCTTTTTCCCTCGCATAGATTTGAAGAAGTTCGCGGATAAGCGTTGTTTTTCCGCATCCAGCCGAACCTGTGATAAAAATATGGCTGGGTGTGTCCAATTGTTGATAACACTCATTCCAAACGGATGTCTGACCTACCAAGGAAGCCATCCCTTATTCCTCCATGACATGCGGACTTTAGATTCTGCAAATGGGTACACATCAGAGTATAAACAATAATGATCTCTACCAATTAAACGACAAGAGGCTATGTCTCGCTCCAAAGGTGCCAAATCATTGTATGATGTGCTCGGTGTATCCAAAACCGATACTTGCACGGGAATTAAAAAGGCATATCTCAAGCTGGCACGCGTTCATCACCCAGACAAGGGCGGTGATCCCGAAGCCTTTAAAGAGATTACACACGCCAGTGATATTCTGACGGATGAGAAAAAACGCCGAATCTATGATGAAACGGGAATGACGGATGAACATGCAATGGAATCAGGTGGATTTCCTGGTGGATTCCCTTTTGAATTCAATATGAATGATCTATTTGGAGGAATGTTCGGTAGTCCGCCTGTTGGTCCTCAGCGTGGCCCTCTTCGTAAGGGGAGAAAGCCTGCCCCTGCAGTACAGACGATTCCCATTACATTGGAGCAATTCTATCTGGGTCACAAGTTTGACATTCAGATCAATCGTCAATCCTTTTGCCCGAAATGCGAGCACACAGGTGCCAAATCCAAGGAGGTTTGTCGTAAATGCAACGGTCAGGGCGCGGTCACGCAAATTATTCAAATGGGACCAATGACCATGCATACCACGGGTCCGTGTTTGGACTGTGAGGCAAAGGGTGAGCGCATTTTGGAAAAGTGTGGTCATTGCTCGGGTTCAGGTTTTCTGAATGAAACACGCAAGCTATCTGTCACCATTCGCCCTGGAATGCGTAAGGAAGAGACATTCATTTTTCCTGAAGTCTGCTCCGATCACCCTGCCTTTGAGAGTCCAGGTGATGCACATATCATGCTCCAGGAGGATCCAAAGGACACCTCCTTTCAGTATTTTAAGCGTATAGGAGATCGCCTGGAACATTTGGAAACGACTGTATCGCTTTCTCTGTCTGAGAGTCTGATTGGGTGTGTGGTTCAAATTGATGGTCATCCAGGGTATGATGAAGGACTCTTTGTCAAGATTCCTCCAGGGTCATTTGATCAGGATAAACTGTGTTTGAGTGGGTTTGGTATGCCAATTGCTGGTAGTATCGGAAAACATGGTGATCTTTATATTATCACAACTGTATCGATTAAACCAAGCGAGCGGGCTCTCTTTACCAAAGAGGCACAGCCGCTGCTTGTACCTATCTTTCAAGATAAGATCCGAACCTATTCCTGTGAGGAAAGTGATATTCAAACCGATGTGTATTTGCAAAAGTAAGTCAATTATTGAGTGTCGCGAATCTTAGCATCCGTAAAGGCGATATCCGTCTTCCACTCTGGGTTCAGGCCGGCTTCAGCATAGGCGCGCGGAGAACTCAGGAGCATACCTGGTGATGGAAAAGGGGCGCCGCTCATGTTCGCCTGATAGTCCGAGCCGCCACGGTGACGCATGCGTCGATGAGAGTGACGACGAGTCTTGCAATGACGCTTTGAGTGGTGCTTACCGTGACGCTTCGAGTGACGCTTCGAGTGACGCTTCGAGTGGCGCTTCGAGTGACGCTTTGAGTGGCGCTTACCATGACGCTTTCTACGACCACCCGCCTGATCCTTCAGTCCCGCAATATCCGCATAGGCCTTGTCGATACCCTGGAGGTGTGCCGGACCGCGTAGAGCCTCTGGCAGAGTGCTCTGGGTAATAGCGCTAAGAGGCGAGCCCTGAATATTAGACTGATAGTCACTGCCACCATGTTGTCCCTCGTGATACTTAAAGTAATCCGCGCCCTGACCGAGCGACATACGAGAGGCCCAGTTGCCTGACAGATGATACTTGAGTGGGGCGCCCTCTACTGGATCAGCGCCACCACGACGACGAGTTCGGCGTTGAGATCTACGGGAACGACGCATCGACTTCCGGGATACTGAACACTTTGATTTCTTCACCATTTCTATCTAATCGTGTGATAAAATTATCGTCGATTTTGAGATTGTTTCCAATCCATCATTTGCTGATAGGTCTTAAAAATCGGCGGCGCATTGGGGCGGAGCTGGCCAGCCGCAGCGGCCGTATAATAATTAGATACCGCAGTGACCAGCTGTGTTCCGCTTTTATTATGTACCAGGTTGCTATTGTCAAAATTGGCTGTATTGGCATTGGGATCTGCAATATTCGCAACACAACAAGGTGGAGTGCCTGCCGCTATCACACCGCAAGGGGGTGTTTGTGTCGCCATCTATCTATCATTCCGGATCATTTTCTATGGGGCATCCCGATTCATATGTGGCGTAAAAAAATAGAAAGCCATTTTAGAAATGGATACTTCAGCCCCCAAATGGACGGATGTGATTTCTAATAATGTGTTGTGCGGTTATTTCTATGTCTTCTTTGTTATCTTTTCTGTGTTAGCAGCGATAAGCTTAATGGGCGGCATTGTAATCTTTGCGACCAGCAAAATGTCCATTGGTATGTTGTTTGCAACCCTCTTTAATGTTGTCATTTCGTTTGGTGTTTCGACGACTTCGGCGCTATTCCTGTACCTGATTTGCGAGCGCGCGTTGAAGCCAATGCAGGTTCAGAATGCCAATGCTCGAGCTGGACCCCGCTCTGATTACACAATGATGTAAAGACAACTTTTCCCTTTTTTACCATTGATTCCGCTACCTTTTCAAGCCGTGTAGAGCGCGGAGAAAGAAAGACCAATGCGTGCGTACATTCCTTCTTGATCCGATCATCTCGAAGAAGTTGTGCGATTTTACCATTTCGAACCCAGTCCGCTTGAAAGATTTGGGTTGGAATATGTAGTGCTTCTGCCCATGCCTGCAGATAAATGGAGGAATTTCCCTCAGAGGGAAGGAGAATCCGATCAGGGACACGGCCTATCTCTTGTAAGATAAGGGCGAGAATCTGGTTCTGAAGATCCTCTTCAGATATCTTCTGGGTATGCCCGATAATGCCAAGGATGAATGGCTTCGGTTCGAAAAGAGAATCGTTAAGAACCGATGTCATGGATGCCCTATTTTTTAGATTTAATTCCTTCAAATTTCATCAATTTGGGTGTATTACATCATAGATCAATTTTGAAATACCCAATGAAATGATAATCGCCAGTAAATGCGAGATCACATAGGAATAAACGCGTTTTCTTCGATGAATATCGAGATAATATGCAAGTGATGTAAAAAGAATACTGAGTACAATAATCTCTTTATAATCTATATCAACATTCATGCTCTATTTACAATTCAGATGCTTCTTGCAGGCTTGCCAGATTCACCTTGCGCTTCTGGATCTTCCCTGAAACGACATAGAGCGAATTCTCCGTCAAAATAATGAAATCATCCTCTGACTTATACAGCTTCTTAATGAGAGAGGTAAATTCATCCTTTGTTGCCTTCACAAGAACACGCTCCTTGGTCGCAGGGTCCTCGCCCAGAAAGGCGGTTCCATGGTGAGTTTGATGAAAATAGTCTAGCATAATGGCACGGTCTTGCTCGATCGCAATCTTTGCCGCTTGTAGCATGGTCTTAGGGGAGGGAAGATGATCAGATGCACCGCCTGCTGTGGCCGTAGGTGCTGCTGCGACTGGATTGGTAGTAGAAGCCGGGGTACTCATCTCTAGGTCTGTCAATAAAATATAAATCCTTCCGTCGTATTTAACGCAATTAGGATGTAGCCGTATTGGGCGAATAAAGAACCGTACCCTGATGACGGTCAAAGACACGATTCAGGAAATCATAGGCGGCATCAATTTGATGAATCTGCCGAGCTCCCGTAATAATAATCTTTCCCGTTCGAAAGATACTCATCGTAATTCGCTTGCATTCTCCCTCGCCCTCTCCCGTGCCCTGACCCTTGCAAAACTGTTTGCATTGACAGATTCCCTGGCCTGGGTCTCGTGTATTATAGAAGAACTTGGTATTGATGCCCTGATAGATCGTCTTTTCCAGCATACTAAATAGATTGTATTCGTTAATCAAGATTTTATGAAGTGCATCCTGATTAATGAATTTATTGAGTGCATAATCGGTATTAATTAGTTGAATCGAGAATCGCTGAATCGAAGGCGGTGATGGAAAGGGTGACTCAGGGAGCGACTGGATCGTCTGTAAGAGCCATTCCATTGCGCGGCGAGCAAACGGCTCAGAAGTAACACCTGTCATCTGAATGCCGCCGTTTGCAAACAGTTTCACATTTACCTCTTTCCATTGATGATCACCCTCATTCTTTTCATCATCTGTTATCTTTCGACGAAGAACAATTGTGGATTGATTGAAGAACGACTTCGAAGTGATTTTGCGATTGGTAAAGATGTCCTTGTAACTGGAGCCCATTACCATGTTCTTGTGTTCGAACTTGAGAATTCCCTCCTCAGGGAACCAGATGGGAAGGATTGCACTTCGAAGTGATTCAAAGAGTTGATCCAGCTGAATGGAAGTGCCCCAATGGGCGGTAATCACCATCGTAGAGATTCGGAGATTTGTCTTTGTATAAGTAGCTGCCATAATTAGTCGTGCATAGATAAAGGGCTATATTTTTGTTCAAATTTTTGTTTAAATTCATCCAATAATAGAATCAGTTGTTCCTCTGTTTTATCATATAGATTGGTACTGTCAATGATGAGTTGATAGATAAGGTTGATTCGATTAATCATAGCATGATCCATGAGTTTAAAAATGTCGACCAATAGTAATATTTCGGATACAATCATCTGATAATCGGTATTATCCTCTCGAATCAAATGGATGCGATCCGACGGATGTGCATGAAGATACTTCCAAATACGCAGTTCGACTTCTGACTTTCGCGCAGCTTGACGCAGATCACCGCGTGTCATCGAAGTAAATAGATCAACGACTTCGTTATTGCGATTAGGAGGATCATAACGGACTTTTAGCAATCGCTGGCGCAGCTTAGGATGAATTCGACTCTGCGAGTTACAAATTAAAATGACGCACATGTGTTTGGGGTCCGTATTTAGAATGGTTTGAAGGGAGAGCTGTGCGGCCTCCGTTAGTGTTTCACATTCATCCAGTACCAAAAAACGGGGTGCCGTCTCTGTATCCGTTCTCCAATCCACCCTGAGAAAGGGAAATACCTTTTGGCGAATGGACTCCAGACTCCGCTCATCCGCTGCATTCATGGAAATGCACATAAGTGATTTGCGATTTCCCCATATTTGACTCATGAGCCATGATGCACTGGTTGTTTTTCCTGAACCAGGTGGGCCAAATAGCAGCAAATGCTGGAGTGATTGCGGATTCTTTACAAACATTGAAAAGCATTTTCGAACCCGCTCACACCAAAAGGCAGTGTCCACCGCCATATTGGTCTATTATGTTTTGAAAAGCTTAAACCCTTTTTCTGTGGCATCTTCGTTATGTGCGTCTTTAAACCCTCCTTGATAGGAAACAACTTAAATGAATGATCGCGATCTTGATACTAATATGAGCGGACGAGGACGAGGCAAACGCGCCGCTGTTAAAAATGTAATTGACCCAGCGGTTGCAGAGGAGAAACCGGTAAAGAAAATAAGTAAGAAAAAGCAGTTTCCTATTGTGGCGGTTATTACACCCGATGGAATCGAGGGTAATCTCTTATCATCCACGCGCCGCCCCTTGATCGTCCATCTTCCCATTCAAAGTAGAGATATCCCTATGAATGATATGCCAATTATGTATGATCCGCTCCCGCCAACGGATGCACAGCCCTATGATAGTAACGCAGACAATCCGTTCGCGGAGGAGGTAGAGCACATTCAGGAAGCGGTAATGGATGTTCCTGTTCGACCAGAGCCGATGGTAGAACCCGCGGTGGAACCCATGGTAAAATCGGAAGCAGAGATTGATTACTATGCTCTCAAATCAACCATGCTGGTTCAATACCACAACTCTGCGGAACGGAAAGAAATTCCGATGCAGTCGGATGCCGCCTGCTTCTGGTGCTGTCATTCATTCGCCCATCGCCCTGTGGTTCTTCCCATCCGTGATACGGGCGAATACCTGCAGGTGATGGGTAACTTCTGCAGCCCCGAATGCGCGGTAGCATACCTGTTTGATATGCGCCAGGATTCTCATACTCGCTGGGAACAGTTGGCACTGCTCTATCGTGTGTATGGCGAAGCATGTGGGGGTAAGATTCATCCAGCCCCGCATCGCACGGTTCTTACCTTGTTTGGCGGATCCCTTTCCATTCAAGAGTATCGCCAGATGATTCAGTCACAGAAGGTTCGTGTGGATGTCCATTTGCCGCCGATGGTTAGCATTTTGGCGACGATGGATACCAAGCCGATTGACTTCTATGATGCGGGCCTTACCAAGAATGTGAATGAGACGGTGAAGGAGCGCCTACAGAAGGCGGAAGAAGTTCTTCGTCTTCGTCGTACCAAACCGCTGAAGGCCTGGGAATCCACGCTGGATGCCTGTATCAATTTGAAGATTAAGCATACGGTCTAATGGTACTTGCTAAAAGAGGCGTAATACTGGTAGAAAATAAGATGACAAATAAAATAAAATTTGATGAATGGGATGGAATACATGTCAGCTAGCACGAAATGTCTTCGATTCAATCAATTCTGATTCGCACCTGCATGTCCTCTATCCAAAAAGAGTTGGAACAGCTGGAAAAGTGGTTGGGTGGATCACTTCCTCGCCCTGAACCCAGCCCTTCCACGGACTCTCTCCTTACTGCGGTGGAACGACTCTCCAAGCAGTTTGAAGTTCAACAGCATGCCTTGAATCATATTGTGGATCGATTGGATATCCTGGAGGGTATGCGAAATGAACCGTGTTACATGGATCTGCATGATGATCCCTGGCTGGATCATTCGCCGACTCAACTTCAAAATGAAATCATCGATCCGATTGAACCGGTTTATCACATCTGTAAAACGGAGACACTGTTTGAGGCGGCTCCGTCTCCGCATCCTTTGGCACAGCCTTTGGCACAGCCTTTGGTACAGCCTTTGGTACAGCCTTTGGTACAGCCTTTGGTACAGCCTTTGGTACAGCCTTTGGTACAGCCTGTAGTAGAGCAGCAACCTGTGGCACAGTCTGTAGTAGAGAAGCAACCTGTGGTAGAGGAAGAGGAACAAGAAGAGGAGGAAGAAGAGCAACAAGAAGAAGAGCAACAAGAAGAAGAGCAACAAGAACAAGAAGAGGAAGAGGAGCAACAGGAAGATGAGCAACAGGAAGATGAGCAACAGGAA
>Ga0315273_10012187_pt1 | contig 11009 bp, 9 predicted proteins | sample YL17G02_0_MG_FD_205753 | JGI IMG/M metagenome (GOLD analysis project Ga0315273, IMG submission 205753) | Sediment microbial communities from Yellowstone Lake, YNP, Wyoming, USA - YL17G02_0 | ecosystem: Environmental > Aquatic > Freshwater > Lake > Sediment | place: USA: Wyoming | collected...
TAACCGTAACCTGAAGGAAGATCCCAACAACGGTGTTTATTACAAGGCAAGGGGGAAAACTTATTTGAAGACCGCAACCTATCGTTATGCCATTAGTGACTTGTCCATGTCACTTGATCTCCAGCCCGGAGATGCTGAAACATGGATGTATCTTGGGATTGCCAGGATACAATCGGGAGATAAGGAAAATGGCTGTTCGGATCTTGAAAAGGCTCAACGGATGGGGAGTACAGAGGCATTAAGGTATATTATTGAGAGTTGCAGGTAATCTACCTGATATTTTTACGCAGTAAATTAAGGAACTGCCGCATTTTGTTTTCGTCTTTTTCATTAATGATCTCCCTGAGATAATCCAACCTGTCACTAATTTTTTCCAGCTGTTCAAGGGTAAAAGGACTGAACATAATTTCCGACAGCAGAAAATCATCTTCAGAAAACAATCCCCTGGCAATCTCAAGATGCTTCCGAAATGTGGTGCCGGGAGCTTCCTGTTTCTTCATGCACGCTGCAAAAACCATGGTTGAGGCAAAAGGTACCGCTAATGAATAGGCTATGGTCTGGTCGTGTTCGACGAACGAATACTCAAAAATATTCAGGTTGAATGACTCGAAGAAACTCTTGAAAAAAGCTTTGCCCTCCTGATCCGACTCACTGATAATAATAGCACTTTGCCCCGAAAGGTCCTTAAGATTGGCAAAAGTTGGTCCGAACATTGGGTGGGTCGATACAAATCTCCGGCCCGATTCGGGATAAAATTTCTTCAGGCCGTTCTTAACCGAGGTTATGTCGGCTAAAATACAGTCCTGGCTCAAATAAGGCAGTATCTCTTTAAATACCGGGATGGTAGTTTGGAGGTTTACAGCATTTATAACTATGTCGGGGTTGAATTCCCGGATTTCTTCAAAGGACACCAGTTTAACGGTGTTGAAGAAGTATTTTAAACGCGTCAGGTCATTATCATACGCGGCAACTTCATAGTCGAGACACAACGATTCAATCAGCCACGATCCCATTTTGCCGGCACCCAGTACCAATATTTTCATTATTTCGTATCTTGTTAAGACCTGTCAGCGTCCGCAGGACCTGACAGAGTCGGATTAATTGATTAAATATTAAATAAACGCTGTCAGGTTCTTCGAATGCTGACAGGTTCATACACTCTCGGTATCATCTGTGCCTGCATCATCAGATCAGCAAGCACTATGGCGGTGGCAGCCTCCACAATAACAGGTATCCTAAGGGCAATGCAAGTGTCGTGCCGGCCTTCGATTTCAAGTTCCACCATTTCACCACTTTGAATATTGATAGTCTTTTGTTTCTGATGGGTGCTTGAGGTTGGCTTAACCACAACCTTGAACAGCAGATCATTTCCGTTGCTGATTCCGCCATTAATACCGCCTGCATGATTTGTAGCCGTAAGACCATTTGTTGCAATCAGCTTATCGTTATGCTCGCTTCCCCACATACCGGCAGCAGCAAAACCCGATCCAAATTCGATTCCTTTAATGGCGGGAATTGAAAACATCATGTGACTTAAGGCTGATTCTACTGAATCGAAAAAAGGCTCACCAATACCCACTGGCATATGGGTGGCTTTACATGCAATGATTCCACCAACAGAATCCTGTTTTTCGACAGCTTTGTCAATGGCTTTTTCAATGTCCTTTTGTCCGCCTACCTCTAAAATATGGGATTCAACAATGACCGGGGAAATGAGCTTTTTGGCAATAACACCCGCAGCAACCAAACCCAATGTAAGGCGTCCGGAAAAATGGCCGCTTCCCCGATAGTCTTCATAGCCTCCGTATTTCTTCATGGCTACGAAATCAGCATGGCCGGGACGGGGAATGTCGCGTAATTTGGCATAATCACGTGATCTTGTGTTATTGTTGTCAAAAATAATAGTGATGGGTGCGCCGGTAGTACGATCGTTGAACATGCCACTGATGATGCGTGGCAGGTCGGCTTCCTGCCGCGGAGTCGTTCCTTTTGCACCACTGCGCCGCCGGTCAAAATCGGCAGTAAATTCCCCGAAATTCAAGGTTAGTCCGGCTGGACAACCATCGATTGTGATGCCTGCATTTGTGCCATGTGATTCACCAAATATACTGATCCTGAATATTTTTCCAAACGTATTCATGAAAGCTAGATTTGTTGGATTTCGAGTATAAACTTACTCAATTTTTCATAATTGATTTGTCCTGGTGCAGTTGCCTCTGCATCACTAAGCGAAGCATAGGTAAATTCAGCGCCCAGGAAGGGTGCAACAATCCGGCTGATCTTGCCCAGATCTCCCATGCCTATGGCTACAAGTCTGCCCGGAGCCTTATACAGTGAGAGAATTTTTGAATTATCGCGGTTCACATTGATATGGGTGGCGATTTTGGCCAGGTCGGCTCCGCGTTCATAACAATTATGAACTATACTTTCAAGTTCTTCCAATTCAGGAGTTTTGTCATAGTTATGATAGGAAATAATAACATCACACTGATGACTATGGGCAAATTCCAGCAAATCATTTATATAGGCGGCAGAAGCTTCATATTCGATGTCAACATAGGTTGATCCCGCTTCAATGGCTATTTTCAGCATTTCAGCACGTTCTTCATCTTTTATTTTTCCGGGACGGCAGGTAGCGATCAATTTTTTCCGCTGGGAAAACACTTTTCTGATTTCGTCGTCATTGAATTCCGCAAGATCGATGCGAATCTCTGCCATTTCAACCTTTTCGACAGATCTGAGGCATTTTTCAACGTCTTTTTCTGCAATACTGGCGCAAATCATAGTTCAATTTTTTCAAGTTGGGTAAATGATATCTTTTTAATTAAGGCGTTTCCAATACGATTCAGAAAAATCATATGCAGGTTATCACCTTCGCGTTTTTTATCTTTTCTCATTGCTGCAACCAGGGCAGGATAGTCGATTTTCAAATTCACTGGAAGCTCCAGGTTTCGGAGAACCTGCACAAGGCGTTCAGATTCGGATTTCTGAAGCAGCCCCAGCTTAACGGAAAGATCTGCAGCAAGTACCATACCGATACTGACAGCTTCCCCATGCAACATACCTGTGTTATGCTCAATAGCATGTGCAAAGGTATGACCAAAATTTAATTTTTTACGCTCTCCCAGTTCTTTTTCATCTTGTTCAACCACCTGTGATTTTATCAGAATCGAATCGTGAATCAGCTTTTCCATTACGATGATTTCCTTATTCAGGGCAGCAGAATAATTTTCTTCAAGATAGTTGAAAAGTGCTGCGTTCTTAATGACTGCTGCCTTAACGATTTCGGCAAAACCTGACCGGTATTCCTGTTTGTCCAGGGTGTGTAACATGGCGGTATCGATTATCACAAATTCAGGCTGGTTAAATACACCGAGCATATTTTTGTATCCCCTGAAGTTTACGCCATTTTTACCACCAACGCTGGCATCAACCTGCGACAGCAGGGTGGTGGAAACAAAGCCAAAACGCAGTCCACGCATGTATACAGAGGCGGCAAAACCAGCCACGTCACAGACAATTCCGCCTCCGATTGCCACAATAAAGGTGGCCCTGTCGGCTTCGTATTCAACCAGTTTATCGAAAATATAGGCAAGGGTTTCCAGTGTTTTGTGTTTCTCACCAAGGCCGATTGAAATAACAGGAATAGGCGGAAAGATATTGCCATATAGCTTATGAATATTGTCATCCGTAATGATGATTGTTTTTCCCGCCGGAAGGTATTTCGGCAGGTTGCTGAAGCTTTCGCCGATGAGAATCTTTGAATCCTCGGAATTGGTATGAATTGTGATAGTCCTCATTGTTGTTATTTTCCTCACCCCCTGCCCCCTCTCCTTAAGGCGAGGGGTAAGAAGTAAATCGTTATCATTGGTTTTTAGTTATTATGACTACTAAATCCTGTTCTTCCCCCTCTCTTTTAGGAGAGGGGCTGGGGTGAGGTACTACTCATTCATTACCCTTGTTTGATGATTTATAGATTCTTCGTGAATTGCCCGAAATATCTTAATAATGAATTCTTCTCCCAAACCTTTCTTTGCTGCCTGCTCAATCTTATTCCTTAAGATCTCATCCCATCGGCTTGTTTGCAAAATTGTGATATTGTTTTGTTTCTTGCACTCTCCAATCTTTCGTGCTACAGCCATACGGTGTTCAAAGATTTCCATGAGTTTGTCATCATATTTGTCAATCTCATGTCTTAAATCTTCCAGCGTTGAAAGTAGTACATTGTTCTGGATGCTGGCGCTTCTAAGTACTAACCGGCCAATCAGTTTGTTGAGATTTTCAGGGGTAAGCTGCTGCTGCGCATCACTCAACGCCTGATCAGGATTGCAATGGGTTTCGATAATCAGACCATTAAAATCAAGGTCCATAGCTCTTTGTGAAATCTCGAATAACAATTCACGACTGCCGCAAATATGGCTGGGATCAGTAATGATAGGTAGTTCAGGTATCAATCTTTTTAATTCGATAGGAATTTCCCATTGCGGATTATTGCGATAAAGCGTTTTGCTATAGACAGAGAATCCACGGTGAATTGCTGCCAATTTGGTTATTCCTGCTCTGTTCAACCGCTCAAAAGCGCCGATCCAAAGTTCAACATCAGGATTTATGGGATTTTTTATTAAAACCGGTAAATCGACACCCTTGAGAGAGTCAGCAATTTCCTGCACTGCAAAAGGATTTGCTGTTGTTCTCGCCCCCAGCCAAATGATGTCGATCCCTGCCTTAAGGGCATCGTAAACGTGCTTGACATTAGCTACTTCTGTGGCTGTATACATGCCTAATTCTTCTTTAACCCGCTTGAGCCAGGGCAAACCTTCTTTTCCGACACCTTCAAAAGTATCGGGACGAGTACGTGGTTTCCAAAGTCCTGCCCTGAAAATGGATATGCCATAGTTCTTTAGCTGTCGTGCGGTTTCCATTACCTGTTCTTCGGTTTCAGCGCTGCACGGTCCTGCTATTATCAAGGGCCTTTCGGTTGAAACACCGTTGAATTTGAACTTTTCAAGTTTTAATGACACTTTCATTTTATTCCATTATTAATCTGCCTTTTAAATACTCACCAAGTATTTGAAGGCCGCTGGTGAATGGTTTGATTGCCTCTATAGCCTGATAATAATGCCTGTAACTGTCAATTTCAACATCAATAAAGAACTGGTATTCCCAGTCTTTTCCTACTATGGGCATTGACTGAACTTTTGCCAGGTTGATATCATAAAATGACAATATCGATAATACCTTCGACAAACCACCAATTTTATGGGCCAGGGCAAATGTCAATGATGCCTTGTTAATGGATGTGACATCATGGTTTTCTCCATTTTTACCTTTTAATATCAGGAAACGGGTATAGTTTTTCTTATGGGTCTCAATACCTTTTGCAATGATTTGCAAATGATACTTATCGGCTGCTTTGGCAGACGAAATGGCTGCTGCATTCATCATCTTCTTATCGGCAATTTCTTTTGCACTCAAGGCAGTGTCAGCGCTGTCAATTAGTCTTATTGTAGGGTGATCATCGAAAAACCGCTGACATTGCAGAATGGCCATAGGATGAGAATAAACCTCGCGGATATCGTTAATGGTTTGGCCTGGCATGGCTACCAGGTTTTGATTGACACGGAGGTATATTTCACCTACTATTTTCAGATTTGACTCCAGTAAAAGATTATAATTAGGTAAGATGCTTCCGGCAATTGAGTTTTCAATGGCAGTAATACCAAAATCAACTTTACCCTGTTTTAAGGCTTTAAACAAATCCTTAAAAGTATTGCGGGGTACAATTTCAATTTCTTCATTCTCAAAATAGCCATATGCGGCAATTTCATGAAACGCACCATAGCCACCCTGAATGGCTATGCGTTTTAATTTTGGGATGTTGTTGTTCATTTTTCGACAGTTTAAAAATCAATTGATGTAAAAAAAAAAGTCCCGCTTCTACGGGACCTTTTTGCTATAATATAGGTTTACTATACAAATAAAGCCCCTTCAGGTTACCCAGAAAAAAAAGTAAAAGAAGATGGCACTATTTGATAATTTATTCATGAATGCGTAATAATGATGCAAATATACTTAAAATTTGATAAAAACCTAAAGGGGTTAATATATTTTTCCGCGACGTACCGCTAATATTCTAATTTTGTGAATTGTATTAAAGAGCCCACTCCGATTAGAGTTGTTTTCAGGGCTAAAGCCCCCCAAGTGATCGATAATCATTAACCCCAGGCTTAATCCTGGGTTAGTAAATCACTCAGATTCTGTGGGCCTGCCTGGCCGGCAGACATGCTTTAGTCCAAAATGTATTGCCATTTATTACTTTTAACAGAGGACTCAATAAATGATTCTTTAACAAATATTTTTCAGATTATGAATATAAAAGACAGAACTAAAAAAGTAATCGACTACTTTGAGTTGCACATGCCTGTTGCTGAAACAGAACTGCAATATACTGATCCGTTCGGTCTTGTGGTTTCTGTTATTCTTTCAGCCCAATGTACAGATAAACGGGTGAATATGATCACGCCCGCCCTGATGGCCTGTTATCCAACTCCCGAAGCAATGGCAGCTGCAAGTCCTGAAGAGATTTTCCAATTCATCCGGTCCTGTTCATATCCCAACAACAAGGCTAAACATTTATCGGCCATGGCTAAAAAGATTTCAAATGATTATAAGGGCAGGGTTCCTGAATCCGTTGAGGAACTTATGAGTTTACCCGGTGTGGGCCGTAAAACTGCCAATGTAGTAACCATGGTGGCTTTCGGCAATCCTGCAATGCCTGTTGATACACACGTATTCAGGGTTTCTGAGCGACTGGGGTTAACGACAGGCGCAAAAACACCTGAATCTGCAGAAAAACAACTTGTTATGTATTTTCCGAAATCTTTGTTACCCAAGGCTCATCATTGGCTTATTCTTCATGGACGATATATTTGTGTGGCGCGGAAGCCAAAATGCAAGGAATGTGGTTTAAAAGCATGGTGCAGGTATTATCAGACGGGGAATAGTTTGGTAACTAACCCTTCAAGGGTTTAAGTACCGCTTGCAGGGTAACATGCTAAAACCTATAGCCTAAAACCTATAGCCTCATTTTTTTTCTTTTGTTGATATCATGTTAATTGTTAACAGTAAAAAAATAAACAAATGAGTAACTTTGACCATAATTAAACGTTAACAAAGCTAAACTGCGCCAAAATAATATGATTTTGAAATCTGAAAAAAAGCATTAATTTTACTACAACAATGATTCTTATGCATTTAAGAAATCAACCTATAAACCATTAACTCATGCAACAGAACTACTTTACTTTACGGTTGGCCAGCCTAGTCATTCTTTCAGGATTATTTCTGCTGAACAATTCATGCAAATCCTGGAAAAAGAATCAGGTGGGAAAGGAAGTCGGAATTGGGGATTTTCTGACTGAAGAGGATATTTTTGATGATATTGACAAGGCTAAAAAAATATTTTATTCTCTGCCTTCGCCGCTTGAAACAGCTGTGTTGTTAAAATCAGCCGGGGTTTCCTATAATGAAACGATATTGAATGACCTGGCAAACGTTGAGAAATATGCTACCAATAAAAGCAAAGCGTTGAATTTGGGCATCTATACTACCGACTTGAGTTTTGCATGCTTGTTTGATCAGGCTCAGACGTCGTTAAAGTATATGAACGCAACCAAACAATTGGCCACCGAAATGGGAATTAGTGATGCTATTGATGAAGAAACCATGAAAAGGCTCGAGCAAAATTTGAATAAACGGGATGTGGTTATGGATATTATCTCCGAAACATTTCTGAATTCAAGTTCATATCTGAAAGAAAATGATCAACAGGACGTAGCAGCTTTGGTTCTGGTTGGAGGATGGATTGAAGGACTTTATATTGGGACACAGATGGTTGGTGACAATCCTGCTCAAGGTAACAAACTGGTTGATCGTATTGCCGAACAGAAACTATCTTTTAGTATTGTTGAAAGAATGCTTCAGGACAACATGAAGAATCAGCTTGGTGAAGAAAACCGTGATATTATTGAATTAATCAATGAACTTCATGCCATAAAAGCAGCTTTTGATAAGATTGAAGTTCAGACTTCAGCTGTTAAAGTAGATGAAAAAGATACTGCCATTGTCACCATTCTGAAATCCCAAACCAAAATAAGCGTAACTCCTCAAGCCTTTATGGAACTCAAGGCTGCTGTTAATTCATTAAGAAATAACTTCGTTCAATAAAAACTATACGTATGAAAAAGTATCTTCCCTATATAACTGGTTTCGCTATTCTAATTGCATTCAACATTTCTGTTAATGCTCAATGCAAGGGCTTTGCCAAGAAGCTTTGTAAACTTGAACTCACGGGTTATATTCATGACGGTAATTATCATGCAGCAATACTTACTGAAGGAGAAGAAGCCGAATTATATAAAACTTTTTATTCGGGTCAGAGTTATCGTTTGGCCGTTTGTGGTACGGAGACTTTGCCGGCCATTGAATACCAGGTAGTTGATGCTTATAAAAATGTACTGTATGATAATAAACAGCACGATATGGCTGGTACCTGGGATTTCAAGCTCGAGTCGAGTCAGCAATTAAAACTTGTTATAAAAGTACCTGTTTCAGCAAAAAAGTCGGAATTTCCCAATAGCGGTTGCGTAGCCATCATGTTTGGATTCCAGGAGAAATAGCCTAACAACCTATTTTAACTTCAAAGCCAGATACTTACCTGTATAAGACCTGTCACACTTTGCCAGATCCTCGGGTGTGCCCTCGAAAACCAGGTTACCACCATCTTCGCCTCCTTCAGGTCCGAGGTCAATCACCCAATCTGCAGTTTTTATTACTTCGGGATTATGTTCGATGATTAGAATGGAATGTCCTTTAGCGATAAGGGCATTAAAGGCATCCAACAACTTTTTGATATCATGAAAGTGCAATCCGGTGGTGGGTTCATCAAAAATAAACAGCATGGGGGAATTGCCTTTTTCTGTACCCAGAAATGACGCAAGTTTAACGCGCTGGCTTTCACCACCGCTAAGTGTGCTGGACGATTGACCAAGTTTCACATATCCAAGTCCAACATCTGCTAAAGGTGCCAGTTTTCGTGCTATGGTCTTTTCCGTTGAACCTTTATGAGAACTGAAGAAATCAATCGCTTCATCAATGGTAAGTTCCAAAACATCATGAATACTTTTTCCATCAACATGAACATCGAGAACTTCATCCTTATATCGCCGTCCATGACAGCTTTCGCACAGCAGGTGAACATCGGCCATAAATTGCATTTCAACTTTAATTTCACCTTCACCCTGGCATTCTTCACACCTTCCGCCATCGATATTAAATGAAAAATGTGAAGGGGTAAAACCATTGTATTTAGCCAATTGCTGATTGGAATAGAGCTTTCTGATTTCATCAAATGCCTTTATGTAGGTTACCGGGTTTGAACGTGTTGATTTCCCAATGGGATTTTGATCGACAAATTCAACGGCTGAAACCAACTGTAGATCACCACTAAGGCTACTATACTTACCGACCTTTTCTCCAGCTCCATTGATTAGCTTGTTCAGCGCGGGGAATAATATACCCTTAACAAGTGATGATTTGCCTGAACCGCTTACCCCTGTGATAACGGTCATCGTGTTCAGCGGTATTTTTACCCGGATGTTTTTAAGATTATTCTCACGGGCTCCTGAAATTTCTATATAATTATTCCACTTTCTACGAAACTTGGGAATTTCAATTTTCAGATCACCCCGAAGATATTTTGCTGTCAAACCATTATTGTTCAGCACCAGTTTTTTACCAGGGCCCTGAAATACTAACTCGCCACCCAAACGACCTGCATATGGGCCAATATCAATAACCTCATCTGCAGCACGAATGATCTCTTCTTCATGTTCCACAACCAGAACCGTATTACCAATGTCTCTAAGGTTTTTCAACACCTTCACCAATAGGCCTGTATCGCGAGGATGCAAGCCAATGCTGGGTTCATCAAGAATATAAAGCGATCCGACAAGGCTGCTGCCTAGGGTGGTGGCAAGATTGATCCGTTGTGATTCACCTCCTGAAAGTGTTGATGAAAGGCGGTTTAAAGTCAGGTAGGCGAGTCCAACATCAATCAGGTAGCACAAACGTGTTTGGATTTCGGTAAGAATTCTTCCGGCAATTTTAAAGTCATGTTCATCCAGTTGAATGCCGGTAAAAAAATTATTCAAATCCGAAACAGGCATTAGCACGAGATCCTGCAAAGATACCCCGTTTACTTTTATATAGGAAGCCTCTTTCTTTAAGCGGGTTCCCCTGCATTCCAAACAGGTAGTCTTTCCGCGGTAGCGTGACAACATAACCCTGTACTGAATTTTGTATTTCTTTGATTCCAGATAATTAAAGAATGCATAAATGCCATGAAAATAGCGGTTTCCATTCCAAAGAGTCTGTCTTTGCTCTTCGGTAAGTTCAATGTAGGGGCGATGAATGGGAAAGTTAAATTTATCAGCATTGTAGATAAGCTTTTCTTTCCATTTGGTCATTTTATCACCCTTCCAGCAAACAACAGCATCTTCATATACCGAGAGGTTTTTATTAGGAATAACCAGGTCCTCATCAATTCCAATAATTTTCCCGTATCCTTCGCACTTTGGGCAGGCACCAACCGGATTATTAAAACTGAACATGTGCACAGTTGGTTCTTCAAATCGCAGACCGTCTGCTTCAAAAGTATCGCTGAAGCTGCGGGCAGGAGAACTTACATCAACTTCTTTAATAAGGCAACGTCCTTCACCAGATCTGAATGCCATCTGGGCAGAATCGGCATAGCGGCTTTTTGAATCCTCATCCCGGGCAACAACAATTCGGTCAATCACGATGTTGACATCGTCGTCCTGGGTGGGTGAATATTTGACAACCGCTTCCTCAAGTTTCAGTATTTCTCCATTGAATTCTAAACGGGATATCCCCTGATGGTTAAGATCCTCCAGCTGCTGGGCAAAACTTAATTTCCCATTGCGTTTAAG
>Ga0315273_10012190_pt1 | contig 11008 bp, 15 predicted proteins | sample YL17G02_0_MG_FD_205753 | JGI IMG/M metagenome (GOLD analysis project Ga0315273, IMG submission 205753) | Sediment microbial communities from Yellowstone Lake, YNP, Wyoming, USA - YL17G02_0 | ecosystem: Environmental > Aquatic > Freshwater > Lake > Sediment | place: USA: Wyoming | collected...
CACGAAAACCCCGTCCACACCATGGATCTCATATTATCGGATGGCGCTCCCTCGGGAGCCGACCTGTCGATTCAGTCCCACGGAAAATATTATTCCGTGAACACCACCGGACCCATGGCACGCTGGAACCGCGAGGCCTTCCAAATGCTGTATCTATTGTTCCAGATGACCGTCAGCGAGGTGCCTCGCGTCGGAGTCCCCATCATCACGATTGCGAAGTGACCGGGCCACAGTCACCCGCTTCCGGTGCACAGAAACGCTCCAAGGATCACAGTGGCGACCGCTTCATCGTGCGAGTCAAGTATGACGTCACGCCAAAACACACAGGGAAACGCATGACCATGGACGAAACAGGTCTCTACACAGCTCAAAATGGGAAAATCGTCAAGGAGGAGTTTTTCTACTCGATGTAGGCGCTGGAAACTGGCAACATTGACCTGGATCGGCCAACATGCTTGACTATCTCTCGTACCATTTCACCTAAGGAGGCTTCCCATGAAATGGTTTATCACCCTCTCCCTCATCCTCTTTGCCGTCTTGATACCGCTCCATGCTGCGCAGGCTGATAACCCGACAACTCCCGACTTCGGCCCCCTGGCCTCGCTCATTGGCGAATGGCAGGGCAAGGACCCGGAAGGGAAACTGGTGACCGCGTCATATCAGTGGACCGGCGGCGGCACGAGTCTGGTGGAAACGATGACGAAGGCTCAGAAGCCGGTGATGATGACGATGTACCATGCCGACAAGGGCAACCTTATGCTGACTCATTACTGTAAGCTCGGCAACCAGCCGCGTATGCGCGCCGACATGTCCGAAGGCGCCGCCAAGACGCTGTCCTTCAACTTCGTCGACGTCACGAATCTCGCCAACCCGACGGACGCGCACATGCGCAAAGTTTCGTTCACCTTCCAGGATCAGGATCATTTCATCCAGGAATGGATGCTCAGCAAGGACGGAAAAGAACTGCCGCATCGGTTTGAATTTGCCCGTGTGAAGTAGAGCCCCATCATTCATCTAACCACAAAGGAGGGAAGGATCATGGCGACGAAACCATACAAGCAACTCGGATGTCTGGATGTCCAACCGGCGGGCGGCTGCGGATTCCAGGTGCGGGCTGAGACGGAGGCGGAACTGATGCAGTTGGTAGCCACCCACGCCAAGCAGTGCCATAAGTTGGAATCGGTACCCCCGGAGATGGCTGCCAAGGTGAAGGCGGCGATCAAGACCGTGCCCGTCACGGTCTAATAGAAATCTTGATACAAATAAGACGCTTCCCCTGTGCTCATCAGCATGGGGGAAGTATCTTCTCGGCTGTCTGAGAAGAAGCGAAGTTGCCACGGCAAGCATGATCCATCAGAAAGTATCGTTCACCGCCTTACCTGCCACATTGTTCAATATCTATCTCGATTCGAATGAGCACGCTGCGGCGATCGACGACTAGGTGACGATCAGCCGAAAAGCAGACGTACTATTGGAAACTCTGGAAGAGATATCTGAGCAATCGGCGTTTACGATAAGAGGAGGTTCCTATGCAACGCATGATTGGATGTTTTGTCCTTTCGGTCCTGCTGATCGGGCTCAGCGGCTGCAGCTATTTGTTCTACCCCCGAGCGGGAGACTATGCGATGCAAGCGAAAGGTGCGAGCGGAGTCGAGACGATGATCAACCTCACGACGATGATGGAGACCACTGCAAGCAAGGCCAAGGGCGGGAAAGGCGTCGATACCGCCTTCGATGATTTGCACAATCAGTTTCATGCGCTCAATGATGCGTTCTGCGGTGTGACGGACGCGCAGGCCAAGACACCGGCCTACGACTTGGCCGTGACGCACAAGAAGGAATTGATGGCTATCTTCAAGCGGCTCTGGAAATTCAAGGGCGATCAGCCGCAACGCGACCTGCATCTTGATCTCTTGAGCGTCGAGTTGAAGGAACTGCGCGACACATTGCACACGATCAAGTAACCTGCCGAAGGGAAAGAGATGATGGGACAGACACCGGAACAGATCATCGAAGGCCAACGGCAGGACTGGAACCGCGTCGCCGGAGGCTGGGAGAAGTGGGATCGATTCTTCGATGAACAAATGGCGTTCTTGAATCACCGGTTGGTGGCCGATGCACGACTGCGAGCCGGTATGCGCGTGCTCGATCTCGGTTCGGGCACCGGCTATCCCGCCCTGCTCGGCGCACAAACGGTCGGGCCGACTGGAAGCGTGATCGGGCTGGATCTCGCCGAGCAGATGCTCGCTGTCGCGCGACGCAAGGCTACGGCGCTGGGCCTCGCGAACGTGACATTCCGCACAGGCGACGCAACCGCCCTTCCGTTTGAAGCGAATTCGTTCGATGCAGTGACCAGCCGCTTCTGCTTGATGTTTCTGCCAGAGATTCCGAAGGCCGCCGCCGAGATCGCGCGCGTGCTGAAGCCCGGAAGCTGGGTCGCGGCGGCTGTCTGGTCTTCGCCCGACAAGAATCCCTCGATCGGCCTCTCGATGGAGGCGATTAAGAAGGTGATCGAGCTGCCGCCGCCGGACCCCACCGCCCCCGGTATTTTTCGCCTCGCCAAGCCGGGTGATCTCGCCGGGATGTTGCAGCAGGCCGGATTGGTCGATGTAACAGACCAGGAATTTCTCGCGGAATGGTCGTATGCGTCAGCCGATGAGTACTACACGAGCCTCATGGAAATCGCGGCGCCGGTACAAAATCTCATGGCAAAACTCTCGGCACCGCAAGTGCAAGAGGTAAGGCGGCTCATCACTCAGGCTGCGACCCAATACCAGCATGGCAACCGCATCACCTTTCCTCTTGCCGTCAGAATGGTCGCGGCACGCAAACCTCTGTGAGACTACCGTGGCGCCGAAACACGATGGATTCAAGGACTTTGTGCTGGATCAACTCAGCGAGCTACCAGGCCTGACCCACCGGGCGATGTTCGGCGGATACGGGCTGTACTGTGGTAGGGTGTTCTTCGGCATCGTCCATAAGAGCCGGCTTTATTTCAAGACGAATGCGACCACGGCGCCACGATATCGCGAGCGCGAGATGAAACCATTCAGACCCAACGCCAAGCAAACCCTCAACACCTATTACGAAGTCCCGGTGGACGTCCTGGAAGATGCGGGAGAGCTGACGATATGGGCTCAGCAGGCCAGCAATCTCTGATGACGTTTGCGTTGCACAGGCTCAACCGCCCGATGCTCCGGCGTCTGCTCCTTGCCGGGCTACTCGCCTGTCTGTCCTCTCATACTGTGTGGGCCGATGAACCGACTCTGCCTTCGACGATGTGGCAGAGCGTGCCCGATCAAGCACCCGCCCCACGCAAGCCCTGGGTCCTCCGCGACCGAGCTATCGCCTTGAACCCCCAGCTGCTTCTGACCTTGAAAGATGCTGCCGCCAGGCCACATCCCCCCGTCTTCATCGAACTCTTCGATGGCAACCGGTATGAGTTGGATATCACCTCCACCATCTCCCGGATCAACGACTCAGCCGTCATACGCGGGCTCCTCAAGCACACCCCTCACGGGGACTTTACTTTTATTGTCAACGGCAGCGTGATGGGGGGCACCGTCCACGTTGGCGAGCGCCTCTTCACAATCGAACATGTGTCCAACGGCCACCACCGCTTGCTGGAACTGAATCCCGCAACAGTCCCTCCAGACTAGGTGGCGCGTGAAGCGCGAGGACCGGCTGGTCTCTCTTGTTTATTTGGTCTGTTTGGTTTGTGTGGTTGAGCGAGACTAACTAGATGAACAAGACTAACCAGATGAACCAGATCAACCCTCGCTCGTCTCGCCCGTCCCGCCAGTCTCGCTCGGCTATCCTACGGGGCTCCGCCCATAGAGATCGGCCCTACGCTGTGCCAAAATCAAGGCGCCATGTCGTTATCCCTCTGGACTCTTGGCCATTCGACGAGACCGATCGATGGATTCATCGGCTTGTTGCGCGCCCATCAGATCAGTCTTCTCGTCGATGTCCGTACCGTTCCTCGATCCCGCTACAATCCGCAATTCAATACGGACATGCTGACCCTGTCGTTGCGCGAAGCAGGGCTTCAGTATCGCCACTTCCCGGAGTTGGGCGGCTTACGAAAACCGAAGAAGGGTTCCTTAAACGACGGATGGCGCAACGCTAGTTTTCGCGGGTACGCCGATTATATGCAGATGGAGGACTTCCAAAGAGCCCTTGAAGAGCTTATGGCGTATGGCACGGACATGAAGACGGCGATCATGTGCGCCGAAGCCGTCCCCTGGCGTTGTCACCGCTCGCTGATTGCCGATGCGCTGGTCGCGCGCGGCTGGGAGGTCAGGCATATCCTCTCACAAGTCAAGGCAGACCAACATCGGCTGACGCCGTTCGTGGTCATCGACGGAAACACACTCGTCTATCCTCAACCAGCCGATCCCCTTGTTCCTCCCTAACTCTTCTGACGCGATGTGGTACTCGTGGCTTGCCGACCTAACTCTGTGCACGCATGCCAGCTTTGTCCTCTTCGTGATCTTTGGCGGGTTGCTTGTGCTGAGATGGCGGTGGATCGCTTGGCTGCACCTGCCGGCAGCTCTGTGGGGCGCGATCGTCGAATTCACCGGCTGGATCTGCCCGCTCACGCCGCTGGAGAATTGGTTGCGCGCGCAGGGTGGCGAAGCCACCTACGCAGGAGACTTCATTGTCCGGTATCTACGGTCCATCCTATACCCAGACGCCTTAACCCCTGACGTTCAAGTTGTGCTCGGCGTACTGGTGTTGGTGGTGAATCTGGTGATCTATGGATGGCTATGGCGGGCAGGGCGGAGTCCCTGAGCCAGGACGCGAGAGCGGATGTCATTGGAGATTCCTCGCTCCGCTCACCGAAGGGAAGGGGCTGCGCTAGCCTGCACCTCCTTTCTCCTGTGGCCAATTCTGCTTCCCTAGCGCAATACGCCGACAGGCTGACCCGCCGATCAACCGCCCTCCCGACCAGCTGCTTCTCTCTGTACGCCAGCTTACAGAAGCGCGTTCTTCCGTTGTGTAACTTTACCGATCCCCGCCTACCAATCCAAAAGAACCGGATTGACGTAGATCGGAAGGATTGATACATCATAGAGCCATCTCGATAGGTACATTGAATGGTGAGGACGCTATGCCAATAGATGAGATTACCCAAAAGGTCAGCGATCGCTATGCTCGGGCTGCGTCAACTGGCGAGCAGATGTGTTGCCCGACCAGTTACGACATGGCCAATCTCCAGTCCTTCATCCCGGAAGAAGTCCTCAAGATTTCGTATGGTTGCGGGACGCCAGCCGGGCTCAAGACTGTCTCCCTTGGGGAAACCGTGCTGGATATCGGTTCAGGTGGCGGCATCGATTGTTTCGAAGCCTCCAGGCTCGTCGGCCCCACTGGTCACGTCATCGGGATCGACATGACTGACACGATGCTGGCCATTGCCCGAAAGAATGCCCCCATCGTCGCAGCCAATCTTGGATACGCCTCCTCCAACGTCGAGTTTCGCAAAGGGTTGGCGGACGCGATCCCGGTGATCGACGGCACTGTCGATCTGATCATCTCCAACTGTGTGATCAACCTGGCACCGGATAAACGGAAGGTCTTCAGGGAAATGTTTCGCGTTGCCAAGCCAGGTGGACGATTTACAATCTCCGACATCGTGGCCGATCAGCCCGTCCCGCAGTATTTGGTGCATGACGCTGAAAGGTGGGGCGACTGCCTATCCGGGGCGCTCACGCTCACCGACTATATCGGAGGGATGGTGGGAGCCGGCTTCCTGGGCATTCATCTTATCAAGTTCTCGCCCTGGCAAACGATCGACGGCATTCACTTCTTCTCCGTCACCTTGACGGGATATAAACTTCCCGCAAATGCGCTTGTCTCGGACGTTCGGTACGCCACGCTCCGCGGACCGTTCAGTCGAGTGGTCGATGAACTGGGCACGACCTATCTCCGGGGCATTCCCCAGCCAATCACGCCGGATGCTGTGTGCCTCTTGAGCCAGACTCCGTTGGCTTCTCACTTTGTCCTGTCCTCCGGCCCACTCTGGCTGGATCGAGCCGATGACCGATGGATCGCGGTCTATCCGGTAGACGCTCCGTGCCTCTGGCAAGGGCATTTCGCCATGCTGGCCGGACCCTTCGTCGAAGCCACCGATGACGATCACCATGTATATCGCCGAGGCGAACCGTTGGAGATCTGTTCGAAGACGCTAACAGTATTGGAAGCCGACGGCTACGCTCCTCATTTCGCGATCATCAATCGCGCGGGCCAGCACGTCAGCGGTGATGCCGTCACCTGCTCTCCCAATGGGGCCTGCTGCTGATGCTTGGTGACACTGAGTCATGCCAGCGATCTCAGCGATCGGTTCCGAAACGGGCCTCGGCATGTTGAAAAAGAACTCTATGGCGCTGACCCTGCTGGGACAACAGAACCCCCTCGCCTCCCCGACGGAGCAATTGATGATGCTCGGGAGGACCACGAGTTGTCCCTCCTTCGAGGCGCAACTCGATCACATCGGCCTGTTCCCGCTTCGCGCCACCGGGATCACGGTCTTTCAGATCAATGTCGGCAAGCTCTGCAATCAGACCTGTCGGCACTGCCATGTCGATGCGGGGCCTGACCGCACCGAACGCATGTCCCTCAGTACGGCGGAGCAGTGCATCCGGGCTCTCGCTCAGACCGATATTCCGACGGTCGATATCACGGGCGGAGCACCGGAACTCAACCCCAACTTTCGCTGGCTGGTTGAACAGAGCCGGGCACTGGGTCGTCACGTGATGGATCGATGTAACTTGTCTGTGTTGCTCCTCCCGTCCCAAGCGGACTTGGCAGAGTTCCTCGCCGGGCATCGTGTGGAAATTGTCGCGTCGCTGCCCTATTACCGCGCCAGCCAGACCGATGCGCAGCGGGGCGAGGGCATTTTTGAGAAATCGATCCAGGCGCTTCGCCTCCTCAATCGACTCGGCTACGGTCAGCCTGGCAGCGAGTTGTCGTTGAATCTCGTCTGCAATCCGGTCGGAGCCTTTCTCCCGCCGAAGCAAGAGGCCATCGAAGCGCAGTTTCGAAAAGAACTCCGGGCTCGCCATGGCGTCGAGTTCAACCACCTCTATACGATCACCAACATGCCGATCAGCCGATTTCTTGAGTTTCTCCTGGAAAGCGGCAACTACGAGCAGTATATGGAACGATTGGCCAACGCCTTCAATCCCGCTGCCGCGACCGGCGTCATGTGCCGCTACACCATCTCCGTGAGTTGGGACGGCACCCTCTACGACTGCGACTTCAACCAAATGCTCGATCTGCCGGTAGACCATGGTGCGCCCGCCCATATCCGGGACTTCGATCCGGCTCAACTCAATCGGCGCCAGATCACGACGCGCAACCATTGCTACGGCTGTACAGCAGGGGCTGGTTCGTCGTGCGGCGGATCCGTCACCTCCTAAGGATTATGGACGATGGAAATTTCTCTGCTTGCCTTCGCACTCGCATTTGCTCTCGCCTTTGCCAATGGCACCAACGATGTCTCCAAAGCGATCGCGACCTTAGTCGGCAGCGGGGTCACCAACTATCGGTCGGCTATCACCTGGGGAACCGTCTGGACCATGGTCGGCGCGGCGTTGGCTGCCTTTGTGGCAAGCTCGATGATCAAGACGTTCAGCCATGGCCTCGTCCAGACCGGCACGATCATCGGACCGGCTGTCACCTTAGCCGTCTTGACCGGGGCAATCGCGTGGGTCCTCTTCGCCTCGCGCACTGGCCTCCCTGTCTCAACGACTCATGCACTCACCGGGGCCATCGTCGGCACCGGCTTGGTCGCCTTCGCCGGAGACGGGTTGATCTGGCCCGCGATTGGAAAGAAAATCGCTCTTCCTTTGTTGCTCAGTCCGTTCCTTGCCCTCACCGTCTCTCTCCTCATCCATCCAGCTATTCGCGCACTCGCGAGGAAGTGGGAGGGGGCCTGCTTGTGCGTGATGCCGGCCTCGCGTGCGTTAGTGGCCATTGATGCGCACGGCGGCACCAGAACCCTGTTTCAGACCGCGAGCTTCAGCTCGCCGATCATGGCAGTGCCGTCTCAATGCGATCGAGCAGGCTTACAGGGGTTGGTTGTGGGACTCGATACGATTCACTGGATCTCCAGCGGCCTCGCGTCGTTTGCCCGCGGCACGAACGATGCGCCGAAGATCGTCGCCATTCTTTTAATCGGCAGCTCGGCCACCACGTGGCCCAGTTCCTCGTCGCAGCTTATCGCTTTTGGTGGAATCGCCATTGCAATGGGACTCGGCAGCTACTTTGGTGGCCTCCGCGTGACGGAAGTCCTCGCTGAGAAGGTGACGAAGATGAATCATGCGGAGGGGCTGTCTGCAAACCTCACGACCTCGTCTCTGGTTCTCGTCTCCGGTTCTCTCGGACTGCCGGTCTCTACAACCCACGTCAGCAGCTCAGCCATTATCGGAATCGGCCTTCTCAAAGGCCTGAACGCCGTGCGCTGGACAACCGTGCGTGACATGGTCCTGGCTTGGGTAGTGACGCTGCCAGCGTCGGCACTCCTCGCTTGTCTCGCTTACCTCATCCTCACCAGAGTTCTCTAGCCCGTCTTGTTCATTTGGTCTATCTGGTCTATCTAGTCTGTCTGGTTTATCTGGTTAGTTAAGCAACACGTTTGTATGAATGGGGTAACGGGAGATTATCCTGATTGCGTAAGCTTCTGACAGTCTGCTAAGGTGACGCGATAGAGATCTTCCGCAATTATCTTCGGACGAATACCTTACATGGTCTGGGACCCCAAAGATCCTTGGAGTAAGAAGAGCGACCCGCTTGAGGATGCCCTCAAGCAGGCCCAATCGCAATTCAAGAATCTGATGCCCTCATTCAAGAATCTGATGCCCTCAAGCGGTTTCAGAAACATCGCGTTGGCAGGGCTGCTCATTTTTCTTGCCTGGCAGAGCGCGTTTATCGTCGCCCCGGATGAGGAGGGCGTCGTCAAGCGATTCGGCGCCCCTGTCCGAACCGTGGGACCTGGCCCCCACGGTAAAATCCCCTTCGTCGAAACCGTCCTGCAGCCGAAAGTCCAAAAACTCCACCGTATCGAGGTAGGCTTCCGCACAGATCGGCAAGGCCGCCAGCAAATGCTGGCGCAAGAAGCCCTGATGCTCACCGGCGACATGAACATCCTGGCCATCGAATTCATCGTGCAATACAAGATTAAGGAGTCTGCGAACTATCTCTTCAACGTCGCAGAAATCAATGAGACGATCGGCAAAGCTGCCGAGGCCTCAATGCGGGAAGTGGTCGGTAAGGGCAAGATCGACGAGGCGTTGACGACCGGCAAAGCCCAAATCCAGCAAGATACTCAGATACTCCTGCAATCCCTTCTCGACCAGTATCAGGGCGGCGTCCAGATCGCAGCCATCCAACTCCAGGACGTCAGTCCTCCCGAGGCCGTAGCGGCTGCGTTCAAGGATGTGACGAATGCGAAGGAAGATCGAGAGAAACTGATCAACCAGTCTCAGAGCTATCGCAACGACATACTCCCCAAAGCCCAAGGCGAAGCCGCTCAGGTGGTGAACCAGGCCAAGGGTAACGCCCAGGCGCGACTGAATCGCGCCCAAGGTGAGGCCAACCGTTTTGTGGCGACCCTGCAGGAATACAATCAAGCCAAAGACATCATCAGCAAGCGAATTTATATCGAAACAATGGAAGAAATCCTGCCGAATATCGAGAAAATCATCATTGATGGCAAGACCGGCGATCGTGTGCTTCCTTACCTTCCGCTCGAGCGCCTCAAACCCAGGACCGGCACCGCCGTTGAGGACCAGAAACCATGACCAAGCAGGGGTTCATCATTGCACTGGTGGTGGTTGTCATCGGGTTGTTTCTCCTGGGAGCCTCGCCACTCTTCACCGTGGACATCACACAGAATGCGATCGTGGTCCAACTCGGGAAGCCTGTTCGCAATCTCACGGAGCCGGGGCTCTATGTGAAAATGCCGTTTATTCAAGAGGTCACCTACTTCGATAAGCGCCTGCTGGACTACGACTCTGAGGCGCAAGATGTGATCACACAAGACAAGAAGACTCTCCTCCTTGACAATTACGCCAAATGGCGGATTGTCGACCCACTCAAGGTCTATCAGAACTTTCAAACCCAACGGGGAGCGCTGCAACGGCTCAACGACATTATCTATTCTGAACTCCGGGTCGAACTCGGGCGCCATGACCTTCTGGAAATCGTCGCGGATCACCGCGCCGATCTCATGAAAATCGTGACCCAGCGGTCGCATGAGAAAGCGTCCGCGTATGGGATCGAAATTCAGGATGTGAGGATCAAGCGTGCTGACCTCCCTGAGCAGAATGAGAAGGCCGTGTTCGCCCGGATGCAAGCTGAGCGGGAACGGCAGGCGAAACAATATCGTGCGGAAGGCGCTGAGGAAGCACAGAAAATCCGTTCAGAGGCGGAAAAGGATCGCGAGATTATTCTGGCTCAGGCGTACAAGGAATCGGAAGAACTTCGGGGCGCGGGGGATGCGAAGGCCTTTAAGGTCTATGCTGACGCCTACCGGCAAGATCCTCATTTTTTTGAATTTACTCGCTCGATGGAAGCCTACAAAAAAACCTTCAAAGACAAGTCCACCCTGGTGGTGAGTCCAGACTCAGAATTCTTCCGCTTTCTTAAGCAGCGCTAGCCTTCAGGACAGCCCCACAATCTCGCCCGTGCCTGGATCGATTCCAATACGTTCCCCTGCTGGCTTCTTAGGCAACCCTGGCATGAGTTGAATGCCTGAACAGACCGCCGTGAGAAACCCAGCCCCTGCGAGCATTCGCACCTCCTTGATCGGCAGCGTAAACCCGGATGGGCGCCCTTTCAACGCCGGATCGTGCGAGAGCGATAACGGCGTCTTGGCCATGCAGATGGGCAGCCGATCAAGTCCGAGCTGCTGCGCTACCTCGATGTGTCGTTCGGCTTCTGCGTCGAACGACACGGCCGAGGCCCCATACATTTGCGTGGCAATGGTCTGGATTTTCTTCTTGAT
>Ga0315273_10012195_pt1 | contig 11005 bp, 13 predicted proteins | sample YL17G02_0_MG_FD_205753 | JGI IMG/M metagenome (GOLD analysis project Ga0315273, IMG submission 205753) | Sediment microbial communities from Yellowstone Lake, YNP, Wyoming, USA - YL17G02_0 | ecosystem: Environmental > Aquatic > Freshwater > Lake > Sediment | place: USA: Wyoming | collected...
CTGCTCAAATCTGGACTCATGGACAAGCATTCAATAATGCTGTTAAAGTCACTGCTCCACAAGAAATTACTGTTTATACTGCAAATTTGCAAAGTTTTACTTCTGATGCTGCATTGGCCTTACCCACTGATGTTTTTAGCTTCAAGTATGTAGTAGCTGCTTACACTTCTGCCTTTTTATCTTCTCAATTCGTCGTGGTGGCATCTTTGGATAACACCCTGGTGACTATCACCCCCTCTGTTTCACTTAGTACAGGTCAGCAAGCAAATGTTCCTTTTACAATTACACTCAATAAAGGTGAAGGTTTTTCCTCACTATCACTTAGTGCACAAGATCTTTCTGGGTCTATTGTAACTGCAGATAAACCAATTGGCCTAACAAATGGTAATAATTGTACCCAAGTTCCATTAGGCACTTCTGCGTGTGATCATATTTACGAACATGGAATACCAGTTCAAGGATGGGGAACACAAGTTTTGGTAACTGATTTGCCAGATAGACCAAACGGATCTATCTACAGAATTTTTGCATCAGAAGTCAATACCCAAGTTTCCCTTGACGGTTCAAACATTGCTACTCTAAATGAAGGACAATTCCATGAAACAAGTATACTTTCTGGCAGTCATACTATCTCTGGAAACAACCCAATTTTCGTGGTTCAATATATGACTGGGATAGGTAGTCCTGGAGCAACTAATGGTGATCCTGCAATGGCAAATATTGTACCGACACAACAATATCTTAATTCTTACACATTTTCAACCGTAGGCGGTAGCCAATTTGCCAGACATTTTGTTACTATTATTGCTGCAAACTCTGATGTTAATACGATACAATTTGATGGGTCTCCCATCGGAGCAGGTAATTTTGTTCCAATTGGTTCAAGTGGATTTTCTTCAACCATAAAAGATTTCATAACTCAGGGAACTCATACCACTGCATCCACACACGGTCATGGAATCTTGGTTGGCGGTTATAATCAGGCTGATTCCTATCTATATCCAGGTGGAGCAGCATTTGAATTCATTAATCCACAACCTACAGATGATAGAGATGGCGACGGAGTACCTGATATAGCAGACGCATGTCCAGATGTATTTGCAGCAACGAGTGATGGTTGCCCAGCACCAGAAAAAACTTGTACTGATTATAACTTTAATAGTGAAATTCCTGCAGAATTTACTGGATTTGTATCCCCTGAACCAGTACAAGGCTTTACTGTAGATGGATTTGATGGAAATTTCTTGAGAAATCCAACTGCAGATAGTCCACAAGCAACTACTCTTACATTAAATAATCTACCACCACATACTTTTGTCGATATTGGATTTTTGCTTGCAATTATAGATTCATGGGATGGAATTGATGGAGGTGCTAGTCCAGACATTTTCAACGTTAGCGTAGATGGAGTACCTATATTTTCAGAATCTTTCGCAACTGCATCTGGAACACAGACTTATGTGGATCCTGGCGGTGTAACGATTGCAGAAATACAACAGAGAGGCTTTGGTACTGAAGGTCCTTATAATTTTGATTCTTCATACAATATGGGTAATGATCCAACATTCCAAAACATTCCACACACATCTGACACTCTAACCATAAGCTGGTTTGCAAGTGGTTCAGGATGGCAAGGTGGAGGTGATGAATCATGGGCAATTGACAATCTACACGTATGTACTGATGCAGTATCTGCACCACATAAGAGCCATGGTACTGATAACGCATGGAATACAAGACCAACCTTTGGTGTGAGTCATGAAACTAATCAACAATTTGTAGAAAATGGATTTAGTTTCAATGGACAACAATTTACAATTACTGATAATCACCATACTCCATTTGCAGAACAATCAATTGACGTTGGAACCGTAAACTCATTTTCAGCAACTGTATATGCTGATAAGAAATTACATGTCCAAGAATTCCTCTTTGGAATTCCAACCGTAGGTGAATCTCAATTAGCAGAGTTGGGAGTAGAGGTATGGTATGACAAGAACAGTGAAATTGAGGACGTTAAGGTAGTTCAAAAATCAGATGTAATTGAAGCAGACAGTGTACGTGCTAGTCATGAAAAAGTAAAATGTTTATCATCTGATTTAGAGGCAAAATGTGACACTACAACTGTTTCAATGACCTTCTTAGAACCATTAAAAGACAAAGTCATGGCAATCAAGGCAATTGATTTCACAAAGAGAGAACAACGAACTTACTTGAATAAGGGATTTGACATTTCTGGTGAATCATTAAATCCAATGAAATCAAATACGATTTCATCTTCAGTAAAGAATGAAGGTCTAATCAAAGTTACTCAAATTGCAAAATACAGTCCATATTGGGTTGCATCTGATGGAAGAACCTTTGAGATGAACAGTTATGGTTCATTTACACAGATCAACCAAAAGTTTGAAAGAATACAAGATTTAGCTGATCCAAAAACTAGAATACATTCAGACTTTGGAAAAATAATTACATATGAGCAAAAAAGAGCATTAAAGGTCTTTGATTCCAGTGACTTGATTTCAGAATTACCTAAAAGCTTTGCATATATCTTTCCAGAATCTAATGAAAGAATGAATGACGAGATGAAACAAGAGATGCATTTGCAAGAAGAAATTGCAAAAGGAATTCTTGATGGAATGATTAAACCAACTAGACACTTTTAGTTCAAATCAAACATATCATCAAACAATTGACAAATAATTAAATCAGGTGGAAAAATTTTCTAAATATTCCTAAATCCTTAAGTTAATACAAAATTAGATAATTTTGAAAATTCATATTAATTAAGCAATTACGAAATTCTTAAAAACTTAGATGGTATACAGATCTCATGTTTTTTGCGCATTGGTCAAGCACCGAATCATCATATCGCGATATGGAAAGACAGCAATTAGATTGTGATAGATGTCAGAAAATAACAGAACATACATTTCGATATCATACACAAAAGACCAAACATTACTCATCATTTTCATTTGGTGAGGGGGACAAATCAGTTACTGTAATTTGTCATGGATGTCTCTTAGAAAGAACATTAGTACAAAACTATGAAATGGAAATGATAAACAAATTTGATTGTGAGATTGCAACAGGAATGGCTCATGAACTAATGGAAAAAGGAGAACCAAAAGATGCTCAAAAACTCTTAAAAAAACTACTAAAGAACAATCCAAATTATAGTCCAGGAGTCTTTGCAATGGCCAAATGTTTAATCGCCCAAACAAAATATGATGAAGCTGAAAGTTATGTAAGGAATTTAGAAATTGACTATCCAAACAATTCTGATGTCGAAGATCTACGTAAACTAATGATAACAACGTAAATTATCTCGTTTCGATGGTTTCAACTTTAACTCTATTCCTAAATCCTTAAGTTCATACAAGATTTAAACAATCATTGAAGAAAATTCTTCTACTAGCTATTATTGGAGTAATTAGCATTATTGTCACGACAGGTTTTACGATTGCTGAAACCACATATACAAAAATTTCATATGGAATGCCAACACCTGCAATAACTACACCTGCAAAAACTACACCTACAATAATTCCACCTTCAAAAGCACCAGTAGCAACGTCAAACATAAAGTCAGAGGAAGGTGAACCTGCAACTTCAATCAAGGTCTTAATCGTGACATCTGAAGGTAAAAAAACATACCATAATTTTCAAAATATACAGCAATGGACATTACAACAAGCACATTCAGATAGAACTTCCCCTCAATTACAATTAGAATCTGTGCCAAGTACTGATAAAGCATATTTGTACGATATGATCAAGCGTAAATTTGAAAATGATCCTAAAATACCTGAGATTGAAGTTTATCTAGAAGCAACCACTAAAGATAACCAAAAAATTGTCACTGCAAAATATTCAGGATGTATGATAGACCAATACTGGTTGTGGACAGATACGGATGAACAGCAATACAGATTTTTAAAATCAGATAATATTGAACCTCGAGAACAATTTTTCTTGAAATGTAAAGGCTACTTCATTAATCCTATAAAGTAGTCAACTGATTGTTTTCTAAACTCTATTCCTAAATCCTTAAGTTTTTAGAAAAATAATTTTAGATTGTTAATCCTAAGATTGGATTTGTGCCTAGATTAATTAAATATCTAAATATGGGAATATCTAAATACTATAGTGTTCTATAGTCATCTATGGAACAATCAACCATTGCAGTTTCTAACAAATCAAAAAAAGAATGGAAACAATTTAAAAATCACCCTGAAGAATCCTTTGAGAGTATGATTAATAGAATTTTAAAATCTCATTTTGACGAAGATGAACGTCTGAACGCAAAGGATCTAATGGATATCAAACTAGCAATGGATGATTTTGCAAATGGTAGATTTACAACAAACAAAGATATTCGTAAGGAACTGAAACTATAATCTCATATTATGAAATGGACTGCTCAATGGTCGGATACTGCAAAAAAACAGTTAAAGAAATTACCTAAAGATGATCAAAAGAGAATCGTAGACAAAACCGATGAAGTAGAGCTAGATCCATTTAGATATATTGAGCGATTGCAGGGGGAACCTTTCTATCGATACCGTGTCGGAAATTATAGAATAGTTGTCAATGTAGTAAATCATCAATTACTATTGCAAATCATTAAAGTCAAAAAACGTTCTAGAGTTTACGGTTAGTTTCTAAACTCTATTCCTAAATCCTTAAGTTAATAGAATAATTTAGAATATCGTGGATCTCGATAAAGAAGATAACATGAACAATAAAGTAAAACCAACTCCATTGCTATGGCTAGTTCCAATTTTCATGGGGTTACTGGGCGGAATTTTGATGTACATTGCAGTCAAAGATCAGGACCAAGAGAAAGCAAATAGTGCCATTCTGGTAGGTATTGTGAGTACTATTGCAATGATAATTGTATATGGAGTAATTATAATGGGAGCCATGATGAGTTCTTACAGAAATATGATGGGATTCTAATTATAGATAATTGAAAGAAACTCTATTCCTAAATCCAAATTAACAAACAAATGGGAATAGATAATTTTACCAATCAACTCTGAACAAAAATTTTTGATCTGGGTTTTTAAATTTCCAAACAACTTTTGTCTTACTAGCCAATTTTTCTATTTCATAGGAATAGTTTTGCACTATTTTATCTCCAGTTTCAGTATCGATTAGAGAAAATTTTGGTTCAAAATCAAATTTATTCTGAAAATATATTGTATATTGGAAATTATCACAAATTGTTACGAGCCGCCAAATGTAATATCTGTCAGGTTCTTCCCAATCAAACTCAAACGCAATATTTTGGTTTTCATGGGGTGGAACATTTTCCGGAAAAAATGCGAATAGTGTCTTATGTTCAGGTAAATCCAATCGGGGTATAATTTTTAATTTACCGTATTTATTAGAGAAAACTCTGATTTTCAAATCAGATAAACTTCGTGGGATGTCTCCCTGTATATCATATGTAATTGAATTGAGAAGGCGTGATGATGTATTGACAGCATCCCAAATCCAAATATGATGTGTCAACATGGTTAAAGGATCCATTATCTCCAAAACAATATTGCAATTTGTAAATCGAAAATTTTTTGATATTGAATACTCTCCTCCTTCTAATTGAGCTGCTTTTTGAAGAAAGTACTGAGACTCTTCAAATCGGTTTAATAAAATAAGCATGGTTGCCATACTCTCCAATACTTGATAATTAGTAGGGTCTAAACGATGTGCTTTTCTGCAATATGAAAGAGCTTTTTTTAGATCATTAAAATGGTAAAACAAAAGAGCTTTGTAATGTACGGCATCAAAATTTTCATCATCTATTTTAAGAATTTCATCGCACAGACAAAGAGCTTTTTGGTATTGACCATTCTCTTCCATGACAACAATTCTTTGTAATAATTTGAAAATTTTCTTATCCTCTTGTATCTGGTCTTTAACCGAAATCACATCTTTTCATTCCCTTGTTCTAATGATAATATATTAATTTGAATTAGCAAATCTGATAATAAATCAGATTCTAAACTCTTTTTGTTCTAAAATATCAAAGAGCACTAACCAGTACGCACTCTTGGATCAAAATATCAGTGTAGCAAATTTCCCACAAATCATAATTCGTAATCCTATACAAGATTATGAAAGAATAAAGTCACACTCTATTCCTAAATCTTTAAGTTAATACAAAATTTAGTAAATTATGGATAAAAAAATAATTCTTGTAATTATTCTAATTGCAGTAGCATCATCAATCGGCACTGTATATTCATTAGGTGCCACAAACGTCATATTTCGAACTAGCCCTGACGGAATTTCAAGCAATGAGGTAATGAGGATTACCTCTGATCAGAGAGTGGGAATTGGAACAACAACACCGCAATCAACACTTGATGTCAATGGTGTTATTACCTCTCCAACAATTACTGCAATAAAATGTACTAATTTCAACAGATATGCTGACTTGTCAAATTGTGAAATCCCTTTTAAATTTCTCAATTCTTTAGATCTCAGTAATGCAAACCTCAGTAATGCAAACCTCAGTAATGCAAACCTCAGTTTATCAAACCTCAGTAATGCAAACCTCAGTGGCGCAAACCTCAGTAATGCAAATCTCTTTAATGCAAACCTCAGTTTATCAAACCTCAGTAATGCAAATCTCAATAATGCAAGTCTTGGCAGTGCAAACCTCAGTGGCGCAACCCTTACCAATACAGACCTCAGTAACACATTCCTTCAATTTACAAACTTCGATGGTGCAAATCTAACAGGTATAACATATGCTGGTTGTATTGGATCACCATTAGGAACTCCTAGTGCAGGAACATTACCAGTATGTACACCAATTCCATAAGTTTATTTTTCTAAACTTTATTCCTAAATCCTTAAGTTCATTATTCTTGTAAAAATCTGTAATTGGAAGAAATTGAAGAATATCGTGAAGAAATGATTAAGCAAAAAGAAGAATATGAAAAATGGAAAAAGAAACAAGGCGATTCTGATCTTATGTTTAATGATAAAGACAACAAGGAAAAGGATTAGATTCTAAACTCCAACACGCTTAAGTTCATAGTTGTAATGGAAAAGCATGGGAAAATCATTGGGTGATTATCTACTTGAACAATCTTCTTTGTTAGGCACAGGCAGTGTCAAATGGACACAAAAAAACCCGGCAGATACTGAAAAATCAAAAAAGAAAAAAACAGAGAGAAAAACTTCTCCAACAAACATCATTTACACTGATCACACAAAAGTCAAGCCACATGTAGAAAAGATTTTCAAAATTGAAGAGGACACAAATACTGAATTAAAAAAGGAAAAAATAGGTAAAAGATTTCAAACATCTTCTGCATCCACCTTTAAAGTCATACCTGGATTTAGTCGAAAAGGACGATAACTTTAAACAAAAATATCTTTACTTTCTGATTTGTTTTAGATTAATTAGATTCTAAACTTTTCCTAAATCCTTAAGCCAATACAAAATTTAGAAACTCATTCTAACAAATAAATCGATCATAAATGTGTCACAAAAAAGATCGTAGTGTAGTAATTCACAAACTATTATTGTCGCAAAATAATGTTGCATTTTTGATTTCTAACAATGATACACTAAGGCAGTTTTATTACCTACATATATTATGAAATTTTAATGAATAAAATAATTCTAGGAATCATTGCATTAGCATTTGTAATGATTCCAACAAGCACAGTATTCGCAAATCAACCAAATACAATAACACTTTCCATAACAGATCTGACAAACCACTCAATGACTTTGAATTGGTCAAGTGCCACACTAAAAGAAAAAAATCACTATGTTGAGATTCTTGCATGTGGTGGCGTAGGTTGTATTCCAACTGGAACACTAGTTTCATTTACTCATGCAACAACATATTTGTTTGACGGAACAGCACATGAGGGGTTGCCATCTGGATCTACTTGGGGATTCATAGTAAAAGAGTGTCATAGAACTGGAGTGTTAGCAAATCAGGCTTTGTGTGTAAGCTCCGATATTGGATATGGAAAAACCCTGTAATTTTTTTAACCAACCTAAAATAATAGTAATGTAATCAAAAATCAATGGACAGAACTTACAATTCCTTCTGGAGTAACTCATACCCTTATCATGAGGTTTTCGTTAATAAGAAACCAGAAACTATACAATAGCTAATACTTTACTATACGAAAGCATAAAATCAATAAAATCTGACTTTAGTTCAGAGATCTTGACTTTGGAATACATTGACAAAAAATATGTGCAAAAAAATTCAATTGAAAAAAGAGATTATCAGGTAAATCTTGCAAATCAGGCAATACAAGAAAACTGCATTGTGGTATTGCCAACTGGTCTAGGAAAGACTGCTATTGCATTACAAGTAATTGCAGAATATCTATCAAAAGAAAAAGGGGGTGTCTTATTTTTAGCGCCAACTAGGGTTTTAGTCAACCAGCATTATGAATTCTTAAAACAAAATCTTACCATTGATGATATCTCGCTGATAACCGGAGAAGATCCAATCCAGAAAAGAACAAAACTTTGGAATAGTAGCGTAATATGTGCAACTCCTGAAATTGCAAAAAATGATTTAGACAGACAAATTGTTTCTCCAGATCAATTCAGTTTGGTGATATATGATGAAGTTCATAGAACTGTAGGCGATTATGCATATTCGGGAATTGCAGAGAGATTTACAAATTCCAATTTGAGAATTCTTGGAATGACTGCAACACTCCCAAGTGAAAAAGACAAAGCTACTGAACTTCTCACCAAACTACGAATTTCAAGTATAGCTGAAAGAACAGAAGACAGTCCTGATGTAAAACCCTATACCCAAGAGACAAACACTGAATGGATTATTGTAGAACTTCCACCCGAAATGAAAGCAATTCAAACATTACTGAAATTATCTTTAGATGAACGATATGATACTCTAAGAAAAAATGGGATTAAATTGGCAGAACAACAATCACTATCTGCTTTATTACGAATTAGACAGTTTGTACTGAATCAAAACAGACGATCTGCAAAACCCCTTTTCACTGCAATTAGAATTCATTATGCCTTGAGTATTTTAGAGGCTCATGGAATAACATCTTTTTTAAGGTTCTGTGAGCGTGCAAAAATAAAAAAGGGCGTAGGAGTAAAAGAACTCTTTGAGGTTGATCCTAATTTTACAAGGGCAATACATCTTGCAAAAGACGCACAATCAAAAGGAATAGAACACTCTAAAATTCTAAAACTAAAAGAAATTATAGAATCTGTTCCAGGGAAAGCTCTGATATTTACGAGCTATCGTGATTCCGTAGATGTAATTTTTAACAAATTAACTGAAATGGGAATCTCTGCTGGAATACTGATTGGAAAATCTGGAGAGACTGGATTAAAACAAAAAAAGCAAATCGAAACAGTGCAGAACTTCCGTGATGGACTCTTTAGAGTGATGGTTGCAACCCGTGTGGGAGAGGAAGGATTGGATATTTCTGAAGTAAATCAAGTTATTTTTTATGATAATGTTCCAAGCTCAATTCGGTATGTTCAAAGAAGAGGCAGAACTGGAAGAAAAGATACTGGTAAATTAGTTGTGCTTATTGCAAAAAATACTATAGATGAGACCTATTATTGGATTGGAAAAAGAAAGATGACTGCTGCAAAATCAATGGGTGAAAAGATGACAAAAGTACTGCAACAAAATCAAGAAATTGAATCACAAAAAACAGGATTAGATGTGTTTCTCTAGTTCTGAAAAAATACATGTCATTAATTTTGATAATTTAGGCATAGAAAATTATCAGAAATCTCTAAAATACCATATGTCCAAATATTGTATTGCCCTCAAAACGCATTGATTCCTTAAAATCAAAAGGAATTCAAGATTTACTTAAAAAAGAAAAAGAACTTCACAAAGAGATTCGTAAAGATTACAAAAAAATCAGTGAAAAAATAAACCTCGATTTTGATCAGATGCAAAAATCAAAAACTAGACAATAAAATCTCATTCTTTTTGTTGTTCTATCCTAATCTTTTGATTATGTGATACCCAAACTCTGATTTAATTGGCTCAGACATTTCTCCAATTTGCAATCTGAAAGCAGCATCTTCAAATGGTTTTACCATCATTCCTTTTGTAAAATATCCCAAATTTCCATCTTTTTTTGCACTGCCTGTATCAATTGACAATTCTTTCGCTAATTTTCCAAACTTTTCTCCATTTTTGAGGCGCTCATAAATTGCTATTGCCTCACTTTGTTTTTGTACTAAAATATGTGAGCATTTTATTTTATTTGACATCTATGTTTTATAATTATTTTTGTCTCTTTATTTATCTTATTTCTTTTTATTGTAATTCCAATTGCACTGAGAATATACAGTGTTGAGTAATATCAAGAGTTCTAGAATGAATATTAATGGAAATTATAAGAAAAATCGATAAATTTGAACCTATGATGCAAAATAAAGAAATTTTCTCATTTAAACAACAATTTTTTGGATACATGTAGTTTGCTAAAAAAATATCATACCGTAGATTGGCTATATAAGAAAAAATAATGATGGCTAACGGATCTGTTGCCATACTGGAAACAATGGGAAATCAATAACTCAAAAATAATTCAATTATGTGATTATTAAAAAACCACTGTCTGTTTTAAAATATATTAAAAATTATGCTCAATATATTCCTGAGTCCATAGATATTTTATCTTAAGTTATAATATGTATGCTTGTTCTTAATTTGGATTGCCGTTTAAAATTTAATATACACTTCATGATGATGCTGAAACTTATTATTGTATAGTTTCATACGAGCAATACCGAAATTTTTGTACATTACTCATAATACAAGAATGTAAAATAATCAAACAACCACACAAGAGAACCTCGATGAAATACAAAAAACGCTAAATATGGCATATAAAAAAGATACCTGTTACATTTGCAACTATCCAAAAACTATTTTTTATGACTTTCTTTGAGCGTGATCTTAAATTGTTTTTTAAATTATACTTGTAGTTTGTTCAAATA
>Ga0315273_10012196_pt1 | contig 11004 bp, 8 predicted proteins | sample YL17G02_0_MG_FD_205753 | JGI IMG/M metagenome (GOLD analysis project Ga0315273, IMG submission 205753) | Sediment microbial communities from Yellowstone Lake, YNP, Wyoming, USA - YL17G02_0 | ecosystem: Environmental > Aquatic > Freshwater > Lake > Sediment | place: USA: Wyoming | collected...
GTCATCGAAGATTGCGCCCATGCCCACGGAGCCAGGTGGCGCGAAAGAGGCGCCGGTACAATCGGGCATTTCGGCTCATTCAGCCTGCAATCCTCAAAGACCCTTTCCACCGGAGAGGGTGGGGTGCTGCTTTGCCGCACACCCGAGCTTGCTGAACGCGCCGCCAGTATCATTGATTGTGGACGCCCCAAAGATGCCGACGAAAAGAATTACACCTTCGGTGCCAATTACCGTTTGCCAGAAATCCAGGCAGCCCTGGGCATTGTGGCTCTGGAACGCTTCCCGGAGCAGATTCGCCAGCGGGTGGAAAATCTCCTGTACCTGGAAGAGAGCCTCAGTGAGGTATCCGGTGTTCGCCTGCTCAAACGCGACATGCGTCACACCACGCGCTCATTCTATCAATATGGATTCGCCATCGACCCTGAAGTGTATGGTGCCACCCATGAGGTAGTCTGCTATGCCCTGGAAACTGAGGGCATTCCCGCCGATACGGGGTATGAGGCGATGAACAATTATTCCCTCTTTCAACCGAAGAATTCCAAACTGGCAGTTCCCAATGCTTTCCCGAAATACTTCCAGTTTGATAAAATGCGTCTGCCTGAAGCAGAGCGAGCCTGTGAACGCGAATCGGTCTGGCTGGACGAGGCAGTCTTCCGCGCTGGAAAGAAGGGCGTGGATGATGCCGTGGCAGCGTTGCACAAACTGGCAGCCAACCCCGAGGAACTGCGCGAACTGGCCAAAAAAGCCAAAGAAATGGGGCACTGAACCGAGGATTTACCTCTTCAGCGTGTAGTATAACCAGAGCACAGCTACAGTATGCCCACCGCCCGCGCCGGCCTGCCCGGTGTTTTCCACCCGGATGGTATGAGGTCCAGACGAAACCCCGCTGATTTCAACCGCGCAAGCCATGGTTGCGCCGTCTTCAGACACCCAGTGCCCGTAAGTATCCCCTTCCCAGATCACGCTGCCATCCAGGCTGATTCGCGCCCAGGCCTGGTGCACGTTATCCCAGGAAAATTGGACGCCGATGATCTGGGTATTGAATAAAGAGGTCGCTTCAATGAATCGTCCCATTTTCCCCACAGGAGGACACCAGCCATGTCAAAACCGCGTGTATTTGTCACCCGCCTGATCCCCGAAAAAGGTCTGCACATGGTGCAGGAATTTTGCCATTGCGAGGTTTGGACCGACGAGACCCCCCCGCCTTATGAAGTATTGCTGGAAAAAGCGAAGGGCGTCGATGGACTGTTGAGCTTGCTGACCGACAGGATCGATTTAAATCTGCTGGATGCCGCCGGGCCATCCCTGCGGGTGATCAGCCAGATGGCGGTGGGCACAGATAATATTGACATCCCTGCCGCCACCGCGCGACATATCCCGGTGGGAAATACACCCGGTGTGCTCACAGAGACTACCGCCGATTTTGCCTGGGCGCTGCTCATGGCTGCGGCACGGCGCGTTGTCGAAGGGGAAAAGTTTGTCCAGGCAGGCAGGTGGAAAACCTGGGGACCCACTTTGCTCATGGGACAGGATGTGCATGGCGCCACCCTGGGTATCATCGGGTTTGGACGGATTGGGCAGGCAGTGGCGCGCCGGGCGCGCGGTTTTTCCATGCGCATTCTGTATAGTGACCCCCAGCGCCGTCCGGAAGCGGAGATCGAAACAGGCGCAGAATACGCCACCCAGGATGAACTGCTCGTCAAAGCAGATTTCATCACGCTGCATACTCCCCTGACCCAAGAAACCTACCATCTGATCAGCGAAGCACAGCTACGAGTAATGAAACCCTCTGCCGTATTGGTAAACACCTCCCGGGGGGGTGTGGTGGACCCGGACGCGTTGCTCACGGCGCTTCACGAAGGCTGGATCGCGGCAGCCGCCCTGGATGTGACTGAACCGGAGCCAATCCCGGCGGACAATCCGCTGCTGCAACTGGAAAACCTGATCATCGTCCCACACATTGCCAGTGCCAGTGTCCAGACCCGCAGCACAATGGCAAAGATGGCAGCCGAGAACCTGATTGCCGGGTTAAAAGGAGAAAAGCTGCCATATTGTGCCAACCCGGAAGTATATCAATAAAAGCGTCCAGGGATTCCTGGTCCATAGATCTTTCCCCCATGGAGTGCAGAAAAACATTTAGCTTTCCAGGTGTTCGATAATCCGGGTTGCCAGGTTCGCCACCTGTTCCACCGCTTCCACCCGGATGATTTCCGCCTGCTTCCAATCCCGCAGCGGTGATCCACCGCCTTCACTCGTAGCCGGTAAATCCATGAATTCAGGCCGGATCACGACAATTCCCATCCGGAACAGCCCACTGTTCAGGGCTTCCACTCCCGCCTGCCAGCCTCCCTTGTGCAACAATTCCAGAGGACCCAGTTCATCCACAATCAACAGGTCGCAAGGTACAGCCTGGCGCAGCACCTGGTTGCCCCAATCGAGCACGGCGGGGTCAAATGCCCAATCCAGCATGGCCGTTCCCTGGTGGGGTATCGCGGTATGAGTCGCCAACCGGCGTTTCTCCCCGCTACGCAGGTTAACCGCGTCAATTGCCACTTTCTCTCCTTTTACAATCACGGCAGGAGAGAGAAGCCCCGCCACCTGCCATAAACGGTTGTTACGACCCTTTTCAGGTTGCGGAAAGTCACCCCAACCGCTGACCGTTTCTGCTAACAGGCGACACAGGGTGGTTTTCCCCACTCCACGCCAGCCTGTAATAATCAATAAACCTGGCATAAAAGGGTCAACCACCTTCAGGGATTGCGCAGATCAGCGCGAATTTCCCCTCACCCCAGCCACAACACAACCCAAAAGAGCAAAGCCCATCACCACCAGAAAGCCAGTATGTGTGGAACCAAATATTGCATCCGTCGAACCTTTACTCTGGTAACTGTTCAGGATAGCCCCGGAGATGCCCACCCCCAGCGCCATCCCGGCATTACGGGCTGTTGCCAGCATGCCTGATGCAATTCCCTGGCGGTTGCCAGGTGCGCTGCCCATCAGTGCGCTGCTGTTGGGCGAGATGAAAATGCCTGTTCCACTCCCCGATACCGCCAGCGCCAGCAAGATCATCCAGACCGGGCTTTGCGGCCCCAACTGGGATACCAGAAAAAGTCCACCTGCCAGGATCAGCATACCCAGAACGGTCAGGATGCGGCTTCCAATACGATCTGAGAGCGCTCCGCTGATCGGTGCAGCGATAGCCATCACCACCGGTTGTGCTACAAGGATCAGGCCAGCTTCTTCTGTTGTGTAGCCGCGACCCTGGATCAGGTAAAACGGCGTCAGAAAGGCCAGGGTTTGCACGCAAATATAATTGATCAATGCACTGGTAGTGGCTGCCGAAAATAACCGGCTATGGAACAGACTGAGGTCCAGCATGGGCCAGCGGACCCTGCCCTCTACCAGCACAAACGTGACCAGTAATACAATCGAGGCTGCCAGCAAAGTAAGGATTGGCAGCGATGACCAGCCCCATTCCTGGGCGCGATTGAGGGCCAGCAACAGGCTGACCAGCCCGCCAATAAAGAGGAGCGCACCCGCCGGATCAAATCTTTCGGATTTTTCTGCCTTCCGATCAGCGGGAATAAAATACAGGCTGAGCAGGATAGCCGCCAGGCCAACCGGAACGTTAATGATAAATACCGAATGCCAGCCAAACTGTTGTGATAAAAAGCCGCCAATCGGCGGTCCCGCGGTAAGACCCAGGTAGGTCATGGTTCCCTGCAACCCCAGCACCTGCCCTCGCTGCTGAGGAGGGAAATTCGTGGTGAGGATGGCTGGTGAACTGGCGAATAACATAGCAGAACCCAACGCCTGCAGGCTGCGGAAGGCAATCAATACTCCTGGGGTATACGCCAGACCGCATAATGCCGAACCCGTCGTAAATAAGAAAAATCCGGAGATATAAACCTTTTTCGGTCCTAAGAGGTCTGCCAGGCGTCCAAAGGTCAGCAGCAGTCCACTGACGATCAATAAATAGACCGTCATCACCCATTGAATCGTTGCCGTATCGGTTTGCAGGTTTTCCTGAATCACAGGCAGGATGGTACTGACAATGCTGCCCACCATTGAAGCAGCAAAACTGCCAATACCCACCGCCACAAATATCCACCACTTGTTGCGCGATCCACTCTGCGTTTGCACGATGCGCTATTGTATCATTATTCACCGGTCGCAACCCGGTGCCCCTTATTCAGATAACCGGAAATCGCAATGGAACGTCATCAATAAATGGGATTTGGAATGGTTGGTCGGTTCCAGAATCAAATCTCCCGGTTTATTTGAACGGCGATTTGTTCAAGAACAACCAGTACATTCCCACCTCCAGCACAGCTTTATTAAATATATCGAAGTCAACCGGTTTGACAATATAACTGTTAACCCCTAACTGGTAGCTTTTAAAGATATCCATATCTTCAGATGAGGATGTCAACACAACGACCGGGATGATTTTTGTGCGTTCATCGCTTTTGATTTCTTTCAGCACTTCCAGCCCGTTGACAACAGGGAGCTTCAAATCCAGCAGGACCAACCGGGGGACCGCATTCATGCTCCTCTCTTTGTAAAGGCCGCGTGAGAAGAGAAAATCGAGTGCTTCCTCGCCATCTGTAACCACTTTGATCTTCTTGGTAAGATGATTCTTTTGTAAAACACGCACGGTAAGTTCAGCGTCGCTGGGGCTATCTTCCACTAACAAAATATCAACTTCAGTGAAGTTGTTCATGGGTTATCCTGTCTCAGCGGAATTGAAAAATAGAATGTGGCGCCCTCGTCAGGCACGCCTTCAGCCCACACTTTGCCTCTGTGACGCTGGACAGCGCGCTGTACGATAGCCAATCCCACCCCGGCACCTTCAAATTGATCCGCCTTGTGCAACCGTTCGAAAAGGCCAAACAATTTGTGGGCATATTTAGGGTTGAATCCCACACCGCTGTCCATTACATAGAAGACGTTCATGCCATCTTCATGCTTCCCACCTACCCGGATGATACGCTCATCTTTTGGTAGAGTAAATTTGATGGCATTTGAAATCAAATTTGTCCATACCATGCGCATCAACGCCACATCTCCCTCGATCTCCGGTAGAGGTTGGAGATCGAAGATAAACTTCTCTTGCTCTTCAGGCGAGGCTGTCTCATGGTAAACAGTATTGACCAGATCGGTCATATCGATGTGTGTGATCTTGAGCTTATTCTGACTCATATTCAATAGCGCCAGCATGTCATTGATAAGCTGGTCTAATTTGTGTGTGTTCTGCTGAATCACACCCAGAAGCCGCTGACCTTCCCCATCCAGCTTGTTGTGATATTCTTCCATCAGGATTTGTGAAAAGCCGGCAATCGCCCGCAACGGAATACGCAAGTCGTGCGAAATGGAGTAGGTGAAGGTTGTGATTGCTTTGTTGGCGGCTTCAAGGTGCGCGGTCCGCCGGGCAACGCGTTTTTCCAGTTCGGCGTTGAGTTGGCGGATTTCCTCCTCCTCACGCACCTGCGCGCTGATGTCGCGAGTGATGCTGATAATATGCGGTATGTCTTGCAAGGGGAAAACCTTCGCAGACATCATACCGTTGATCCGGCTGCCGTCTTTTCGTTGAAATATAGCCTCATAATTTACACAAATCCCTTGTGCACTCAATTTATCGACGATTTTCTGGCGGTCCGCAGGGTCTGTAAAGATGTTAATATCGAGGGTTGATTTTCCGAGCGTTTCATCCCTGGTGAACCCGGTAAGAGCGCTAAACCCTTCATTAACATTAACAATAACGCCATCATTCAGGCGGGTTATCAGTGCCGCATCAGGGCTGGTATGAAAAATCAGTTCAAAGTGCTCTTTGGCTTCCCGCGTTTCGGCGTTCAAACGCTGGTTGACCATAATGATTAAACCAAATGTTACCAGTGTACTGATGATGAGAACGAACAAAAATGTCGCTGCCTGGATCAAGGTTGGGGTGAAGTAGCCAGAAACCGGGGATGCTATCAGCAGATCGACGGCCCGGAAGGCAAAAAAACTACCCTGGATGAACCAGGCTACACACAGATAATTTGCAGAAGCGGTGATAGAGCGCTGCTTATAAACAAAAAGTTTCTGTACAGTCAAAAAAGAATAGAATGCAATGATGGCAGCACTGATCACAGACCTGGCGTTAATATCATCAATCACGTAGGTATAATAAAAATAAAGTAGCAAAAAAATCACATAGAGCCAGATCACCATTTTGCGGTTCTCTTTTTTCCCCAGGAAACGCATCACCCCTATATACATAAAAACGGGACCAGAAAATGTCAGGGTACTACCGGCAATGATGGTGATGAGTTTAATGGGAAGCCCATCTCTTAATAGTGTGAATATAAACCCCACTGCAAGGGATAAAAAAGCCAGCAGCCACCATCCTATCCCGGGATAGGTTCGGTTGATCCTGTATTGTAGAAAGATGGCAATGACCTGGAGGAAATTGGCAATTCCCAACACAAGGATCAGGGTACGAAGGTCAATATTCATACGAAAACTCAACAAGCAGAATCATATTTTTTAGCTTGCCTTTCCCAGGGTGAGAGCCTGGAGAAAAAAGTTGCGGCTTGACCGGGCGAACCTTCTGAGTTTGTTGGTGAATTCTGGATTGTACCATACCCAGCTATTCTGAATGTCATCGATTTCGAAGTATTCATTAGAAAGCGTCACCTGAGGGCAGCAGCAGGGGATGAAAACATTGGCGTGACCACCCGCTTAACTTAATCACAGTATGGGTGATAAGCGATACTGTATCTGCTGGGACAGAACCAGCCCTCCTGGAAAAGTGGGGGCTGGTGAATTGAATGTGGTGTACGAGTTGTAATGGATAATGATCCGGGGCTAATCCGTTTTGTATACGCTATCAGCCACTTCAATGTTATTGGCTCTGAATTTTTCGGCAAAATTAGGCCGCAAACCAGTTGACTTTAAGGAACCAATTACACGCCCGTCTTTAATACCAAGCTGTTTGAATATGAAAATATCCTGCAGAACGATTGTATCGCCTTCCATATTCTGAACCTCTGTTACCTGGACTACCTTCCGGGTGCCGTCTTTCAGACGCTCAATATGGACAATCAGGTCAACAGAGGATGCAATCTGCTCACGAATAGCCTTCAGCGGTAACTCCATGCCTGCCATCAAGACCATGATTTCCACCCTGCGGATCGCATCCCGCGGGCTGTTTGCATGCACGGTGGTCATCGAGCCGTCATGGCCGGTGTTCATCGCCTGGAGCATGTCCAGGGCTTCGCCTGAACGACATTCACCCACAATGATCCGGTCAGGGCGCATACGCAATGCATTGATCACCAATTGGCGGATGGTGATCTCTCCCTTTCCTTCAATATTTGGGGGACGCTTTTCCAGCCTGACCAAATGGTCCTGGTTGAGTTGCAGCTCCGCTGTATCTTCAATACTGAGGATGCGTTCGCGAACTGGTATAAAGGACGAGAGCACGTTTAACAACGTGGTTTTGCCGGTGCCCGTTCCGCCGGATATGATCAGGTTGACGCGGGCTTCGACGCAGGCTTTAAGAAAATGGGTAAGCTGAACACTCAGCGTGCCGTTTGCAATCAGGTCCTGCGCCGTGAACGGTCTCACGGCAAACTTTCGGATTGTCAACGCCGGACCATCCAGGGAAAGGGGTGGGATGGTGGCGTTGACCCGGTAGCCGTTGGGTAAGCGGGCATCGACCATGGGTGAGGATTCATCCACCCGTCGCCCGATGGGTGCCACAATCCGGTCTATGATCCGGCGCAGGTGGGCGTCACTTTCAAACCGGATTGCTGTGCGCTCAATCAAACCAAACCGCTCCACATACACATCGTTATACCCGTTCACCATGATTTCAGTGATTTCTTCATCGTTAAGCAGTGGCTCAATGGGTCCATACCCAATAATATCTGCCATCACCCAGTCAAGCATTTGGACACGCGTATCCCGGTTATAAAGCAAATTCTTTTCGCTTAACAGCTCGGTATAATAAGCCTCAATCATCTTCTTCAAATCATTGGCGCTTACTGATAAATCACCGTTGGTGTCAGCGATCAGGCGCTTTTGGATCGAGTCTCGGATGAAATAGACATCTTCTTTCAAGCTTTCAAGCTGATCAGGAATATCCGATGCAGGTAATCCCCGGGTGGGGTCTTCGGCTTTCATTGCAGGTCGGTTTGTGAACATTCAACTACCTCCAGTATCATTTACGATGCAAAAAACCAGATGCGTTTATGGAATATATGGAATGGATAAAGTCTGGTCAGAGTTGATCACCATTACCTTGGGGAGTGTGTTGTTGGCAAGGATGGATTGGACCGTTGAAGTATTGGTATAGGCGATATCCACCAGGCTATCCCCTTTTTCTACGTTAACATCCTTGTAAGCATACAGGATATCCACTTTGGCTAGTGCATCAATAAAAAGGTTGTAAGAATCAAAATATCGGATTTCAGTGACAGCTATGTCTGCTGATCTTAACTTATTGAGGAAAGCAACATCCTTTATAGAACGGTTATAGATATCAATTGCCTTCAACGCATAGGCAAAATATGAAACTGAATCTTTAAAATTTCTAAGTTTGCCCAGGGTCAATCCAGTATTTATCTGGACTTGAAACAACCGTAATTTAAGCTCCGGCTTTTCAAAGGCGATGATTTCAGCAGCCTGGAAATCTCTCTGGGCATCCAGGTAGAAACCCAGCGAGAAAAACTGATTTCCGCGCGCACAATAGGCTTCATAGAGAATCATCTTCAGCCTGCCGTTGGCATAATCGGCATTGGAGAACGCAATTTTTGCCAGGGCGGTAATGGAAGGATCGTAACGAAACTCGTTGAAATTTCGAATTCCAATCTGAAAGAGCTGGGCTTTCGCCAGTTCAGCGCTCACGGTTGAATCATCTGGATTTAATGAGCTGGCCCTATTCAAAAAATCAACTGCCTGGCCGACATTGGCTTCGGAAAATTTTTGGTTCTCAATGAGATCTTTTGCGAACTGGCTGTATTTGCGCACCAACAGATTTACAATTAGTTTTTGCAGGTTTTCCCGTTCATCGAGGAATTGCTTGTTTTGCGGGACAAGCGCCCTTGCTTTTTTGTAATATTCCTCTGCTTTTGCCAGGTCTTCGAAGGTCGTATTTTCATTCTCCAGGATTTGAATAATTCCATTGAGGTAACTGTTAAACAGTTGTTGTTTCATCTCCGGGGTGGTCAATGATGGGTCAAGCGATAATACCTGTTCGAAAGCCGTGATGACATCAAACCAGCGTTGATCCGTATAAGCTTTTATGGCTTGTTCGGTTAAATCTGCAATTTGCAGGCGCTGTTCAATCGATGCAATTTGGGATTGCACATCACGATATTGGGGATCGGCTTCCTGGATTTGTTTTAGCTGAGTTAATGCATCTTGAAGTTGATTTGAAGCAAGCGCTTGCATTGCCTGGTCGTATTGAGATTCAAGCTGTGTAATTTTTTCTGCTTCTTTGCGAAGTTCCTCCAACGCCGGGTAGGTGGGTTCGATGCTCTGGATTTGCTTGAGCACATCCAGTGCCAGGACAGCTTTTCCGGCCTGCAGCAGAGTCCGTGCCTGTGCTTCCAGGTTTTGCAGGACTTCCGCTTCAGTTTGAGTGCTTTCAACCAGGGTGGATACCATCTGGTTTAATGAACTGTTCTGGTTGACCTGGAGAATATATAATCCGATCATTATTGCAATCCCGATGATAATCAGGGGGATCGTCACAAACCGGAGAGTGATCCTTTTTTTGTTTTCTCTGAAGGTTTTTACATGGGATTTGTCGAGGTTGCGAAGCATCAGTTGGACATCCAGATCGCTCCTGAAATCAAGCAATTTGGGCTGCCCCGGATATTTTTCCAGCAACGCATTCAATATCTTATTACATCTTTCCCACTCTGCGTTTTGATAGGCGATCAGCAATTCATCATACGCCGGGTCGGCAGCCAGGTACTCCGACCGGTCGCCGCTGGAACTATCTGGAAAATCAGGGGAGGGGTTTACTATTGGATTCTGATTCACATCAGATGTGTTAAAGTCGTTTGTCATGTTTTTTCGGTATCATTTACCTTCAAGAGGTTGTCTGTAGCATTTATCGTAAAGTGTGAAACCTATCCATTAAAAGTTACTCATCGCCTGGATGATCCCCGGAATGGCTGGACCTAAAATGACTGCCATCATGGCCGGTAGAATTAATAACGCCAGCGGGATCATCATTTTTGCGGGCAGCCGGTTGGCAATTTCCTTGGCGCGGAATGTTCTCAAAATTCGCATTTGATCTGCCTGGGTATGTAATACATCCGAGATGTGCATCCCCAGCGTTTCGGCCTGGATAATGATGGCAACGAAGCTGGATAATTCAGCTACTTCTGTGCGATTGGCCATGTTTCGCAGGGCCTCCGCCCGGGTGATGCCAACTTCCATTTCCTGTACCACCCGTCTGAATTCATAGCACAGTGCCGACTCCCAGTATACGGTAATTTTTTGCATCGATTGGTCAAACCCCAGGCCGGCGGAGACGCACACCGATAACATGTCCAGGGCACCGGGAAGCCCTCTTCTGATATCGTCCTGTACCTTCCGCACCTGGGCGCTCAACCAGGCAACCGGAGCCAGAAAGAACGTGAGGATAATGAGGGCATCCATCCCCACGATCAAAAGATCTTTCCTTTCACTATAGTTGTTCAGGAAGATGGCGAGACCTATTCCAATGAAAAGCAGGATGACGCGAAGGCCATAAAACTCGCGCGCCTTCATATTCATCGGGTACCTGGCGATGGCGAGCTGGTGATCGGTTGCCTGGATTGAGTTCTTGGGGGTCAACTGCCCGAAAAAGGTGATGACTTTTTTCGCGCCTGGAATCAGGGTACGCTTGAGCAGGGGGGTCGAGTAGTCCTGCAAGGATGCCTGGATTCTTTCATTTACGGTGGTTGATACTTCACGCTCCCCAACAAGGGTTAGCATCCTTTCGCCAACGATATTTTTCCTGGA
>Ga0315273_10012198_pt1 | contig 11003 bp, 12 predicted proteins | sample YL17G02_0_MG_FD_205753 | JGI IMG/M metagenome (GOLD analysis project Ga0315273, IMG submission 205753) | Sediment microbial communities from Yellowstone Lake, YNP, Wyoming, USA - YL17G02_0 | ecosystem: Environmental > Aquatic > Freshwater > Lake > Sediment | place: USA: Wyoming | collected...
CCACCGGGATCATGACCCATTGGCAGAACGGGCTGCCGGCGAGCACGCCTAGCCCCTGGCGGCCTACGAGTCGCCGTGTCCCACCACGTTGCATGACCGCACCGGCGCTGCGATCAGCTTGGCTGAGATCGAGCCCATCCGCATCGCGCACGGGAAGTCCACGTTGTCCGCTCGAACCGGAAATCCGGCCGGCGGCGGGCTGCAAACAGTTCAAGCTATATGTCCGCAGGGATGGACGGCGCGTACTTGCCGGGCGACCTGTCGACCACCCGGCAAGCGACGGCATGGGCGGGATGGCAGGCAAGATGGGCACGGCCCTGGCCGCCGTGATTGCCGTCCGCGGCGCCGGGACGGTGTTCCGACGTCCGTCTGTCCGGCGCAGGCTCTTGCCGGGCCCCGGTCCTCAGTCTTCCGGGGCCAACGGCGGGCGTTCTCCAGAAGCGCAAGAAGCCATAGAATATGCAGACTGCCATCTTCGTGATGAATTCGATAACAGCGCAACGCCGAGAACCTGGCCGAAGCGGTCGAAGGAGCTAGCGCCAGGCCGGCGACCAGCCCGAATTTCCGCTGCATCAGGTGGTACAGCACGACCACCGAGGCCATGCCCGCCAGGAGTTGAGGCAAGAGCACCCCGAAGGTGTTGACGCCAAAGATGAACGCCGGGATCGCCTGTAGCCAGAACCCTACCGGCAGCTTCTCGACATTGACCGCTCCGCCCGGCTCGGCGGCAGCAAAGAAGAAATTGTGCCACGACTTGAGAATGGCCGTGACTGCTGCTGTGTAATAGGTGTTCACAGAGCCCAAGGCGGATAGGTTGAAAAGGCGCAGCGCTCCTGCCAACAGCACGATCGCAGCCAGCGCAATTGCCGGCCACGAAGTCAACCGCCGGGCAGCCTCGCTCGCCTGCGTTCCGGCTCGCTTCGTCCCGGCCCATGGCCAATTCAAGGCCACCGTTTCCATTTGTCTTACTCTCCTTATCTCGAGGACGGGCGTTCTGGTTCAGTTTCAGGGAGATCTAGCGCACCGAAACCTCAGGCAATTGATGCGAGAAAGTCTTCGCGGCAGCTTCCCGAAAGGCGCTCGTCAATGGCCAATGTTACCGGCCCAGGCTGAGCCGGGCTTGTGCTGTTGCTGAGCGAAGGCTGAGAGTTTGGCAGGATGTTCGAGGGCAGGGCCGCCCGAACGGTTCAACTTGCGAAATCTGACGGCCAATGTCTAACAGAGTGAATATGTTGCTGAATGGGACGAGACACAATACACAACGAGGGGTTGTCCTGGCGACGCGTTTGGTGCTGCCGGTGCCGGGGTCGCCGAGGGTTAGCCTGGGGCCTGACGCGTCTGCCGCATCATTGAAGCGCCACGGGGGCTCCAAGGGGCTCAGGAAGTAGATACCGCCGCAACTGTCGGTGAGTTTAGATGCGATGATGAGGTGGACCTAATCTGAATGAGGATAGACGCAGGCCGTCCCATAACTGCCATGAGCACCCCCACCAGGGCTATCGCAACGTCGGGCCGCCGCCCAATCGATACCGTCAATCACTTCCTAAGAAGAAAGAGGCTCGGCGGCCCAACTCGAGCTCGCGACCGTGCGCAACGATGCCCAAGAGTACAATTTGCTCTCCCTCGATCCTCTCCAGGACCTTGAGGCTCTTCAGTTCCTTCGTGCTGAATGTCAGTCTCTCTTCCATGCCTGACATTTTTCACTGATCATTTATCTACTGACGCTACCACTGAACGATAGCTTAACACTATCATTTAACTTGACGAGGTCACCAAGGGTGCTATCATTGTGCTGGCGATGTGCTGGCCCGGTTCATCCACCAACGGTCGGAGCGATAATGCTGTGCAGGTGAGCTGCTCCGACGAGATGCAGGACATCAGGTAGGCACGAGCCTCGCGGCGTCGCCCTCGTGGGGCGGGAGGTGAGCGGAAATGGGATCACATCTAGAGGTCAATCGAGCCAAGCTGGAGAGTGCCAGCTACCGCCGCCTGACCCGCAGTCAGTGCGAGACGTTGCATGATGCCAGTATGGAGATCATCGAGAGCATCGGGATGCGTTTTGACGATGCCGAAGCCCTCGAGCTGCTGAAAAAAGGCGGCGCCCGGCTTGTGGAAGAGAACCTCGTGCGCATTCCGCAGCGAATGGTGGAGTGGGCAATCCGCACGGCGCCGAAGTGCATCCGCCTGTACGACAGGACGGGTGCGCTGGCTATGCGGCTGGCATGGGGACACAGCTACTACGGCCCAATCACTGACACGCTGTACGTCCCGGACCGGGTAACCGGCGAGCGCCGGTTGGCCACGCTCGATGACCTGTGCGAGATGGTCAAAGTGTGCGATGCGCTGCCGAACATCGACTACGTGATGTCAGTGGTACTGGCGAGCGATGCCCCGGTGCACAGCGCCGATGTGCACCAGGTACGGGTGATGCTGGAACATACCAGCAAGCCGATCGTGTTTGTGACTTACACGGGCGAAATGACCCGGCGGGTGATTGAGCTGGGGGAGGCCGTGGCCGGAAGCGCTGAGGAACTCCGCGACCGGCCCTTCCTGGTGAACTATATCAATATCACCGCCCCGCTGCACCACAATGCCGATTCGATCCAGAAGCTGTTCTGGTCCGTCGATCATGGCATCCCGATTATCTACCGGCCCTCGCTCGTGACCCGGGGCTATACGACGCCGCTGACGATGGCAAGTTTCGTGGCGCTCAACAATGCGGGCAGCCTCGCGGGGCTGGTCTTGGCGCAACTGCGCGAGGAAGGGGCGCCGTTCATCCGGGAGGGTGGGCCGGCAGGGACGGTGGATCTGCGGACGATGGTGGGCTGCTACGGGCGCCCGGAGGGGCGCGGCTTCCAGGCCGACCTGGGCCAGCTTTATGATCTCCCCACTTTGGGGCTGGCGGGCGGCTCGGACTCGAAGATCGTGGACGGCCAGGCCGTGATGGAGATGGCTTTGACGCTGGCCTTCGAAGCGCTGAGCGGGAACAGTCTGGTGCATGGCATCTCGGCCCTGGAAGGAGGCAAGGCCGCGGCGATCGAGCTGCTGCCGATCGGGGACGAGATTGTGGGCTGGCTGCGCCAGGCGCTTCGGGGCCTGGAGATCAATGAAGAGACGCTTGCGCTCGCTGAGATCAGGGAGCATGGTCTGCGGAACCTCTACATCGGGTCGGACCATGCGGTGCGGCATTGCCGGGAGGATTGGATCCCATCCCTGCTTGACAGCCGCAACTACGCAGGTTGGACGAAATCGGGGGCGGGCGACCTGATCGAACGCGCCCGCAAGAGGGTAGAGGAAATCCTGCGCCAGCCACGCGACCAGCAATCCCTTTCTCAGGCAATCCTGCGGCGGATGGACGAGATCGTCGCCCAAGCTGATGTGCTCGCGCCGGCAGAGCACTAGTCTCAGGCACGGACCCGGACGGACTGGTGGCCGCGGGGAGACAACCCAATAGATCATAGTCTTCTGAGGGGCGGGCGCAAACACACTGGGGGCAGGAGACGGCCGAAGTGCGAGGAGAACTGGCCGGCCAGGTGGCGCTTGGCACGGGTGGGACGTGGGTATCGGCGAAGCGAGCGCATGGCGGCTCGCGCGCGCAGTGGCGGCCGTGGTCGTTGTCGGGCGTGATGTGACGAGAGGCAGAACGACAGAGGACTGTCTGAAGGAGTACTCGCCGGCCCTGATCCTGCAGGGCGATATGAGTCGAGGACTCGGTGAGGGAGGTGGTGGACGCGGCGCTTCGCACTTTGCCCGGCTAGATATCCTGGTGTCCAGTGCGGGCGTGGAGCCGAGACCCTTGCTGATGCACGAGATGCCTGAGGAGGAATTCGATCGCGTCATTGGCATCAATCTGAAGGGGACATTCCTGGTGATCAAACAAGCGGTCCCCTGGATGTTGGCGGGTGGCGGGCAAGCATCGTGACAATATGGTCAGAGTTGGGCCTAGTTGGCACCCCAAAGACGTCCGCGTATTCGGCGAGCAAGGGAGCCATCGTGCAGCTTTCGAAGGCGATGAGCAATGAGTGGGCCAGATACGGCATCGACGTGAATGCCATCGCCCCGGGCTGCATCCGCACGGAGGCCATCGCCGGCCTGGTGAGCAATCCGCAGCGGGCGCCTCTTATCCTGGCCCGGATTCCGGCAGGGCGTAGTGGCGAGCCAGAAGACCTCAAACGGACCGCGGTCTTCCTGGCCCAAGCGGCGTCGGACTTTGTGAACGGGGTGATCCTGCCTGTGGATGAGGGCTACCTCGCGATATAGGGTGATTGTCAGAAAGTCGTGGCGAGAGCACTTGACCGAGGAGTCACGCGACGCGATACTGACAGCGTGGCGTCGGATAGACACCTACTCGGGTCTCAGGCCCGCCAGGATCATCATCAGGCTGCGCACCAATGACAGCGATCACTCGCTCGAGATGCCACCCTGGGCCACCGGCTTTGGCTCGGGCGCCAATGGGGGAGGGTTGCTCCTCGTGGCGCTCGACACCTACTACTGCAGCGACATCTACGGCGAGGCGGCCCAGCGCAGCGTCGAAGTGGAACGGGTGGAGGTCGAGGAGGAGGGCGACTTCCCGGCGGAAGGCGCGGCCAGGTCGGGAAAGAAGAGCACGCTCATGTCAATGGCGTCCAGAGCAAAAGCGCGGCCCCAACGGGCCCGATTGCCCAACGTCATACGGCCACCCGTGAGATCGGCAAAGAACGAAACGGGCAGGCAACTTAGCTGCACAGACCCTCCTCAGGCGGGCGGTTAGACGCCGTATGTTTCCAGGGGGCGCCAGCCGGCCTCTGTGAACTGCGTGAGGGTGCGCTGGCTCAGGCCGAACGGCAAGAAGTCATGCTCGCCCATGCCATCAGGCTCGTATGAGCGCCTGAACTCGGGGATTGTCAGCAGGCGTTCAATTACGTCGGGCGCCACAGGCGTGTCAATGCCCACGGTGCGCGGCACGTCGGGCAGGGCCAGCTTGGCCTGGATCGATGGGTGGATCGACATGATCAAGTCCGCGCCCGCCAGTTCGGTCATGTGACGGGCGCTGCGCAGCGCGGCGACGATGATCTGTGTCTCGTAGCCGCGCTCCTTGTAGAGGCTGTAGGCGCGCTTGACGACGGCCAGGCCGGCCTGCTGGATGTCGGCCTCGTCCACCGGCGCCCGGCGGTCCAGCGCGATATCGCGCAAGTAGTCATCCAGGCGGCCGAGCATGATCACGGCAAAGCAGCGCCCCGCCGTCGTGCCGGCCTTGCGGGCCTGCTGCAGGCCGCCGCGATACCGCTCCGCCACGGCCAGCACCTGCGGCACCGTGAAGCTGACCGTCATAGTCACCGAGATGCCCTCGGCGACGCACATCGCCAGCGTGTCGAGGCCCGCGGTCGTCCCGGGCAGCTTGACAGTGATATTGGGCGCCCAGTTGTGGAAACGCCGTGCCATCTCAAGCATGGCGCTCGCGCTGGCGACCCTGGCGGGATTAACCTGCGCGCAGACGTAGCCCCCGCGGCCCTCAGTGCTTTCATAGCAGGGCAGCAACAGCGGGCAGAGGCGCAGCAGCACCAGGCGCATCAAGGCCTCGGCGCGTGGTTCACCACGTAGACCCGCGGGCAGCGCGGCCACGACCTCACGCCAGCGCTCCGGGTGCGCGTGCAGAGCCACATTGGTCAGGAAGGGGTTGCTGGTGACGCCGCTGGCGCCCAGCACCAGAGCCGCACGCAATTCGTCCGGATCGGCAGAATCGTGCCACCACGTGGTCGGCGTGGTGCGCACCAGCCAATTCAGATAGGGTTCGTCAAGCATCACTCTGCTCCTTGGGCCTTACTTTGCGCCTCACACTTGGCCACTGCTGGGCGAACGGGCCTCAATGCCGGCCAATGCTTCGAGGACCGTAATCACCGCCGAGTGATCGAGATCGCCCTTGCCCGCGGCCAGCAGCGCGCTGAATAGCTGATGCGCCAGGGCCGTGGCGGGCAACGGCACGTGCAGTTCGCTGGCGGTCTGCATGATGATGTTAAGGTCTTTGAAATGCAGCCTGCTCCTGAACCCTGGCGCAAAATCGCCGGCGATGATCTTGGGTCCGCGCACGTCCATCACCCGTGTTTGGGCATAGCCGCCGCTCAAAACTTTGATGATGATGCCGGGGTCAACGCCCAGGCGCGTGCCTAGCACCAGGGCCTCGGCCATGCCAATGAAGTTGAGCGCCACCTGGATCTGATTACAGGCTTTGACAGCCTGGCCGGCGCCGTGGTCGCCACACAACACGATCGTCTTGCCCATACATTGAAAGATGGGCAGCATCTCGTTGAATAAGTCCTCGGGCCCGCCCACCATGATCGACAGGGCGGCGTTCCTAGCGCCCACCTCGCCTCCGCTGACCGGGGCATCCAGGCTGCGCACGCCTTGCTGCGCCAGCCGCCGCGCGACGGCGATCGCCGTGTGCGGCGCAATCGAGCTCATGTCCACGTAGACCTGGCCGGCGCGGACGACGTGGATGATACCGGCTTCCCCCAGAACCAGGTTTTCCACGTCGGGCGAATCGGGCACCATGGAGATGATCACATCGGCCTGACTGGCAACATTCTGACCAGAACGCGCGGGTCGCGCCCCGCGGGCCACGGCGTTAGCCAGAGCCACCTCTACGATATCGTAGCCGATCAACGGGAAACCGGCATCTATCAAATGCCCTGCCATGTGTTGGCCCATGATGCCGAGCCCGATGAACCCAATGGTCGGTTTCATACGCCCTCCTCAGTCAGCTATAGCGCCTGTTCTACCTCGCCCAGGCTTTGATCCAGGATGTCAAAGGCATAGTCCAGTTGCTCGTCGGTGATCACAAGCGGCGGCGCCATCTTAATCACGTTGTGATACGTGCCGCCATAGTTCGTGATCATGAGGCCCTTGGCCAGCGCGTGATTCACGACGCGCACCCCCTCCGACGAGCCAGGTTCTTTCGTGGCACGGTCGCGGACGATTTCGATACCTACCATCGAGCCCAGGCCGCGTACATCGCCGATCAGCGGGTGCTCGGCCTTCATCGCCCGCAGGCGCGTCATGCTGCGCGCGCCGATCTCCTGCGACCGCGCCAGCAGGCCACGTTCCTCGATCTCGGCCAGCGACGCCATCGAGGCCGCGCAGCCCACCGGGTTGCCCATGAAGGTGCTCGAATGTTGCAGGGGCTTCCAGACTGAAGAGATTTCAGGCGTGGTGATCATCGCCGAGATGGGGAAGCCACTCGCCAGGCCTTTGCCGCAGGCGATCATGTCAGGTACGACACCGAAATTCTCGACGCCAAACCACCTACCCGTGCGGCCGAAACCCGTGATTACCTCGTCGGCGATGAGCAGCACACCGTGATCACTGCAGATCTGGCGAATGCGGGGCATGAACTCGGGCGGAGGGACGATCCAGCCGCCGTGCCCTTGCGCTGGTTCCACGACGACAGCCGCCACATCGGCGACGCCCGAATCAGGCATTTCCAACAAGTGGCGCAAGTAGTTCGCGCAAAAGACATCACAATCGGGATAGGTCTTATGATAGGCGCAGCGGTAGCAGTACGCGTAGGGGATATGGGTGACTCCCGCCGACAGGCTGGCCAGGAACGGCTCGCGATAGAAGTTCTGCGAAGTAACCGAGAGGGCGCCGGTGGTCTTGCCATGGAAGCCGCCCTGGAAAGCGATCACGGCAAAGCGCCCGGTGTAGAAGCGGGCCAGCTTGAGCGCCACCTCGATGGCCTCAGCGCCGGTATTGGCAATGTGCGACACAGAGAGCTCGCCGGGCGCAATCTCGGCCAGGCGCGCAGCCAGGTGGGGTCGGCCGGCGCCGGGGTTAGCCGCTCCCTGGCTATGCATCATACGGGCCGATTGTTCGCAAATGGCCGCCACCACACGCGGGTTCGCGTGCCCTGCGACCGCCACGGTGAAGCCCGCGGTCAGATCGATATAGCAATTGCCGTCTACATCAACGACATTCGCACCCTGGGCACGATCCCAGTAGACAGGAATTGCGCCGGATTTGATGGTGGTGCCGGTGGCCGATTCGTAGCGTCCAGACAATTCGGCAAGAGCCTGCGACTGCGGGCCCGGCGGTGGGATGCGCATTTCAGGCAAACGGCTGCCCAGCTCATGTTGTGCGTCCAAAACGATAGCATCCTTTCCTGTCTGCGACCAATCATTGTTAGATTGTCATATGGCTAATACCTTCGCCAAATGATGGCCCACAGGCCGCCACATTCACTGCCATATCGTGTGAATGGGGCGGCGCATTGGGAGCACGTATGGCAAGGCGACGGATCAACAATCCGCTCCGCCTTTTGCGGAGCCAGTTTTGACTATCGAGGCCGATGCATTCAGCCTTCTGAGCGCCCTCCGTTAACCCAAAAGCAGTAAGCGTCTTCTACTTTGACTTGGCGAAGGTATTGATGGGATGTCATATTACCGCAATATGTCTGGATCCACGAACTCGTCAAGACATGAGAGCAAAAAGCCCAAGACAGGCGACCGCGCGCCTGACTTAGGTCCCGGCAGCGCCGGCGAACAGCCGCCACCATACCGGTGTTACCTAAAGGCATCAAGTGCGGACTTGAACTGTTACAGAGGGGTTCGATCCCGGATGAACAGGTGACTTTTAGATCACAGCTGCGCCAAAAACGGCTTTCAGCACAGGCTGCCGAACAAATCGCGCTCATGATCCAGGACGGCAAATTGTTGCCCTACGAAACCCTCCCTTCGGACCGCCAGTTGGGCGAATCTCTGGGAGTCGGTCGCACCGAGGTGCGTGAGGCGCTGCGGCTCCTCGAGGCCCATATGTGGATCGAGATCGACAAAAGCGGCGTGCCCTTGTGCGCGGCCTCGGGCCGGGGCCCGTCACCGAATCGATCGGCACGCTGATGAATACGCCCTATTGCGTCTCTTTTCGGGATATTCAGGATGTCCGGGTTGTTCTTGAAGTAGGCACAGCCACGCTGGCGGCGCCAATGCGTACGCAACAAGATATGGACAGACATGGACAGCGCGTGCTTCCAGTCCAGAGGCGATGGCTAGATGCGGCCGGCCGAGGGCCGACTTCTGGACGGTTAAGCCGCGCTGCTACGTCCGGGCGTGGTTATCGCATCTCCATCCGCGCTCGCTGGTGTGCGGCCACTGGTGCCACGCAGCGCCTGCATCACCTCGATAATGAAACCGATCTGACCCACACTGTCGAAGTTGGTCCAACGCGTTCCGGAGCGAATCCCCAGTCCATGCTGCGCCGTGCCAATGCCCTGGCCCGCCAGGTAGGCCTCGACGGGTGCCAGGTCAAAAGTATTGAAACGGATGTGGTGGATGCCCCCGCCGTGCTCGCGCAAGAAGTCCGCCCAAATGCTCGAGCCAGCCACGGGTTGGATCAACTCGATTTCGACAGACCCCAGGTCGGCGAAGGCCATGCGGGCTGTAAACTCGGCCGGCTGGCCGTAATACGTGCGCGCCCAGTCACCGCGATCTGGCGGCGGCCATTCGACGATCCGGAAGGGGCCCATGCCGAAAATCTCCGTCAGGCCGCGTAGGGTCTGATCGAGATCGCGCACCACGATCCCGATCTGTACCACATTGGTAAATATCTCTTGGGGGTCAAACAGGTTGTCGTTTTCGGCCATATATCGCTCCGTCACACAGATCGCGGCCAATAGCCGCGCTCAACCTTTCACAGCGCCTGCCGTCAGACCTTCCACTACGTACCTTTGCATGAACATGTACAGGAACACCGGAGGAATCATACAAATGACAGCGCCGGCCATGATGAGCGGCCAGATGATCGTATCCCCGATGCGTAATGACGCCACGCCGATTTGCACGGTTCTGTGGCGCTCGCTGTTGATGAACACGACGGCATACAGGTACTCATTCCAGGCCTGAGTCAGGCCGAAGATCGCCGCGGTCACGATGGCCGGCGCGACCAAGGGCAAGACCACGCGGAGTAGCACCCCCAGGCGATTGCAGCCATCAATGCGCGCCGCGTCCTCGAGCTCTACCGGGATCGTCCTAAAATAACCGATCAGCAGCCAGGTGCAAAACGGCAGCACGAAGGTCGGGTACACGAGCATCAGGCCGGGCAGCTTGTTCACCAAGCCGACTTTGTTGGCCATGATGTAGAGCGGGATGAATAGCAGCGCCTGCGGCAGCAGATACATGAACAGTACAGCTTTCGCCATCGCAGCCGCCCCACGAAACTTCAGGCGCACGATGGCGTATGCAGACGGCACGGCGATCACCATGCTCAAGAGGGTGGCAATCAGGGACACGAAAAGGCTGTTCCCCAGCCAGTTCATCATCGGGCGTTTGGTGAACAGGTCAATGTAGTTCTGGAAAGTCAGATTGCGCGGCACCAGAATGTCGGGTTGGTTGAAGAGGATGTGCTGGGTGCGCAAAGACGTCAACACCAACCAGTATAGGGGCAAGATCACCAACAGGACATAGAACAGCACCGACAGGTAAGTCACGCCCTTCCTGACAGCTGCGTTCCGCGAGCGGCTCGCCCTCATGTTCAATCCTCCCGGTAGATGCGCGGCGTAAGAATCAAGATCAGCAGCACGAGCAAAGGCACCATCGCGATAGAGACCGCCATCGCGTAGCCCATCTGATTGTTCTTGAAGCCGAGCTGGTAGGCATAGGTCGCCAGGATGTGCGTCTTGTCAGCCGGCCCGCCCATGGTCATCGTCCACAAGAGGACGAAGTCATTGAAAGTCCAAATCGTCGAGAGGATGGTCGTCACGAGAATCACCATCTGCAGGCTGGGCAAGGTGATGAACCGGAAGCGGCCCATAGCGCTCGCGCCGTCGATTTCGGCAGCTTCGTACAAGTCTGAAGAGATCGACTGTAGACCTGCCAGCAGCGTGATCCCGAAGAACGGAAAGCCACGCCAGATGTTTGCCACCATCACGGTAGCCAGTCCGGTCGCAGGCAGAGACAACCAGGGGACATAGACCTCAATGATCCCAAGGATTTTGAGGATATAGTTCAAAACGCCCGAGGTGCCGTCGAAGATCCAAC
>Ga0315273_10012199_pt1 | contig 11002 bp, 9 predicted proteins | sample YL17G02_0_MG_FD_205753 | JGI IMG/M metagenome (GOLD analysis project Ga0315273, IMG submission 205753) | Sediment microbial communities from Yellowstone Lake, YNP, Wyoming, USA - YL17G02_0 | ecosystem: Environmental > Aquatic > Freshwater > Lake > Sediment | place: USA: Wyoming | collected...
ACCTCTCCCGCCGACACGGCCAGATCGAGGCCCCTGAGCACTTCGATCGGGCCCTTCGTGCCCTCGAAGACGCGCCAGACTCTCTGCGCTTCAAGTATCGTTTCACGCTCCATCAATATAACTCCGCGGACGACATAAAAGCAATATGCCCCGCTTTTCCGCAGTCGCCAACACCATACACGACAATATCAGTCATATCGTATTGCATCAAGGGGACGCATACGGCACGCCTCCCAGCTCGGGTACAAGGTAGCCACGAAGCAGATCGCGAGCGCCGCGAGGCCCACCATCGCAACGTCGACCCAGTCCACGAGAACGGGCAACGTATTGATAAAATAGACGTCGGGCGGGAGATCTATCCTGATCTCCTTGAGCACCGCGCACATGAGGAGCCCGGCGGCGATCCCGAGCGCGGTGCCGACCGCACCGATGAACGTCCCCTGGAACATGAAGATCGACATGACCCCACGGGACGAGGCGCCCATCGAGCGCAGGATGCCTATCTCGTTCCGTTTCTCCATGATCACCATGGTGAGCATCGCGATGAGGTTGAATGCGGCGACGAGAATGATGAGGGTGAGTAGCAGGAACATGAGGATCTTCTCGACCTTGATGTAGCTGAACAAGTTGCGGTTCATCTGGATCCAATTGTTCGTGCTGTACGCAGGGGATCTGATGAGATCCATGATCGTCGCATCGACTCTGTCGGCGCGGTAGATGTCCCTGATGCGAAGCCCGAGGCCATGCGTCGCCGCCTCGAAATCGAAAAACCTCTCCGCATCCCTGATGTCGATATAGACGAAGCGCGAATCGAACTCGTACACGCCCGTTTTAAAAAAGCCGATGACCCGGAACTCCTGCGTCTGGGGATTGACATTTCCCGCCTTGAACTCCGCCGGAGCGGTCACGAGCGTGAGCACCTCGCCACAATAGATAAGGAGCTCGTCGGCAAGGTCCTTGCCGAGCACGATGCCCGGCACGTCCTTTCCATCATCGAAGCCCTCCGCCTTGAACGAGGTGATCGGCGGCGTGATGGAATCGATGACCGTCGAGACGGCTCGCTCCTTCGCGAGATCGAGCCCCTTTACAATGGCTCCCTTCGTCTTGACGCGGACCCCCGGGACGACGTCGTAGTAGATGAGCGCCTCCCCCCTGACGAACGGCGAGGCTGCGACGACGCCGGGGACTCCCTCGACGAGCGTCGTCACCGTGTCGATCCCCGCCCACGCGCCGGGTGTGCGGGCAAAGACGAGGACGTGCGTGTTGAACTCGACGATGCGGCTGCGGAGCTCGTTCTCAAAGCCGTTCATGAGGGAAAGAACGATGACGAGGGTCGCGACGCCGACGAACGTCCCGACGATAGCGATCACCGTTACGCGCGAGATAAAGCCCTTGCGGCGCCTCGCCCTGAGATACTTGAGGGCGATCGAGAGCGAATAGTGCATTGCCTTCACTCTTTTTCCCGCCCCTCCTCCGGGCGCATCTGAGGGAAGAGGATCACGTCGCGGATGGAGGGGGAATTCGTGAGAAGCATGACGAGCCGGTCGATGCCGACGCCGAGCCCCCCCGTCGGGGGCATTCCGTACTCGAGAGCCCTGATGTAGTCCTCGTCGATCGGGTGCGTCTCGCGGGCCCCTTCCTTCCACGAGCGGGCTATCGTCTCGAACCGCTCACGCTGGTCCTCGGGGTCGTTCAACTCGCTGAAGGCGTTGCCGACCTCGTACCCCGCGATGTAGGGCTCAAAGCGCTCGACGACGCCGGGGTCGCTCCGGTGGCGCTTCGCGAGGGGGGAGATCTCGACCGGATAATCCATCACGAAGGTCGGCTGAATAAGGCCCGGCTCGACGAGCTCGGAGAAGAGCAGATCGAGAAAATCCCCCCGCGACTCCGCCCCTTCGATATCGAGTCCGCGCGAGCGGGCGATTCCCTTGAGCTTCGCCGCGTCGGCGCCGCGGACATCCTCGCCGGCCGCCTCTGCGAGCGCGTCGAAATACTTGAGCCTTCGCCAGGGCGCCGTCATATCGATCCGGCTATCACCGTACGATACCGTCGTGCTTCCGAGAATCTCCCGTGCGAGCGTCGTGAAGAGTTCCTCGACGAAACCCATCATGTCGGTGTAGTCCCAGAACGCGGCGTAGCATTCGAGCATCGTGAATTCCGGATTGTGCGAACGATCCATCCCCTCGTTGCGGAAATCCTTGGAGAACTCGAAGACGCGTTCGATCCCGCCGACGATGAGACGCTTGAGGTAGAGTTCGTCCGCGATGCGCAGGTAGAGGTCGACATCGAGCGTGTTGTGATGCGTCACGAAGGGACGCGCGAGCGCCCCGCCGTAGAGCGGCTGGAGGACCGGAGTCTCGACCTCGACGAAGCGCCGCTCGAGAAGAAACCTTCGTACCCTCTCGACGATCCGCGACCGCATGAGAAACGTCCGGTAGACATCCTCGTTTACGATGAGGTCGATGTACCGCCGCCGGTAGCGGAGCTCCTTGTCCTGGAGCCCGTGCCACTTCTCGGGGAGCGGGTTGATCGCCTTGCTCAGAAGCTCCATGGACGAAACGCGGAGCGTGAGCTCGCCCGTTTTCGTCCGGAAGAGCACGCCCGAGACGCCGATGATGTCCCCGATATCGACGAGCTTGAACACCTCGAACTCCCGCGCGCTCACCTCGTCGTCCCGGATGTAGAACTGCAGCTTCCCGCCATAGTCCTTGATATGGCCGAACGCGGTGTGTCCGTGCCCGCGGAGCGCCATGACCCGCCCGGCAAGCGCAATCGCGGATCCGCCCGCGACGAGGTCCGCCTCCTGCGCGGCCGCCTCGGCCGTCGAATGGGTCCGCTGAAACCGGTACGCGTACGGCACGACGCCGAGCTCGCGGAGCCTCGCGACCTTCGCCTTCCGCTGTTCGCGTTCCTGGCCGCCCGGAGGGGCGCTCGTGTCGCTCATTTCACTGTTTCCTTTCCTTCCACCGGAGATACCCTTCGACGAACTCGTCGATCTCGCCGTCCATGACCGATTGGACGTTGCTCGTCTGCACCCCCGTGCGGTGATCCTTCACGAGGGTGTATGGCTGGAGGGTGTAGCTGCGGATCTGGTTCCCCCACGAAATGTCTTTCTTCTCACCGGCGGCCTTCGCCGTCCGCTCCTCTTCCTCCTCGAGGAGCTTCGCGTAGATCCGCGAACGGAGCACCTTCATCGCCATATCGCGGTTCTTGTGCTGGGAACGTTCGTTTTGACACTGCACGACAATGCCGGTCGGAAAGTGCGTGATGCGGACGGCCGAGGAGACCTTGTTCACGTGCTGCCCTCCCGCGCCGCTCGCGCGATACGTATCGACCCGTATGTCGTTCGGCGTTATCTCGACGTCGATCTTGTCCTCTACCTCGGGGTACACGAAAACGGAAACGAACGAGGTATGCCGGCGGTGGTTCGAATCGAACGGGGAGATGCGGACGAGCCGGTGGATGCCGCTTTCCGCCTTCATCTTCCCGTACGCGTACTCACCGGTGATCTCGAGCGTCGCGTTCTTGATGCCGGCCTCGTCGCCGGGCGCGAGATCGAGGAGACGGTACTGATACCCGTTGCGTTCGAGATACTTCCGGTAGAGCCGCAGCAGCATCTCCGCCCAGTCCTGGGACTCGGTGCCGCCCGCACCCGGGTGTATGTTCATGAGGGCGTTGCCCCGGTCGTTCTCCCCGGACAGGAGAACCCGAAGCTCGAAACCGCCGAGCCGCTTCCGCAATGATGCGATCTCGGCGGCGAGCTCGTCGATCATCGACGGGTCCTCGGCGCCGCCGTCCATCGAGACGAGCTCCTTGAGCTCGGCGATATCGTTCTCGAGACCCGTGAGCGGATCGAGCTTACCCTTGAGCTCCTTCAGCTTCGAAACGTACCCCTCCGAGCGCTCCCGATCATCCCAGAAGCCGGCCTTCTCCATTTCCTTCTCGATACCGGATATCTCTTTCCGCATCTCCTCCGGGTCAAAGGCAACCGCGCAGCCCCGAAAGCTGCCGCTCCGTTTCGAGCACCCGCTCAACGATCTCCCGATGTGTCAACTTCTCCTGCATCGTGCGTTCCTCCGCTTCGCCCGAGCCCGTGCGAGAAACCGGTTCCTGATTCGCCCGGCGTCCATCCGCACGCGCGCGAGCGGGCCGTCAGTGGCTACGACCGCGTCGGCCTTCCGCCAGTCGTCCGCGAGCCTTCGCTGCCGTTCGATCCGGCCGAGCGCTTCCTCGCGCGAAATACCGTCCCTCCGCATGATCCGTGCGAGGCGCTTTGCGAGCCGCGCCTTCGTCACGACGGCGTAATCAATCTTGAACTTGAACTTATACTGAAAAAGGAGCACCGCATCAAGGACAATGTAGTCCGCCTCCACGCGCCGTTTCAGCACCTCGCCGGTGATGATCTTCTTCAACCGCGGCCTGACGATCCGATTGAGGCGATCGAGATTCCGATCGCTCGCGAAGGCGATCCGAGCGAGCGCGCGCCGCGACACGGCGCCCCGCGGGGATAGCACCCCCGCGCCGAACGCGGCGACGAGCTTTCGCCGCACATCAGCCGCCTCGAGCGCCTTCGCCCCGAGCGCGTCGCAATCGACGAGCGCGCCCCCCCCTTCCGCGATGAACCGGGAGACCGTTGACTTCCCCGACGCGATCGGGCCCGTCACGCCGATCACGGGAACCCTCATCGGTGCGCCTCCAGCCAGTGTGCGCCGAAGCCGACGTCGGCGCGGACCGGAACCTCGAGCGAAATCGCCGTCTCCATGTGCCGGCGCACGAGCGACTCCATCGTCTCACGCTCCGCGGGAACAACCTCGAAGACGAGCTCGTCGTGAACCTGGAGTATCATGCGGCTCGAAAGCTCTCGATCGAGAATCTCCCGGTCGATCCGGATCATCGCGACCTTTATCATGTCGGCCGCAGTTCCCTGGATCGGCATATTGACCGCGATCCGCTCCGAGAAGCTCCTCGCCCGGTTGTCCTCGCTCTCGATCTCGCTCAGCAGCCTCCTGCGGCCGAGCAGGGTCTCCGCGAAGCGCTTCCGCCGAGCCTCCGCGACGGCCGCGTCGATGAAACGTTTCACGCCGGGATACTTCTCGAAATACTCGTCGATGAACCGCTTCGCATCGTCGAGCGGAATACCGAGTTGATTCGAGAGCCCGCGCGGTCCCATCCCGTACATGACGCCGAAGTTGATCGTCTTGGCGCTCGAGCGCATCGCGGGGGTCACCGCCTTCTCATCGACGCCGTAGATCCGCGCCGCCGTTCTCGTATGAATATCTCCCCCCTGCCGGAAGGTCTCCACGAAACCGGCATCCTTCGAGAGATGCGCCATGATCCGAAGTTCGATCTGCGAATAGTCCGCGTCCATGAGCACATTCCCGCGGCGCGGAACGAAGGCGCTTCGGATCGTGCGCCCGAGCTCCGTCCGCACGGGGATGTTCTGCAGGTTCGGGTCGCTCGATGAGAGTCTCCCCGTCGCGGTCACCGTCTGGTTGAACGATGTGTGGATGCGGCCCGTGCGCGCGTTCACGAGGCGGGGGAGCGCGTCTATGTACGTGCTCTTCATCTTGGCAAGCTGGCGGTACTCGAGGATGCGGCCCGCAATCGGGTGGTTCGCGGCGAGCTCCGCGAGAACGTCCTCGTCGGTCGAGAAGCCCGTTTTCGTCTTCCGGGCTTTCTCGAGGCCGAGCGTGTCGAAGAGGACCCGCTGGAGCTGTTTATTGGAGTTGATATTGAACTCCCCGCCGGCGAGCGCGTGTATCTCCCCGGTGAGACGGTCGAGATCCTTCGCGACCGTTTCGGACAGAGCGGCGAGCTTCGCGGCGTCGATAGCCACCCCTTCCTGCTCCATTCGCTTAAGGACGAGGCAGAGCGGCATCTCGACCTCCCGGAACAGCTTCTCGAATCCGAGCCCCTTGAGATTCCGATCGAAGATCGTCTTGAGCCGCATCGTGTAATCGGCATCCTCACATGAATACCCGGAGAGCTTCTCCAGAGGCACCGTACGGATGTCCTTCCTCCGGTCCCCCGCCGGAAAAAGCTCGGAGTACGCGATCTTCCGGTGGCGGGCGAACTCGAGCGCCAGGTTGTCAAGCGAATGGGACCGCCGCTCCGGGTCGAGACAGTAGGAGGCGATCATCGTATCGAACGCCACCCCGCCGACCACAAATCCGTGCGCTTCGAGAACGAGCACATCGTACTTGATGTTGTGCCCGATCTTGGCGATTCCTCCGTCCGCGAGAACGGGGCCGAGCGCCTCGCGGATACGAGCGGGCGGGACCGCGAGCGACCCGGCCGTCTGCTGGAACAACCCCTCTTCCCCTCCGGCGGCGGCCGCGACGCTCACGTATGAGGCGGCACCCTCTTCGGTAGAGAACGATATTCCCACGAGCTCCGCGTTCATCGGATCGAGCGACGTCGTCTCGACGTCGAAAACGAATTCCCTCGATTGCGAGAGGCTCCGGGCGAGCGCATCGAGCCCGTCGAGCCCCACGAGGGCATAGGTCCTCTTCGCAGTCTGCTCCGTCCCGGCGAGCGAGAGCTCCTTCAGGATCTGGTGAAACTCGAGCCGGAGCATGAGCTCGATGATCCTGCGCTCGTCCGGCTTTCCGACGGCGAGCGCGGGAAGCGAAAAATCAACCTCGACGTTTCTCAATCTCACGAGCTCGCGCGAGAGCATCGCGCTTTCGACGCCGCCCTTCAGCTTTTCCCGGACATGCGCCGGTTTCACCTCGTCGATCCGCGCAAAGAGCGCATCGAGGGAGCCGAATTCATGGAGCAGCGTGAGCGCCGTTTTTTCCCCTATCCCCTTGACCCCCGGGATGTTGTCCGAGCTGTCCCCCATGAGAGCGAGGAGGTCGACGACCCGCTCCGGCGGGAGAGCGAAGCGTTCGGCGCAGAACTCAGGCCCGATCTCCTCCTCGAGCGCCGACCCCCTGTCGGGGCGTATGATATGGATGCGATCCGAGAGGAGCTGGAAAAAATCCTTGTCCCCCGTCACAATCGTCGCACCGAGCCCGGCCGCGTTCGCCCTGCGAGCGAGGGAGGCGATGAGATCGTCCGCCTCGATCCCCGGTTCCCTGATGACCCTGATCCCGAGCGCTTCGGTCACGTCGAAGATCCACGGCAACTGGCTCACCATGTCATCGGGCATCTCCGGCCGGTGCGCCTTGTACTCGGGGAACTCCCGGTGGCGCTCCGTTTCCTCGCCGCTGTCGAACACGACGGCGAGATAGCGCGGATCGTATTTCTTCAGGAGGAGAAGCAGCATGCGGGTAAAACCGAACACCGCGCTCGTATTTTCCCCCCGCGAGTTGATCAGCGGATTCCTGATGAAAGCAAAATGGGCCCGGTACGCGAGCGCGTGGCCGTCGACAATGAAAAGATTCCCGCGAGAATCCATATTATGGTTTCGAGCCATAGAGGGAATGCGCGGCGATGAATCGCTCGACCGCATCGGGAACGAGGTACCGGATCGATTTCCTTTCGCGTACAAGAGCGCGAATCCCGGTCGCCGATATCGCGTTCACCCCCGCGGTAACCGCGACAATCGCCGCTTCCGGCGGGAGCGGCGGGATCCGCTCATTCCCCGGCCGCATCATGACGAGAATCGTCGCATGCGAGAAGATCTCCCCGGGATTGCGCCATTCCCCCATCTCCTCGAGCAAGTCGCTCCCGATCAAAAGATGAATCTGGTCCTTCCCGTATCCCTGCTCGGCGAATCGCCGGACCGTTCGGTACGTGTACGAGACTCCGCGCTCCGCCTCGACGCGCGAGATCTCGAAGCGGGGATTCCCCGCGATCGCGAGCTCGACCATGCGGACCCTCGATTCTATGTCGGTGAGGGGAACGCCGCGTTTGTGGGGCGGGACCGCGGTCGGGATAAAGAGGACGCGCGCGAGTCCGGCGACGTTCACGGCGGCCTGCGCGAGGATGAGATGCCCCGTGTGGACCGGATCGAACGAGCCGCCGAAGAGACCGATCTTCTCCCGTTCAGCTGCCATCCGATTTCGGGGCTCCTCCCGCGCCTGCCGGAATGAGTCTCATGCGCCTCTCGGCATCCTTCTTTTCGGAAAAGCCGCTCTTCGCCGATACTGCCTTCCGGTAGTCGTCCGCCGCGGCAGCCCCGTCCATCCGCGCCTCCTCGATCCGTCCGCGGTAGTACAGGCTCCGCGCCGCCCACACCGTTTCGGAGTCGAGAGCGATGATCTTATTCAGGTAGATGAGAGAGGCGTCATACTCCTTCTTCGAAAAATACAGCTTGGCGCCCAGAAAATCCTTCTCCCCGAGCCTCATGTGTACGTCGTGTATCACCGCTCGCGCTTCGGCGATGCGCGAGCTTGAGGGGAACATCTGAACGAAGCGGTTCAGGCGATCGAGCGCCTCATAACTCTTCGTTTGATCGCGCTCGGCCCGGGGAGCCTCCTCGAAGGCGCACAATCCCTCGAGAAAGAACGCGTCGTCGATGTAGTCGCTGTAGCGGTAGTCGTTCATGAGAATCCGGTACTCAACCTCGGCGAGGGTGTACTCTTTGTCGAGGCGGTACGATTCGGCGAGCCTGAACTGCGCGTAATCGCTCCGTTCGTCCCCCGCGAATGTCGCGAGAAAATCCTTGTATTCGAGTGCGGCGCGGCCGTATGAGCCCTTCTCGAAGAACCGGTCGGCGACGGTGAGTTTGTCGCTCGCCAGATTCACTTTTTTCGGCGTATACGGCCCCCCGCACGAGGCGGCGAGAACCGTCGCGCACGCGAGAACCGCGAACATCACACGCGCCTTAGCGGCGTCTCTTCGACATCTCGAGTCTTTCAATTCTCTCCTTTGCTTTTTCGACGAGCCTGCCGCTCGAACCGGAGTCCACGACTTCACGGTAGTACCTCGCGGCGCCCTCCGTGTCTCCCCGCTTCTCGCAGATCTCGCCGAGAAGGAAATTCGTCCGCTCCTTCACGAGCGGGCTTCCCGCCACCGGGGCGAGGCCCGCGAGCAGCGATTCAGCCTCACTGGCCGCACCGTCATTGTAGAGCGTCTCCGCCTCCTTGAGGAGCAGGTTTTCGAACTCCCAGAGCGCGTTGGAGGCGAGCCCGCTTCGCGGGTAACGCTGCTGAAACTGCCGGTAGAGCGAGATCGCCTCGCCGGTGTCACCCTTTTTCTCGTATGCCGAGGCGAGATCGATCATCGCCTCCGCCGCGCGCGATGCGTCGGGGAATTCCTTGCGGTATTTCTCCAGATATCCGATCGCCGTGTCGAATTCACGCCGGTCGATGTAGAGCTCGCCGGCGATCACGTTGTACTCGCCGAAATCGAGACCGCTCTGGAAGCGCAGGGCGAGAAGCATCATCCGTTTTCCCCGCACGACGTCGAGCGCCTTGATGCTCGCGACCGCCTCGTCCCTCAGAAACCGGGCGATCCTCGGTCCGTACGCCGCGTCCCTCTTCCGGCACTCCTCGAAGGTGGTCTGCGCATCCGCCTCGCTCCCCGTCTTGAGCCATGCCTTTCCGAAGAGGAACAGGAGATCCGCCGAGGTCTGCCCTCCCTTCTTGATATGATGCCGGATCAGGAAGACCGCTTCCCGGTACCGTCCCGCCTCGAACTCCTTGTCCGCCTTGTCGAGTATCGATTCCCTTCCGCACGAGGCGGCCAGCAGCGCGACGACGGCGAGGAGCGACACCGAGCTCCTCAGACCGAGACGGGAGCACCCTGCGCGAGCCCTTCCGAAGATGATTCTTGTCATTGCCCCTGATTGGAGAAAAAGAGATACACGAGACCGACCACGATCCCTCCGACGATGAGGGGCTCGAAGAGCCTCGTCATCTTGAACTCGCCGTGCGGGGGCCTCGTGAAATCATACTGTGCGTCCTCCACCGACTTGAGCAGGGAATAGTCGATCGTGTCGCTGTAGGTCTTGTGGATCTCCCGTACCCACACGATATCCCCCGTCGCGAGGTTGATGAACTGGGTGAAGATGTCCGCACGCGCGGTTCGTGCGACCTCGCGCGGTCCGAGCCACCATTTCCGCGCAACCCGCGGATACGAGAGCGACAGCCGGATGATCTGGTACGACAGCCGGTATTTCCCGGCCGATGCAACGCTCGTATCCCTGTTCGGAGTCTCAATCGCGACCATGATTCCCGCATCGCGCATCCCCGTCACGAAGGCGTTTTCCATGACGAAATCCACATTCCCGGCCGATTTCGCCTTATTCAGGATAACGGCCTCGCCTTGCTGCAGGGCTCCGATTTGCCCGATGATGTCCCGCACCGCCTCGGACGAGATCCTTTCGATGATCTGGAAATTGGTCAGTGTTTCCATGTGAGATTTCCCGGTGCCGGCACAGAGAGGATCGACGCCGAGAACGGTGAAGAGACAGATGAAGCATACGATCTTCAGGAATCCCGCATTATGCATCGTCTTGTACACCTGATGAAACCTCCGCCGGGTAAAGGCCCGCTCGACGCTACCGCCTCATGCTCGAAATATACTGATAACCTTAATAATCATCAGCAATTGCGCAGAAAAGTCAATTGAAATCCTGCGGGACCGCGCCCCCGGCGGCTCCGATCCATCATGGCGTGATCTCGGCGATGAGATTGTAGGCCTGCGCTTCGATGATCCGGGCTCGAACGAAAGTCCCCGGCGCACCGGTGTTCCCCTTGAGGTACGTGACGCCGTCGACGTCATACGCCTGCCCGTAAAACCTGCCCGCCCGTCCGATATTCCGATGCGGACGCTCGTCCGCCGGGAGCGCGGCATCGACGAGAACCTTCAGCTCGCTCCCGAGCCGCTCGCTGAGATGCTCCTGCGAGATGTCCATCTGTATGTCGAGGAGCTCATCGCGGCGAGCGACTGCGACCCGCGCCGGGACCTGCTCCTTGAACCTCCGCGCGTGCGTGCCGGGCTCGGGGGAATACGCGAAAACACCGACGTGGTCGAACGAGATCTCCTGGAGAAAATCGGCGAGTTCCCTCGAGTGCGTTTCCGTTTCGCCGGGAAAACCGGTCATCACGGT
>Ga0315273_10012200_pt1 | contig 11002 bp, 9 predicted proteins | sample YL17G02_0_MG_FD_205753 | JGI IMG/M metagenome (GOLD analysis project Ga0315273, IMG submission 205753) | Sediment microbial communities from Yellowstone Lake, YNP, Wyoming, USA - YL17G02_0 | ecosystem: Environmental > Aquatic > Freshwater > Lake > Sediment | place: USA: Wyoming | collected...
CGATGTTGAACATAAACCGGTCCAGTTGGGCTTCGGGTAGGGGGTAAGTCCCTTCCTGTTCAATTGGATTCTGGGTGGCCAGGACAAAGAAGGGAAGGTCGAGAAAGTGGGTCACCCCCCCCGCTGTCACCTTATACTCTTGCATGGCTTGAAGCAGGGCAGCCTGGGTCTTGGGAGGGGTCCGGTTGATCTCATCGGCCAGGAGAATGTTGGTGAAGATGGGTCCTTTCAGGAAACGAAAGGAGCGCCGTTTAGTTCCCATCTCTTCTTCCAGGATATCGGTTCCGGTGATATCGGAAGGCATGAGGTCGGAGGTAAACTGGATCCGGTTAAATTGAAGTTCCATGATTCCCGCCAATGTGGAGATCAGGAGTGTCTTGGCAAGCCCCGGGACACCTACCAGAAGGCAGTGGCCGCGACAGAAGAGGGCGATCAATATCTCCTCGATCACCCTGTCTTGCCCCACAATCACCTTCTTAATCTCCTTGATGATTTCGACTTTCTTTTGGCCCATTTCTTTAACCCGGGCCATTTCCTCATCCGGTATTTGATCTTTGATCGTTGCTTCCATCGTTCTCCTCATCTTTGACTTAGTCTTCTGGCTATCTCCTTCTCCCTGGCGGCAAGTCCTTGCTCCCCCAGCCCCTCATAAGACTCTGCGAGCCCTTGATGGACCTCCGGATTGAAAGGGTTGATCTGGATCGATTCCAGGAAGGCCTCTCTGGCCTTTTTAAAGTCCTTCAGCTTCAGGTAGGTCTTTCCCATACTCGTGTAGGTGGTAGGATGATCCGGGGAGATCTCCCTGGCCCTATTTAATAATGGAAGAGCCTCCTGATCCTTATCAAGATGGATGAGGGCAGAAGAAAGCCTGTTCAAAATCGGAATCGAGTCAGGAGCCTCGGAAAGCGCCCGGCGATATTCAAGGACAGCGGCCCCCATCCTTCCCCTCTCTTTGAGCAGGTCTGCCAGGTGAGCCCGGTTCCTTGCGACCAGCGATTTGATCTCTTCCAGATCTAACCGTTCCTCCTCGGCCCTTCCTTCCTTGATCTTGAAACGCCGCACATCCGATTCGCCCGTTCCCTTCAATTCTTTAGAGATCAAGAATCTCTTCCAGTCCCCCTCAAACTCATCAAATGTCAATCCGAGAACCTCTTTGATGGGTTCGCTTGCCCCCCGGCTGGTCTTCGTTGCCATTCGCCTCATGATCTCCTTCAACCCTTCATGGCCCGTCTTCGTGATAATAAATTCAATGGCTGAAGCAGCCTGGGCATAGGCAAGCTGGACCTCCGCAGGCGTCTCAAGCCTGACAACGGAGGGCTCCATCTTATCGAAGGGAATGAGTTTTTGCTCCGCCAGGGCCCTGGAGAGAAGGTTCTGATAGAGAACCGAAAGGTAAGGAGGTCCTTCCCGCCACCGTGTCTCCTCATATTTTGCCAATCCCTCGTGAAACCATATGGGAGCCTTACCGGCTGTCATCCTCACGATGAGATGGTGAAAATATTCGTGGCTGATGGCATCAAGCCAGCGATAGCCATAGACCAGGGCCCCTGGCGAGAGCAGCATGAGTTTATTAAATTTGGTCAGGCCGACCGCTCCGATCTCTATATCTCTTGCCATAAGGGATGATGCATAATAGAAAGCCCTGGCATTAGGAAAGACCTCAACCCTGATCTTCTCCTTAGGCTGGAAGCCGTAATGTTTGGCCATGATCTGATAAGTATTTTCCAGCGCCTCTCTGAAATAGTCGACCAGGAATCCGTCCTGCTTCTCCTCGAGGAGAATGCTGAAATGGGGGGTCTCATACTTCTTAAAAGGGGTGATCACCCCGATCGTTTGTTCGATGAAGAGACTGAACCCTTTTCTCTTCTCCTCATCCCCTCCCGTCTCGATGGCAGCCCTGATCAACTTCTGTGCCTCTAAATACTCGCCCCTGTGGAAGGCAATATGGGATGCCAATTCGAGAAGCTGGGAATTCCTGGGTTCCTTCTGAAGATGGTCCTTCATCTCCAGCCAGGCCTCTTCCACATCCCAGGCCTCCAGTTTCGCTGACATGGACTGGACTGCTTCCGGTGAAACAGCCCCGGACATAGAAGGGATGAGAAGGAGAAGGAGGATGAATGCGATCTTTTTCATTCCGTCAACCCCCTGAAATATCTCTCCACCTCTCTCCGGTATTGAGAAGGAACCTCCTCTTTCAGGGATTCCATCACCTTCTCTCTGAAGATCTTCGGGACCCGGTAGGCATCTTTTGAGGGAGGCTCAAACTCCTCGCGGTCGATCCCTGTGAAGCCCTTCTCCCTGGGCCGCCTGAACTCCGGTTGAGGGAGTGTGGGCTGGGGGATCCAGGGACCGTAATACCAGCCCGCTCTCGGATCGTAAACCAGCGGGTAACCCCAGCGCATTGCCTGCATCCGCATCGCCATCTGTTGGGCCATCTGCTGCATCGACTGCTGAGATTTGGACAACCTTCTTATGGCCTCCTGTTCCGGGGGAATAGCGCCCGGCGCATCCTCTTTACGAAGTTCCTTTGACGCATCCCCCATCGACTCCTCTGCCTCTTTGATGTCATGAAAAATTTCGGTATCCATTCCCGGGAAAAGCTGAGCAATCATTTCAAGTTTCTCTTTTAAACTTTTCGTCCTCTCTTTAAGATTCTCCTGCCTCGATGAAAGTCCCGGAAACTTTGTTCTGGTATCGGGTTCCATTATTTCCTTAGGATCAGGATTGAAACTCTCTCCTATCTCTTTCAACTCCCTGATCCGTTTTTGGGCCTCCTCATTCCCGGACAGTTCTTTCTCCAGTTCCTTTAAGAGTTGGGAGAATCTTTCCAATCTCTCCGTTCCGAGAAGCCTTTCCAGCTCCTTGATGGAATCGGCCTGTTCATGAGGAAGAGAGGTTTCCAGTTTCTCAAGGATCTCTTTCAGTCGGGACAGGGATTGAGAAAGCCTCTTTTCAGCCTCTTCCTCAAATCTTCTTCTCACTTCTTTATCGATCTTCTCCGTCTCATTCAGGATCTCCCTCTGCTCGCCCAATATCCTGTCCAGCTCCCCGGCCTGGCGGGACATCTCGCCCTGAATTCTATCAAAGGCTGACATGCCCGATTGGGCTCCTGCCCTTCCCATGGCAGCCATCATCTCGGACAGGGCCTGAAGAAGTCTCTGGGCCGCTTCCAGTGCCCCTGCGATGTCTCCCGAGGCAAGCTTTTTCTGTAACTCCTCCAAGTCCCTGAACATGGACTGAAAGTCGAGTCCTTCAAGCTCCTGGCTGTTCATAAATTCGTCAGGAAGTCCTGTGGCAAATTTGTTCAGGACCTCCATGACCGAACGAAGAAGCTCTTCAATCTTCTTCAATTCTTTCATGGCCGCTTCCAGGCCCTCCTGGGTGAAGCGTTCCTTCAGATCATGGAGGGAGTCAAGGAGACGACTCTGCCGGTTTCTCATTTCCCGGGCCAGGGCTTCTAACTCCTTCATCCTTGCCCGCTTCGCCATCTCTTCGGCAAGGAGCGCCAGTCTCTCCATCTCCTGTGTCACTCTCTCCTTTGGCTCTCTGGAGATCCTCTCTCTGAGGGAATTCAGATTTCTTTTAAGGGCCTCGAGATCGAAACGCTCCACTCTTTCCCTCATCTGTTCGAGATTCCGGTCCACCTGGTTCAGGAGTTCATCCATCCCTTTTATCAGATGTTCTTTATCTCCAACCTCTTCCAATTGATCCGCTAAAAGGTCCAGAAGTCGGTTGGCGATCTGCTCCATCTCCTCCCCCTCTTTCGCCGCCCGGGCCCTCTCATCCCTTACCAACAGGCTGAACGTGCGGGAGTAACCCAATTTTGGACCTGTGATGGTATCGTTGTCAGAAGCCTCGATTCGATAGAGCAACCGGTCTCCTGCGGTCAGGGAGAGGCTGCCCAGATCCCATTTGAATATTTCGGGTCCCAGGAAACGACCGCCCTGTGAACTCTTCAAGTTGATAAAACGCTCTATCCCCCTTGCCTGATAACCCAACCGGATGGCTGTAATTCCAAAATCGTCCTTTGCGGAATAAAGAATGGGGATCACTTCATTGCCGGAGATCTCCAGATCCTGTGCCGGGCTGATGATCTCCGCTTCCGGATAACGATCGGGGAGAAGGCGCACCTGATAGTGAATGGGGTTGGGGTTTTCAAAACCAAAATCATTTTTCACCCTGATGGAGTAAGCGCCCGGATAAAAGATGAGAAGGCTACCTGAAAGGCGCTCGCCCTGGACTTTGAGGGGAAGTTCGCTTCCCTGATTCAGGATCAGCTTCCCTTCAACGACTCCTTGGGTGACCTGGATTTCCAGCTTGACCGCTGTTCCTTTAAGGGCTTCGACATGCCCCTCGTCCTTCACCTCTGCAGGAAGTCCGGTATAATCAGGCGGGGTCAGGGTGAGCGTTACCTTTCGAATGTCAGGGGGATCGACAACACGAACGCCGTATATCGGAGAGGCTGGCCCTCCGTGATAGGCCTGGAAGCGGAAAGAGGATTGAACCGATTCTATTTGATAGACAAACCGGCCATTTCCCTCAGGCTCCATGGTCATGCGTTTCACCTCTCCTCCCTCAGGCCAGATGCTCAAGGCAAGGTTTTTGGGAACGTACCCTTCGGCCAATGCCCTGATGATGAATGGTGAACCGCGCAGGATGACCGATCCTTTGGGCTCAACCGAGATGAAGGTCTTCTGAACGGGCATGTTCGAAAAGGGATGGAGGATCAGGGCAAGTGACCGGTTCACAAAGGTCGGGTCAATCGCAAAAACGATTGAAAAGGCAACCATCAGGGGCAGTAAAATCCTGAGGTGTCCGAGCGCCTTTTTAAGGCTAACCACCTGACGGGGATGGATGGAAGAAATCGCCCCAACCGTTTTTTTGAGATGGGCTGTGATTAAACCTTTCGAGATAGGGTTTGGCGGCTCGCCGTTCGTTAATTGATCAAAGAGGAGCAGGGAATTGGTCACGTCGTCTTTTAATTCCGGAAACTTCTCCTCCAAGCTTCTGGCCACCTGTCTCGCCGATGGCCTGGTCAGGATTCGCCAAAGTCCGAGAAAAAAGAGAATGGACAAAGAGGTGATGGCGATGGCGGAGTAGAAGGGAAGCAGGTAAGGAAATGATTCTTTTATCTCCAAGACAAAGCGGCTTCCAAGAAGAATAAGGAGGATGATTGAGGACAGAAGAAGAAGGAATTGCAGGGCGACAAGGAGTTGAAAGCGAAGGGATAGGCCCCGGAGAAACCCGGTTAGGAGGCCATAATTACGGTGTAAACTTTCTTTTGGCGTCACCGCCGCCTCCAATTATAAATTGAATTAATTATAACACACATTCTTCGCAAGTGTTCAATAGAAGGAATTTTTATTCTTTATTGGCTGTTTGTAGCTGATGGTCAGTTCGATTATAATGGTGATGGCTATCGTCTCTCCGATAAAAGGATGGGTGAGATTAATGAAAAAGAACATCCTCGTTACAGGCCTACCCGGCATTGGCAAGACCACTCTGATCAAGAGGCTTTCCGAGGCATTAAGCTCCTTTTCACCCATTGGCTTCTATACCACCGAGATAAGGGATAAGGGCGTGAGAAAGGGGTTTGAATTAATCAGCCTCGATGGGAAAAGGAAGCTACTCTCTCATAGGGAATTAAAAAGCCCTTACCGGATTGGATCTTATCGGGTGGATGTCAAAGGGTTTGAAGAGTTCCTCGCTTCCATCTCGTGGTCCGATCTTTCAGCCCACCTTGTGATCATCGATGAAATCGGAAAGATGGAATGCCTCTCTGAGGAATTCAAAAAACTACTGATAGAGATATTGGATTCTGATAAATGGCTCATTGCAACAATTGCCTTAAAAGGGGGCGGACTGATCGAAGAGGTGAAAGATAGACAAGACGTAAAGCTTTTTACAATGACAAAGAGCAACAGGGACTCTTTATTGTATGAAATTTTAGGAGAGTCACCCCCTTCCCTCACCTTCCGTCCTTAAGTGGAAAGTAAGAGGATGAAGAGGCGCATTCTTAGATGGGTATTCTCCTTGTCTCCATTGGAGACATAGACTTAAAAATAATCCAGATTTTAAAAGATGATTTAAAAAGGGTTTTTAATAAACCCGTAGAAATTGGTAAAGGACTCTCCGAACCCGATTACGCTTACAATAAAATCAGGGTCTTCTCAAAATCGAGTGGGTCATATCTGCCTTTTTCTCTCCCCCTCTTTGGCAAAGAGGGGTTAGGGGAGATTTTATAAATCATAGGCAACTCCATATCTTTTCTATCACTCCACCCATATTCTCAAAAATCTCCTTGCCAGAAAATAAGGGAGCATTTATTCCTAAAATCCCCCTCCATCCCCCTTTGCCTGTCTATGACAGGAAAAGGATTACCAAAGGGGGATCATAAGGATTATCGCTATATCTTCATGAGGTTTTACCCACTCGACTGGGAGAAGACTCCAAATAATGAATTGTATGGTTTCATGGTATGCAATATAACATTAACTTTCAAACAAATTATTAGAGGACCAAAGAGTGTTTATTAAAATATTTAAAAACACCAACTATTTGAAATTATTTAAATAAGAAGCGACTTTATGTCCCGTGAACACCTTAAAAAACCATGAAAATTTGTTTGACAAAATTAACGAGCAAGTATAGGATTTTAGGAAATTAGAGTCTGCAGTTCAATAATCGTTATGTTTGGAGAATAAATTATGAATAACAAGGTTAAAGCGTTCTGGTTCAAATATTATGTATTTATCGTCCCGGTCATCCTAGTGATAATCACTGCGGCTATCATAATTATGAGGGTTAGAGATCCTTTAGCATCATTTGCAACATTTTCAGGTGTTGCGCTAACAACTATTTATTTTGTGCAAAAGCAGAAATTAGAAGAGATGAAGCTGTTCAAGGATTTATTTACAGAATTTAACACGAGATACGAGTGTCAAAATGAAAAACTTGCGGATATCAAAGCCAACAAAATTAACGGTTCAGATGACATCAATAAAGTACTCGACGATTATTTTAATCTATGTTCCGAGGAGTATCTATTTTATAAAGAGGGGCGCATCCATAATGAGGCGTGGGGTTCTTGGTGCCGTGGAATGAAAGAACACCTTTCAAATGACGTCATCAAGGCATACTGGAAAGAAGCACAAAAAGAGAATTCATATTATGGACTAACAACCGCAGTTATTGATGCAGGGGCAGAAATCAAAACATAACACCTGCGTCAACCCGACGCCGAATAGCCACAGTGGTTTTTGCAGAGGTTTGCGGCGGCGCGGGTTACGCTTTTTGTTAGAAGGAGAGATAATGATGAAAAAGATACTTTTTTGTTTCTTAATATGTGTAATCCCATCGACGGTTTTTGCGGCATCTTTTCCTCAGTCGATAGCATTTGAGTTCCAAGAGCATGGAAAATTTACGGGCATCATTGGAAAAGCCTATATCACTGAGACAGCAGTTGAAATTGTGACTTTTGCTGAAAAAAGCGGAGAGGTTGTTCCGTTCGCGTTTATCTATACCATATTGGAAAAACGAAGCCAGATTGAGGGACTCTACAGCATCAAATGCCGAAATCAGTTGGGTGTCATATCCACAGGAACAATTGATATCCGCGATCCACTGAAACCTAAAATGGCGTTAACAAGTGACAAGGGAATAACTATCACTAATATCTTGGATGGCGGTAGAAAAATGAAAAAGGAATTCCTGCCTAAAGTAGATTTGGGGAAATAGAAAATCGTCTTCTAACAATCGGCTCCACCGGATCGCCTATAAATCCGGCTCCCGGTGAGCCGGAACGTAAGAAAATGGAAATTAACAAAAGCTCAAGACATCCAAAAATAGTAGGTGATCTTGGTGAACAACTTGTCTGCAACTGGTTGTCACGGTCTGGTTGGGAAGTTGTTCCGGTTGATCATACTGGAATTGATCTTATCGCATACCATCGAAAATCAGGGGAAAGGATTGGGATTACTGTTAAGTCACGCACCAGGGTTGCTGGCACTGAGAGAGATACGGTCAATATATTTAAGAAAAGCAAGAATGACAGGCAAAAAGTCTTACAAGCGTGCAAAGACTTCGCTTGTGAACCATGGATAGCCATATATGTTGAAACAAGCGACTCAGCTGACTTATTCCTTACTAGTTTAGATCACTACGATGCCAAATACTTAGGAAAGAATGATAAGGCCATAGAAGACTGGAAAATGGGTGAGAATTATCGCCAACAATATGCTCGCGATCCAAACGTCCGGCACCTCCAACTTAAAATTGAATCAGAAAATTGGGAGTGGTGAATGCCCAACGGCTCCACCGGATCGCTGATAAATCCGGCTCCCGGTGAGCCTTGGCGTTATGTGGGGATGAAAGCAAATGGAATATTTTGAAAGCATTATCAAGACCCTATTGGAGCATGAAGGCTGCTGGGTAAGGCTGTCTTTCAAGGTCAATCTTACAAAACAGGAAAAGAAGCAAATTGGCAAGGCATCCATACCACGCCCTGAGATCGACATTTTGGCGTTCAAACCCAAGGCTCAAGAAGTGCTCGCATTAGAGGCAAAGTCATATTTCGACTCTCCCGGAGTTCGTTTGGCTGACCTACAGGAGGAATGTCGGATACCGGAAGGCTGATACAAGTTATTTACTTGCACTAACTATCGAGATATTGTTTTCAACCGTCTAAGGCAAGATTTACGTGAGCTCGGGATGGTCGGAGGTGATTTAAAGATAACTCTGGGTTTGGTTGCAGGTAATATCTATCAGGGCCTTAGCGCAGAAATTCGTGCCTACGTTGAGTCGAAAGGGTGGTTCTTTTGGTCGCCGGAAGACGTTCGTGATAGAGTCAATGCCCTTGCAGCCAAAGGCTACGAAAATGATCCTGCTATCATTACTGCAAAAATACTGATGAGATCGTCACATAACAAATCGCTCAAGAGGGACGCGGCAAAAAGCCGCCGCGCCCCTTAGCTTTGCGTTAGCTGAAGATGAAGATAGAATACATACCACGAGCTCTGGCTGAGAAGTTCTCAGCGGTCTTCGCCGGTAACAAGACGGGGTTCTCTGCCCGAGAAATCAGCGACTACTTCATCCGGTATTCCAACCTTGTCAGGCACTGTGATTTCTATGGATTCACCCCAACTCGACCGGATCTGTTCATTGAGTCGCTGTACTCTCTCGAACCGAAATTTCAGTACTATGCGCTGAATGACCTGACATTCACCGTCTACCCCTCGAAATATCCCTATCCAGATGAGAAGACCCGCGAGGCATTACGGAAAGATCTTCACAATTTGATATCCACAACGCCAATCGGACTCGGATTCTCTAAACTCAGAGAAACGGCATTTCGTCTTGATTGGCTCGAGGCCAATCGTCGGATCACCACCGATCCTGCAGGGGCAACGACTGCTGCTCGAACGCTGTTGGAGACAACCTTGAAGACCATTATTGAAGAGCGCGGCGAGAAATCTGATGGTTCAGGCGAGATTGGTAAACTCGTTAAGCAAGCCGAGAAGATTCTCGGATTTGAACCCAAAGATCACCCTGCTGAACATAAGGTATTCTCTGGCTTCGCTTCAGTTCTGAATGGCCTCGCATCATTGAGTAACGAGGCGGGCGATCGGCACGGTACCATCGGTGGTGCTGGAATCGATGACCCCGCGATAGCAGAAATGTGTGTGAACGCATGTGGCACCATTGCCTTGCTGTTCATTGAGTTGCATCTGTTCATGAAAAAATAATCAGCTAACAAAAAAATCCAGCGGACGGCTGATAGCCACTGCTGATTTTTTCGTTAGGCGACTATAATGAATATATAAAGGGGCCTGATGTACGACACGGGACTTTTTTAAGCTGTCAAAGGAGAAGATACAATGAGTAGAAAGATTCTTTTCCTATGTGGAAGCCCTCGTAGACAGAAGAGTGCAAGCTTGTACACAGCGAGGTATTTCGCACAGTTTCTAGATGATGATTTTGAGTTTTTAGAAGTAGCTGGAGCAAACCTTTCCATCGATCCAACCGAAACCGAACCAGTTTTCTTGAAGATTGTGGATAAAATTCATGGAGCTGACGCTATTATCTGGACTTTCGGTGCATGGTGCCTCTTCGTACCGGTAAAAATGCAATATCTTCTTGACAAACTCTTCACTCAAGGATCGTTGTTTAATCGCAAGATTTCGGCTGCGATAATGACCTCCCGGCATATTTACGACGACTTGATTCTTAGCCGTGTCCACTTCGTAAATGAGCAGTTGGGCTTTGGCTATGTTGGCGATGTTTCAGCTGTCGGGAACCCTCTCTTTGGTTACGTGGATGAGGAAGAAACGACAGAGGGAAGTTGCCGGGCGTTGGCCGGGCAACTTAACCGTGCCCTGAAGTCCGGCTTTGTACCGGCGAGGCGGTATGCGCCGGTAGAGCACAAGTATCTCTCCCCCACTTACCGTGGTCAGAGATTCCCAGTGGATGGGTTGCCGGCACCGAAAACGGGGAACAAAACAATTCTAGTCGTCACTGGCAATCGGCTATCTGAAGACCCTGCCAATGCTTCGGTTGCAGAGTCTATCCTTCGCTATTCTAAGAACAGCGTTGAGATCTTAGAACTTCAAGATTACAATGTGAGTCCTTGCATAGGGTGTTACCTCTGCGACTTTCGAGAGGCTGGCCTCTGTATCATCAAAGACGAATACGAAGTAATTAAACGTCGCTTACATCAGGTTGATGGCATCGTATACGTAGGAACTTGTGCTTCCGGGATGGTGGACCCTCATCTGAAGGCCTTTCTCGAGCGTTGTTGGGGAATCTATCATCGTCCTTCACTGAAGGGGAAATATGGGTTTGTGGTTGCTACTGGTGGCGGTCCATTGGAGGCAGATACATCCTTACGCTTGCAGATCGTCATGAACTGGACCGGAACCCGATGTTTAGCCGCACTCACCCAGAGTGCAGCAGATGACCAAAGCTTCGCTGCGACGTTGCGTCATACAGTCGAAGACCTTGACCT
>Ga0315273_10012202_pt1 | contig 11002 bp, 8 predicted proteins | sample YL17G02_0_MG_FD_205753 | JGI IMG/M metagenome (GOLD analysis project Ga0315273, IMG submission 205753) | Sediment microbial communities from Yellowstone Lake, YNP, Wyoming, USA - YL17G02_0 | ecosystem: Environmental > Aquatic > Freshwater > Lake > Sediment | place: USA: Wyoming | collected...
GGCTGATCCGGGACTATAGCCGTACTCTGCAAGTCCCCGGCAAAACAGCGGATTGGATTCGGAAGGTTATCCACCTTTCTTTAAGTGAATGGGCAGAGCTTTCGTGTGGGATGAACCCATCAGCATTTAGCCAAGCTGCAAAGCGCAATTCTACCATTGATCGATACGCTGCCTTTGTTCTCATTAATCTCGCTTCTGATTACCTCACGGGCAATAAGAAGGGCCGGTTAATGATTGCAAACTCTAAGAAAGTTGTGGATGAATCTTTACCGGTTGAAGTTAAGCTGGAAGTTGCTTGATTCGTTTGAGGTTTTGATGGCTCTCACTGCGGCTACTCATGTGCTGACCGTTACACCAGACTTAATCAAACCTACTCAACGAGCGGTCTGAAGCTGATTTCCTGTTTCATTGATGCTGGTTACAAAAACAAGACCAGCTTGCTTCCATAGAGCCGTCATCTCCACAGGCGTAAATTCCCGCGTAACTCGCGGTACTGGACATAAATTGATTGATGCGTTGACATCACGACTCAAGATAAGGCCACATTCGCATTCGAATATGCGATCAGAAAGAGAAAGTTCTTTTTTAATGGCGTGACACTGACTGCATTTTTTTGAGGAAGGGAAAAATCGATCATGAACGAGAACTTTTCCTCCTTTCCACGACATCTTGTATTCCAGTTGTCTCCGGAATTCATAGAAACCTATGTCCGCGATACTTCTCGCTAGCTTGGAATTTGACATCATTCCCTTCACGTTTAGATCTTCAATTCCCACGTGGGAGTTATGAGCTGAAATCCAGGACGTGATCTTGTGGAGAGTGTCCTTGCGGATATGGGTAATCCTGGCGTGCAATCGGGCGAGTGCCATTTTCTCTTTCTGAAAATTATTAGAACCCCTTTGTTTTTTTGAAAGTGCGCGCCCTTTTCTTTTTAGTTTCCAGAGCAATTTCTTCAGGGGTTTGGGTGCCTCGAATTCTACTCCGTTGGAAAGTGTTGCAAGCCTGAGTATGCCGAGATCGACTCCCACGGACACTTGGTTTTCGTGCTGGGGAATTTTCAAATCAACATCTACCTGGATTGCGGCATACCACCGGTCTGCTGTTCGCGAGATGACCACCGAATTAATTTTTCCTTTAAACTGGATAAACCTAAGTTCTTCTTTGAGCTTCACCCAACCCAAGTTAGGGACCCAAAGCTTCCTCCCTTCCACTTTTATTTGATCCCCTCCAATGTAGAAGGAATCATGACTTTTGCCTTTTTTCTTAAATTTAGGTTTACCCGCCAATTTTTTGAAGAACCTACTCCAGGCATCTTGAAGATCCAAAAATGGCTGCTGAGAGGCGTACTTCGTGACCTCGTAAGTCCAGGGAAACTGCTCTTTTTTGATTGCGTTAAACTCTTTTTTCAACTTAAAGCCGGAAGGTTTTTGGCCGGCGCCGTACTGCTCGCCCCATTGGTTCAATGCCCAATTCCAGGTGAATCGAGCGGTGCCGCACGCCTTCCTGAAATAAGTCTGAGCCTTGTTATTGGCCTTTAATTCAATTTTATGGGCGATCTGCACTTTCAACGGCCTTTTTCATTTGTTCAATCATCTTCTGATTCTTTCTACTTCTGGAGCCATAGAGTCTAGCAGAAAATACGGTAATAATCTCTAACACATCTTGGGCTAGATCCTCCTCAAAGGAAGAATCTTTCCCTTGATTCAAAATCACAACCTCTACACCTTTAGCTTCGCAGAGGCTGAATACAAGTTCCGCGCCAAAGCGCAGCAATCGATCTTTATGGGTCACAATCAATCTTCCGACTTGGCCTTGAAGAATCCCATCCATGAGCTTTCGCAGGCCCTTTTTATGGTAGTTCATTCCGGAGCCTAAATCAGAAATCACTTCGTATTTCCAACCATTGGACGAGCAGAAAAGCTCCAAGAGTTCCCTCTGCCTTTCCAAGTCTGCCTTTTGGTCTTTCGAGGAAACACGGCAATAAATAATCGTCGTTTTCGGGCTTGGTTCCAAACGTAGTGTTTCCGGACGAAGAGTCCCGATTCTGTACCTTCGCTGATTGCCTGCCGTTCTTTCAGATGGAACTAGCCGCTTTTCTTTTTCCCAGCGCCTCAGCGTTGATTCAGAAACCCCAAGCAACTGTGCGGCCTTAGAAATGCTTAATAACTTATCCATTTTGGACACCTATAGCTAAGTTTGATTAAGTTTTCAAGTCACTGTTTCGAACCCCAATCGCCTGTGAACCAAAGTGCTTGGAGCAGTTGGTCTTCCGCTAGCCCAGATAGCAAGGGAGTCGCAACCGATTCTCTTATTCGTTATGTGGCCAGTATTACAATTCAGAATCAGCACCAACCTACTTAACCACCCCATCCTCCCGCTCCCAGAAAGCCGTCAAAAAGCTCGTGTAGCTCCAACCCAAATCCTGGGCACCCTGCATATAACCCGTCGTGCGATTGATCTGCTCGGAGAGGGAGCCATCCGAGGCGGCGTGGTATTTGACGCGGGATAGGTAGCGATCTCCTTCCAGCCTGGCTTGCTTGAGTACTTGGTCAAATTCGGGAGTACCCTTGAGCAGGACTTGATGGGCTGCGAGTTTGATTCGAGTCCGAGAGCCCCCAGTCAACCCCTTCAAAAAGGGTAAGTTGGCGTGGGTAACGTTAATCACCCCCTCTGTATTCCAGGCAGAAACTAGGCGATAGTAAAGCTCAGCGTAGGCAGCCGTGGCTAAAAACCAGGGATTCCCTGACGTATCTCCAACGGAATAACCGTCGTAAATATCCTCCGGATAACGCCCGATGGCTGGGGCTAGATCCGGATTGGAATTAATGGGGTAGATTTGCCGGAAGGATTCCCTGAGATGGTAAGCCGTGGCCAAAATCCGATCGCCGGTGATGGCGTAGAAGCCGTCGCGGGTGTTCCCGTGGATTGCGCCCAGAATAACTGCCACATCCAAGCCACTGGACTTCTCGACACTCCCGTACATCCGGTTCAACGTTTCCAGGAGGTAACCACGGCTTGGGCTCCAGTGCTTATCGATCTCCACGGCCAACTCTTTTGCCTGCGCCCGGTACCAAACTGCGGCATTAAAATCACCCATTCGATCGGCCAGCACGGCACCTTCAACTAACGCTCTACGCTGTACCATCCTTGTATAGAAATGGATCCCTCGGACCTCTTCCCATAGATCGTAGGAACTCTCACGCCAGTGGTTGGAGACATATTCCAAATCAGCCTTAATCACGGTATGACTGGGCAGCGCGCCGTCATACAACTTGGAGCGCACCCAGGATTCGTTCTGGGGTGAAAGCAACAGATCCTGCGCAAAACGAATCAGCGTCACCGCGCGTAAAGCCGGACCATCGTTCTGCGGCCTCCCCCAATCCTCATTATAGGCCGTGCCATCCATACGAAACTTGGGTTCACCCAGGCCACCTGAAAGATTACTCACTGCCTGAATGTGAAGGGAAAAATCCACATAATCATAGAGGAGCTTAAAAAACGCCCCTCGCTCACCGTCATCCTGGGTTTTTTCAACGAGCGCCACTACGGAGTCCATCACAATGGCACCGTCCCTGACCCAGTGGTAATAGTAATTAGGACTACTCCGGGAAGGGGACGCACAGATTGAGCCGCGCAAGGCCCCTGGAGGAGAAATATTACCGACCACAGCTTCTTTCGCCTTTTGAAATTCGGAGGTCAGCCATGCGTCGAGGGTCCCTCCTGCAGTCGTTTTTTTAGGTGAACCCTGGTCATGCGAACGCAGGTCATGCGAACGCGGGTCATGCGAACGCAGGTCATGCGAACGCAGGTCATGAGTGACTTGGCCCGAGCCATAAGCTCTGCCCTCAGCTCCCACCCAACCTAACACCATCACAACATTCGCTAAAAAGACAAAGCACCCAGCAGGCAGAGATCGCAACCTTCGAAGCAAAGGTAAAGGTCGCAAAACTCGCGGTAAAGATAAAGCTAGCCGACGAACCACCCCACTTGGACAATTAGCCAACGACATGGACAAGCCCCCCAATTAAGATCCACACAGAAAACTAACTATAATTTTATATTTAAGAATTTCAATCAGGAAATGAGGCCCAGCTGTGCTGCGGCAGCGAATTTTTCCCCCATGAACCGGAAAATACGACTCACCCCATGAGGAGCTGCTTGTGTTCGATGAGCTTCACTCTCCGACCCTGCCAAGCCGCATAAAGTGTAATCGAGCCGGAGAAAATAAACCCCCGGTAACCCAGCTTCATAAAAATCCAAGCCCCGATTGCAGATCCCAACACAAATGACAGAATCGTTCCCGCCCTCAGGCGATTCGCGCGGGCCTCCTTCCGATAACCTTCATCACGACTTTTGAAACTAAAAAGTCTCGCAAGCCCAAGACCTAGATCCGTAGTTAATCCTGTGAGGTGAGTCGTTCGAATCGAACTACCCGATGAAGACGTAATTGCCGCGTTTTGCAAACCACAAGCTAGACAAAGAAGCGCCAGCAAAATATAAACCTGCTTGAGATGAATGACTGATCCCAGTTTTTCAAACTGCGTCAGATCTCCAGTTGCGGCCGCCAAATACAGGCAGAGCGCACTTAAGCCCATGACGTAATCAAAATGTGGCGGTTTCTTTTGATGAATAGGGCGGTCAATTAAAAGCCCGGCTAAGAAAGCGCCCAGAAGAAAAAAGACTGGAACAGAGAATATCCCAACCGCAGCTTCAAAACGACGATCGATGAGATCCACCCCGAACAAAGTAGCAAAGCCCGTGACGTGACTCACAAACCGCCCGGTCGCCAGAAAGCCTCCCGCATTGATACACCCTGCGTTAAAACTCAGAAGCAACCAATGAAAAACCACAAATCTATGCAGAGTTTGATCGAACCTGTGACTAAACATTTACACTTTTAGCCTACACCTTTTGAGCAGGCTTGCAATACTTACCTCGCATTTTACCCTGCATATCAAGAGCTTGCACCTATCCACGCATGTGGCATCCAGAGCTTGCACCTGACTGTATGGGCTTTCGCCCTAGGCGCCCTGCGACAAACTCCGCTCGCGCAATCTCTCAGGAGCCCCCACTAATCCCCGAACGACCGGTGCTTCCTCAGAGGGGGGCGAAATCAATCCTCGACTGACAATCCGCTCCTGCGGCAACCGAATAATGACAGTAAGACTAGTCCCCGCCACCCCTGCGGCAGTGATTGTTCCGCCATGCGCTTTGATGATCTTATGGGCAAGGGTCATAGAGAGCCCATTTTCACTAATCCAATGCTTCAAGATGTCTTGCTCAGGTCCAACCGATCCCGGTCTCGTACTCCGCAATCTCTCCGTATCCTGAATCAGAATCTCCACACCTCGGGTGTTACCCTGCGACAATTGCATAAGAGAAACCGTGACACTCCCCGTATCCGTAATAGTTCCCAACACCTTGGAGAGAACTTGAATCAAGACACGCTCCATGCGTCGCGCATCCATGTGCGCCCAAACCGGTATTGGAGGTACCGAAAGATGAATCCGCTTTCCAACCTCCTCAGCTCCACCCTTGAGGCCATTCAGAGGGCCAATCAGGGTGCGGGAAACATCCGAAAGCATTTCCGATAGGTCCACTGTTTTCTCTTCGAGGCGAGATTCCAGGCGGTTAATATCTACAATATCGTTTAAATCATCTAAGCTGCCTGAAAAAATTGCCAGACCCCGCCTGACCGACTCCGCAGCTTGAGCCTGGTGTTGTTCGTCAACTGCTTCGCCCTCCTTTCCAATCAAATACTTTCCGGCTTGCAGCATCGACAGAGGAGCCTTTAGATCGGAGGCAATATCTAAAATAAATTTATGTCGACTCTTCATATGAGTCTCAACACTCAGGGCTAGCACATTGAGCACTCCCTGGATTTCTCCATACATTCCTGAAAAATGAGGAGAGTCTTGTGGCATCACCTTGGCATCTTTCAAAACCTGAGCGTACTTATAGAGCCGCTCCAGCGGCTTGAAGTAGCTCAAATGATTTCTCAATAAAGTAGCGAGCAGGAGAGTAAAAATCATCAACCCCACTGCCAATAATAGAAATACGGATTGAGACTCAGTTCGTGACGAGCCTAAATCCAATAAGGAAATTCGGGCTTCCGTGTTTTTTTCCAAGACCATCAGATTGTTGAGGATCTGCTCTTGAAGACCCACGATCTCCGCTTTTTGATAGGCATCCTTGGTAAAAAGCATTCGCTCAATTTGCGCACTCGTACTTAAAAGCTCTGCCAATTGGTCATTCAGCTGATGCTCATGAACGACTTCTTCGGGGGTCGGGTTGAGTTGATCCAACTGCATTACGCCTTGGGCAAAAACCATTTTTAAATTATTTTTTATTTCTCCCGTTTCTTCAGGTGTCAGCTTCCTGAAGCTTGAACTCATCCGTCTGTAACGTTCCAGACTCAGGCTCAGAGTATCCAAGGTTTTTTGCCGCTGATACAGAGGCTGTATTTCCGCAGTCTTCTTATGCAGGCGTTGAATTGTGTTCCAGTGAATGAAGACAACAGACCCAATCGACCCAATCAATATAAAAATAATCCAAAATGAAAATTTCTTAAACACGAGGCTCCTTCTTCATGATTATGAATGTGGGCCATTCTACATAAAAAATACTTTCTTGACAGAGGTTTGAATTAAAAAATTTCATTTTTTTCCAGTCGCACGGTATTTCCCCTTCTGATACAAGCCCAGAGTGGCTTGCATAACATCCTGCAAAAAGCTTTTCATACTCTTTTTTTTCATGACGTCACTGACGAGCTGCCGACAGCCCCCCCTGGTGGGTAAATACATTGGAACTTACAGGGATTTTCGAACTGAGAAACCTGGGTCCACCGAGCTTCAACCGAATAAATCCAACCTCGACACCTTTTGGATCGAAATTTCAACACCTGCCAAGAATTCCCCCAATAAAATCATTGAATTCGACAGCGTATTCAAAAGCGTTTTAAAAAATGAGGCCCCACCGATCACCCTTCAAGCGATGACCTTGGCCCCTGAAAGCGGAACCTTTCAATCCTTCAAAAATGGCTTCAGCCTTACCGTTCAACAACTTTCCGACCCAGTTTCCCCACGCACTGCCCCTGATCCTACAGTTTTTCACCTCATCAAGACCGAGCAGACTCCTTCCCAGAAGATCACCGGCACACTCTGCTACCTCGGGTACGACTCCGCTCAACTCTTTCGAGCAGTTATCTGCATCAACGATGGGGACCTGTCGATTGATATTAAAAAGAAGGATTCACCCGACCCGCTGATTAAGATCACAGGGAGCCGGTTTCTAGGCACAGACGAAAAAGCGAAGTTCGAGGAACCCCATGAATTCACGCTCAACGAAGCCGTAAAAACCGCACTCAAGCAGGCAACCGAGCTTCTCGTCGAAGACCAGATCGTCTTCCAAGCGTGGCGCTCAAGCTCTGCAAGCCGGTATGCGCTCCTTCCTCATATCGGCTTTGGGACATCAGGGCTGCCGGCCAGCCTGGGGGACCCTCGGACCCTGGTTAGCTTCCTGGGAGATTTGGCACCTTTTATTTTCCCCGCCCACTGGATTCGCGCCGAGCAGGGCCCCCTGAGAGTCAAAATCGAGTTAGACGCCGCAAGGATCATTAAACTCAATTTAGTCAACCGAGTCCAGGAGCTAGCTTATCTCTACAATCGCGACTTAACCACCTATCAACAGCGCGAGAAAATAATCAACCGATGGCACGACCAAATCATGCCCACCATGAGAGAAATGGAAGGAAAGGGGCATGTCCTTCCGAACTCCACCGAAGCCTTGGATAATGCCTATAGGGAGGCATCCGAGGACTTAAAAGAACTTTACAATTTAATTCAAGAGGATCTGTACGCACTTTCCCTTGCGTTAGGCTTCCTGAATCCACTTACCGTCTCAGGCCTTGACCTTGGAAACGAGGAGGACCCCATTGACACCGCGGTCGGTTGTGACAACCCTCAAGAACTGGGTGAACAGGGCTTTCGGGTCTCCATTGAACGCCGCCAGATTGAAAATGCGAAACTACTCGCGCATCAGGAATCTAAAGAACTCTACTACAATTGGTTCGACCCGGACGGAAGCTCCAGCACCGCTCTGGGTGGGGGCCTCATTGAGCGAATCGGAATTGCCGAATCTAAAATTCATGAACTAGAACTGAGAGAACTGCTGATTCAAAAGTCGGTCTTTAACAGCTCTTCTTTAGTCTGTAACGACTATAACCGCAGCTTAAACAGCTACCGAAGACAGATTGGAATTCGAGTCTTGAGCGGAAATCTTTTTGAAGAACAGGTCGAGGGCTTGGTCAATGCCCGTGCCCAGGACCGCGATTTCGGCACGGCGGCCCTAGTTTTTGCGGAATATTTTAATAACTTGCTCAAATCCATGGAGGGCCTGGCAGGCGCCATCGGGAACTATAGAATCCACCGGACCCAGCTTCAGCGTATCCTACTCACCGGGCATTTCCGCGAGGCTTTGAAGCCCGACCGGGGAGAAATCCCCGACCTGCGATTGCTCGGAACCCTGCCCCTGGGGCTGAGGGATTAGGCCGCGCCGCCACGCCCACTCCTCACTGTCGGCTTCCTGCAATGAGGGACGAAACTCGAAAAACCCCCATTTTGACACTCCAGTACTGGAATTTTAGATGATTTTCAGGTAGTAGATTCTTTTGGCTTTATTGTAAATCCGGCTGAGTCAGTCGGGTTTGAGCCGAATGGGTGGGTAGATCTTGTACTGATACCCGAGTCTTATCGAAGGAGTTAAAAATGGGTGCACAATGGAAACATGCGGGACGTATCGAGAATTCCTCGAAACGTGGAGCATTAATTAGCAAACTCGTGAAGGAAATCATCGTAGCCGCCAAAGGGGGAGACCCCAGCCCCGACAATAACGCCAAATTAAGAGCTGCGGTGGAGGCCGCTAAAAAGGCCTCAGTCCCACGTGAGAACATTGAGCGGGCCATTAAAAAGGGCGCCGGACTCCTCGATGGCACAGTCCAGTATGAGATGGTGACCTATGAGGGGTTCACGCCACATAAGATTCCCGTGATCGTCGAATGTTTGACTGAAAATAAAAATCGCACTGCCGCAGATATCCGCCTCCTCTTTAGAAAGGGCATGCTCGGCGCCATAGGCAGCGTAGGGTGGATGTTTAATCACCAAGGAGTGGTGGAGGCCACTCGCCCGCTCGCTCCCCAGAGTTCCAAGCATTCCCAAAATTCCCAGGAACCCAAAAATCTAAACACTAACGCTAACGCCAACACTAGCGCTAACGCCAACACTAGCGCTAACAATGACACCGTTGATCTTGAAACCATCGCCATCGAAGCCGGCGCACAAAACGTAGAACCCCTCGAGGCCTTCGAAATTCCGGCCGGCAGCGTGGGTGCGAGATTTTTATGCGATTTGGTGGATCTCGACCCTGTGAGTAAATATTTGAATCAAAATGGCTGGAGCGTCATCCGCTCGGAAATGAGCTTTTTAGCCAAGAGCCCGACGACCCTCAATGAAGAACAGCGGAAAGAAGTCACAGATTTCTTAAACGATATTGATGATCACGACGATGTGCATCGCATCTACACGGCGTTAGGGTAATCCGATTTTGGCACGGCAAACTCCCTCTTTCGGGGCCGTTTAGATTTATAGATCTAAAGATAATCCTTTAGGAGAGAAGAGTTCAAATAATGTCTTTTGGGCCGTTTAGATTTGGATCCCCGGCCCAAAAACAGTATCTTGAACTCTATAGATCCCCGGCCTGAAGGCCGAGGTTTCCCTCGCTTCGATTTAGATCCCCGGCCTGAAGGCCGAGATTTCCCTCGCTTCGATGATCTTGAACTCTCTATCTTAAGACAGGCTCTTAGGCTCTTTTTCCATCTTTTTAGCTGGAACTCCGCCCCAGGTTTCTCCGGCGGGGATATTCGTATTCGGCATGACCACTGAATTGGGCAGAACCCTGGCATTCGCTCCCACGGTGACTCCAGACATGATCGTGGCCTTGATACCAATCACTGCGCCGTCGCCAATTTTCACGGGCGCGATAATCAAAAACCCTTTGGCCCCCATGTGAGCGATAATCGTGACGGACCCGCCAATCGTAACGTGATCGCCCAGTTCGATCAAAGAGGGGTCGGAGATATGAGTAGTATTGAGGTGGGTGTCCTTACCGATTTTCATGCCCATCATTTTGTAAAATAAATTATTAAATGGCGTCGGAGTGAAAAACTCCAAAAAAGTATACCGCGCCAAATAAGTCAGCCCGTTGTGGACATACCACTTAAGAGTCTCAAAGGAATAAAAGATCCCCCGCCAGGGCTTCAAGTTGCAACGCAGCAAAAAATTAAGGGTCGGGACGACCAGCATCATCGTGAAGCCGTAGAGATAAAACCCGATTGATAGGGCGATCCCCAGACAAAGGTACCGTGCAAAAGTGCTAAAATCCTGCGAAAATCGATTAACCCATTCGAAAAAATAAATCGAAGGCTGCAAAGAGATCCCAAAACAAACGGAGGACCCCAAATAGAGCGGCACCAGGGCCAGCGCATGGGTTGCGATCCGAAATTTTCGGAGCACGGTTTCAAACAACCCCTTCATACCGCCCTCGCGAGAACCTGTTTGATGCACGTCCTCGACGACTGGTACGTGAGCCAGAGGACGTTCGGGGGGTGGCGTCGGATTGACTCCAAGCTGCTGATTCGGATTGTTTGACATAGTTTCCATCTTAACTATAGAGTTCAGGATAATGTTTTTGGGCCGGGGATCCAAATCTAAACAGCCCAAAAGACATTATCTGAACTCTTCTCTCCTAAAGGATTATCTTTAGATCTATATAATTTAAACTTCCCTAGACTATAATTTAACACGAGTTAGACAAGAGTTTACTAATTTAGTTAAGTTTGTTGCAATTAGTGTGAATAGACGTTTTACCCCCCCTCGGGTCTCTCCCCTCCCCAGGGTCCCCAGGACGAATCCGGGAACCTCATCCAGGGGGGTGTGTGGTGGGGGTG
>Ga0315273_10012203_pt1 | contig 11002 bp, 7 predicted proteins | sample YL17G02_0_MG_FD_205753 | JGI IMG/M metagenome (GOLD analysis project Ga0315273, IMG submission 205753) | Sediment microbial communities from Yellowstone Lake, YNP, Wyoming, USA - YL17G02_0 | ecosystem: Environmental > Aquatic > Freshwater > Lake > Sediment | place: USA: Wyoming | collected...
GGACGGCTTCACCCAGGTGCTCTGGCTGGACGCGCGGGAGAACAGGTTCGTGGAGGAATCAGGGGCAATGAACATATTCTTCCTCATAGGCGACGAGCTTGTCACCGCGCCTCTTGGAGGAACGATTCTTGCAGGGGTCACAAGGGACTCGGTGTTACAGCTGGCCCGCAAGTGGGGCATGAAGGTCAGCGAGAGGCCCCTCCCGATAGAGGAGCTCATCGATGCTTCGAAGAAGGGAACGCTCAAAGAGGCCTTCGGCACCGGGACGGCGGCCGTCATCTCCCCGGTGGGCGAGATAAGGCACGTGAGCACCACCATGAAGATAAACGGCGGGAAGACAGGGCCTCTGGCCCTCAAGCTCTACGACGAAATGACAGGCATACAGTACGGGCGCAAGCCGGACGGGCTTGGCTGGCGCATGGACATCTGAGGGTGACTCGAATGCGGAATGTTGCGGTCTTGGTGGCGGTCTGCGTCCTTGCCGCGGTGTTTGCAGGGTGCACCAGCACCACTCCCAGCCTTGACCGCAGCAAAGACTATCCCCTGGCGATTACAGGCTCGATCATAGTTCCCGCCATTCTGGAGGCCGATACCATCCAGAAGCCGGCCTCCGGGATGGTCTATATCGGCCTGAAGGTGATGATGGAGAACCGGGCCAGCAAGGTGGCGTCGCTTGGCTCATCGGAGTTCAACCTCATTTTGGACGGCCAGCCCTACAGGTGCGCCCCGGCGATCCTCACGGCCATCGACCCCCGCTTCGACGGCCAGGACTTAGGGACCACCGCCATACAGCCCCGCCAGAGCCGGGAGGGATGGATGGTCTTCGAGGTTCCCCCGGGCATAAAGATGGCAATCAATGCCGAGCTTCGGTTCACCGACTCGGCCCTCATCGGGGGCGGGCATTACTCGCGGACGACATTTGACCCGTCGGCGGCCCGCAAATGCGAGACCGCCCCGGAGAGGTTCTCTCTCGAGGCCAAGGAGATCGCGGTGACATACAAGTTCACGGACTACAACATAGAGGAGAAGGTGGCGCCCATAGGCACGCTGTATGCCATCGCGGACATGGTTGTGACCAACAACGCCCGCATCAAGAGCCATTTCTCCACCGATGGGCTGAGGATATTCACAACGCAGGGCAGCGATTTTGAGACAAGCAGGGCCGCCGTCCCGCCCGACCAGCTCGAATCCAAAGACGTCCCCGCCGGCCGCAACGCCAGGGGCTCGATACTCTTCGAGCTCCCGGACGACGACTGCGATGTGCGAAAGGTGGCGCTGGAATACTCGTCCACCGAGGTCTATTCCTACCTGGTGCCCCATACCAGGGTGGAGACCATCATCAATTCGCCCCCCACGGCAAGGATGGACTTCCCTGAAAAGGGCTTCATCAACACCGACATCACATTCAACGGCACCAACTCCTCGGACCCCAACGGCGACATCAGCGTATTCGAATGGGATTTCGGGGAAAGCGGCACCACCGCCGACACATCGGTCCTGCCGGTCGCCACCTACAAGTACACAAAGACCGGGAAATACACGGTCACCCTGAAGGTCAGGGACGTCGGCGGCCTCACCAGCCAGGCGACCCGGCCGATCGAAATAGCCCATTACTTCTCCCTGGTTGCCCTGGGCTACGGGACGGAATCCAACCAAAGCTCCAACCACACGGGCGCGTTCTTCGTGGACATCAAGATGACCAACATTGCCAACCAGAACAAGCAGGTGACGCAGTCGGATTTCCAGCTGCGCACTCTGGACGGCGCCCTCTACGACTGGATAGGCGACGACGGGAAGGCGCCCAGGACACTGGGAGCGGGGGCTTTGGCCAAATGGAGGGTGTATTTCACCATCCCTGCGGACAAGGGTCCTTCCAGGATAATATACGAAGACATCGTCACGGCCGATATCTAGCGCCTTCGTCCGAGCGCGGCGACGCAAACGAGGGCCGCCATTATGGCGCCCAGGAGAGCGCCTTCGAAACCGGGGATCAATCCCGGTCCCGGCCCCTTCTTCACCGTGAGAACCGTTCCTGCCGATGCCTGCGTCACATTGTCCTGGGAAACGGCCGAGACGGTCAGAATGTAGTCCTGGGCCGTGGCGTCCCTGGGTACCGATATTTTGATGGTGACGGTCTTCACAAGGCCGCGGCCCAGCACGCTCTGGGCAGGGCTGGCCGATGCCCACTTGGCCGCCGCTCCCGCAAGCCTGACGCTGACACGGTCGTCCCCGTTCCCGGTGTTGGTGATGCGGACATTTAGAGTGGCCGTCTTTCCGGTCTCCAACGAAAGCTTGGTGACATCCGGCGAGATGGCCACTCCGTAGAACTGGGAGGCCGTCACCGTCACGGAAACGGAGGCAACCGCGGCGATGTCGTAGGCCGATGTGGCCCTGATGGTGAGTTTGGCCTGGGCGCCGGCGGCGGCGTCCACCGGGGGCGTGACCCTCAGCGTCAGGGTGGCCGAGGAGCTGCCCGCCAGGGCGACAATGCTCTGGTCGATGGTCCCCCACCTGGAATTGTCCCCTGAAAGGGCAAGGCTGAAACTGTCCTGGCCGTCGCCCGTGTTCTGAAGGGTAAGGAAGAATTCCCCCTCCTCTGCGGGCTTCAGGCTCTTTTGGGAAGGGGTGACCCTCAACGAGGCGCCTGCGGTCTGGGTCACGGTTATTATAGCCGAGTCCTTGGAGCTTTTGCCCAGCTCGTCGGTGACGGTCAGCACGGCGGTGTACTCCCCGCCCTTTGTGTAGGTATGCTCGACGCTGGCCCCCGTGGCGTCGACCGAGTCGGCGACCCCGTCACCGAAGTTCCAAGCCAAGGATATCTTCTGCCCGTCAGGATCGCGCGAGCCCGAGCCGTCGAACTGCACGGCCTCGCCGCATTTCACGGGCTGGTCGCCACCGGCATCAGCGGTGGGGGCCTGGTTGAGCTTGACCGTCACCACCGAAAGGTCGTCCGCGGTGGCGCCCCTGCTGTCCGTGACCCTAAACCTTGCATCGTATGTTCCGGGGGCCGAATATATTCGGCTGGCGGTGCCCGTTGAGGGGCTCTCGAAGTCCCAGACGCCGTCGCCCTCGAAGTCCCACTGGTACTTGACTATCTGGCCGTCGGGGTCCGAGCCGGTCCCGTGGAACGTGGCCGGCTGGTCCGCAAAGACCGTGATATCGCCGCCGGCAATGGCCTGGGGCGGCTGGTTGGGCTTGTCGTTGACCGTGATCGTGGTCGTGTCCTCGGCCGTGGCCCCGAGCTCATCGGTGACCCTGAGCCTCGCGGTGTACACCCTGACGGTTGTAAACGTGTGCTTGGTCTTGCCGGTGGTGTTGGATGTCCAGTCGATGGTCCCGTCGTTTTCGAAGTCCCAGGCGAACTCCCTGACGCTCCCGCCCTGGTTCCTGGATATCCCCGAGCCGGAAAGTGTGACCTCGGTGTCCACCGTCACGGTCTGGTTTGGCCCGGCCTCCGCCAGCGGCGGGTATGTCGGGAAGTCCGAGACGTTGGCCCAGCAGGTATCGACGCCGATGAAGTGCTCCGTTGTGTTGGTCTCCTGCACCCAGTGCGTCACCGTGTAGTTGGACGAACTGTTGTAGACCCATGTAACGGTCCGCTCGTCGGAGGTGGAATCGGGGTTGATGAAGTTGACGCCGTTGGACTGGTCGAAGTCCCAAAAGTACTTCAGCTTGTCCCCGTCCTGGTCGGAAGATGCTGATGTAAAGTAGATCGTCTGCTTGACAAATACATCGGTCTTGTTCCCCCCGGCGTCCGCGGTCGGGGGATGGTCGATGCCGACCCCGGGAACCGCAACGAGGTTTAGGTAGACCGTGTCGGTACCGAAGAGCTTGCCATCGCTCACCGACAGATTGACTATTACCAGGCCGGCGCTCATGTAGGTGTGTTGGGGCTTGATGGCGTGCGAGATGGTCCCGTCCCCGAAGTCCCAGGTGAAAACAAGCGGGTCCTTGTCCGGGTCGGAGGAATTCGCGCCGTCGAACTGCACCGGCGACCCCACCATCTTTATGGCCCCGTTGCGCGGCTCGCTTATGACCGCGGTGGGCGGGTTGTTCCCGGCGGCGCGGACCGTGATGTTGCACTCGTCGTTGTCGACGGCGGTCCCGTCGTTGACCGTGAGGGTGACACGATATACGCCGGGAGTGGAGTATGAATGGCTGACATTTGCCCCTGTGGCGTCCTTTTGAATGCCGTTGGACCGGTCGAAGTCCCAGGAGTATGTCAGGGTGTCCCCATCCGGGTCGGAGGACTTCGAGCCGTCGAAAAAGACGGTGGCGTTGACATTGACTATCTGGTCCGGGCCGGCATTGGCCACGGGCGCGGCCCGGGGCCCGGCGCCCAGGCTGACCGATTGAATAATCACGGCGCCAAGCAGGACCAGCACCAGCACCCCTGCCGTTGTTCTGCGCATCATTTTACCCCGGGAGATTGCTACTGGTGCATATACCCAGTACTCTTTATTTAAAGATTTTGGAAATGTCAGACGACGGAGGCAATGGGCAATCGGCAGACGGCAGTAGGCAGTGGGCAGTCGGGACGGGAGTAGGCAATCGGGAGTCGGGACGGGACGACGTCTCAAAGGCACGACCCGACTGCCGACCTGCCGACTTCCCGACTCCCGCCGTTTTCCGTCCCGACTGCCGACTGCCGTCTGCCGTCCCGACTGCCGACCTGCCGACCTGCCGACTGCCGCAGTTTTTCGTCCCATCTGCCGACTGCCGACCCCCGAACACCCCCCACTTGGCGGCTGCCGGCCGGAGCCGGCGGCCGCCCAGGGGGTGGCAAAGCTCAAATCCAGGTCATCGCGTAGGCGCGGCCATGGGCCCGTCCCGGAAGATAGCGGATCTGGACCTCCCCTCGGAGGTCATCGATGTCCTTAAGGGCCAGGGCCTCGAGGAGCTCTATCCCCCGCAGGCGGAAGCAATCGGGCCGGCCCTTGCCGGTAAAAACCTCGTTTTGGCCCTTCCGACGGCCAGCGGCAAATCCCTGGTGGCCTATCTGGCGGTGGTGAAGAAGGCCCTGGCCGGCGGCCGGGCCCTCTACATCGTGCCCCTGCGGGCGCTTGCGGCCGAAAAACTGGAGGACCTCAAGGCGTTCGAGAAGCTGGGCCTGCGAATAGGCGTCTCGACGGGCGATTACGATTCCCCGGGCGAATCGCTCCAGAGGTACGATGTGGTGGTCGCCACCTCCGAGAAAGCGGACTCCCTTCTGAGGCACAGGACCGGCTGGCTCCGGGAGCTTTCCGTGATAGTCGCCGACGAAGTCCACCTAATCGGGGACCCTGAAAGGGGCCCGACGCTCGAGGTCATAATATCGCGTTTTCGGCAGCTCAATCCCCGGGCGCAGATTCTTGCGCTGTCGGCCACGATATCCAATTCTCGGGAGCTTGCAAAATGGTTGGGAGCCGAACACCTCTGCAGCGAATGGAGGCCGGTGAAGCTTCGGGAGGGCGTCCTTTTCGACGGGGAGGTGCGCTACACCGACAATACAAGGAGGGTGGTGGGCGTCGCCGACGAGCCCACCTTCCCGCTTGTGGCCCAGGTGCTGGGCGAAGGCGGTCAATGCCTGATGTTCGTCAGCACCAGAAAATCGGCGGAGACGATGGCCCGGAAGGCGTGTGCGGTGGTCGCTAAATGCCTCGGGATCGCCGGGGCCGAAAGCGCCTCGGCCGTCGCCTCCGAACTGGAGCAAAGCGAGCAGGAGCACACATCGATGGCCGGAAGGCTCGCCGAGGCCGCCCGCAGCGGCGTGGCGTTCCACCACGCCGGGCTCACCGCCGCCATGCGCAAGGCCGTGGAGGGCGGCTTCAAGGCCGGAAAACTGAAGCTTCTGGTGGCCACGCCCACCCTTGCGGCGGGCATCAACCTTCCGGCAAGGACGGTCATCATCCGCGACATCAAAAGGTTCGAGGCCGGCTCCGGCCAGGTCTACATCCCGGTGCGCGAGATAAAGCAGATGGCCGGAAGGGCCGGAAGGCCCAGATACGACAAGGTCGGGGAGGCGGTCATATACGCCCGAAACGAATCGGAGGAGCGCATTGTATTCGACGAGTACCTGCTCGGCGGGCCGGAACCAGTCGATTCCAGGCTGGGCAACGAGAGGTTTTTACGCTTCCACGCACTGTCGTCCGTGGCGGGGGGATTTGCCAGCACTGAGGAGGAGCTCCACCGGTTCTTCGAAAGCACCTTCTGGGCCCACGAAGGAATCGCCTCGGATGTGATGGAGGCATCGGAAGCGGCCATCGACTTTTTGGTGCAGGAGAAGTTCGTCGAGCGGGAGGGCGGCGAGCTTTGCGCCACGACGTTCGGCAAGCGCGTCTCGGAGCTCTATATCGACCCTCTTTCGGCAAAGACGATGGTCGATGCGACGGGTCGAGCCGGCGACGGCATTCGTGACCCTCTGGCGTTCCTTCAAGTTGCGGCCTCGACGACAGACCTGCGCAGGGTGGGCATGTACCTTCGCAAGGGCGACATCCAGTGGCTCGACAAGGAGGCGGAGAAGGCCCGCGACCAGTTCATCTTTGGCGTCCCGGACGAACCGGACGAGTACGAGTGGTTTTTGGCAGATTTGAAGCTTGCCTGCCTTTTGCGCGACTGGATCGACGAGAAGGGCGAGGAGGATATAACCGATAGATACGATGTGGGCCCGGGAGACATTCGGGCCAAGGTGGAGACGGGGCGCTGGATCCTCTATTCAATGCGAGAACTGGCCCGGCTCTTCGGCCATCCGTGCGCGGGCGCGATAGACAAATTGCACAGGCGCGTGGAGGAGGGCGTCCGCGAGGAGCTTTTGGGGCTGGTGACGCTGCGGGGCATAGGAAGGGTCAGGGCGCGTGCGCTCTACAACTCTGGCTATCACACGCTAGAATTGCTGGGACGGGCAGGGACCGAAAAGCTCTCGCTGGTGCCCAAGATTGGGCCGGTGGTGGCCGAGATGATAATGAAGCAGATCGCCCCGTCCATCGGCGCAGGACAAAAAGAGGGGGAAAGCGGGAAGGGCGCCGCGCAGGGCGCGGATAAAGGCGAAAACGGGAAGAAGAGCTACTTCGATTAGGGCGTGTGGACATGGACATCGCTGTTTGCTGGGGGGCCGTCCCGAAGGGCGCCAAGATATCCGGGCTGCTCGAGATGGCGGCGCGCTTTTCCGCGGAGACGGGCCTGACGGTCCAGCTCTTCGACGCCGCCGCCATTGCCGGCGAGGAGCACCTGCGCTCGGCGGCCATGCACGCCTTCCGGGCCTTTGAAAGGAAAAGCATGCGCTCCTCTTCGGTCGGGATGGAGATGCTCCTGTATGCTTCCGGAAAACGGCAGATAAAGGATGCCGTGGGTCTTGTCGGGCTAACGGACCGGACCTGCTCGATCGCGGCGGTGCTTGCGGGCGAGGGCACCGAGGGCAAATGCGGGATGCTTCTGAAGTCCCTGGGGCTGGCGAGGCTTTCGGAGGCGGAGGCGGCGGGAGGAGACAGCGCCATCGCCCGGCTGGGGATTCCTGCGAAGGGGGTTGACAAGCAGAAGCTTCGGGAGCTGGCGCTGGAGCAGGTGGCCTTGTTGGACATCGAACGATGAGCGCGCCCTCGGCAACCTTTTTACCCTGCAGACCCATTATCGGTGCATGCCGCAGGTGTTGGTCGACCCCGCGCTCCTGGCGGAGGTCTGCAGGAAGCACAAGCTCGACGAGGGGATGGTATTCAAACTGGTCTCCCAGAAAAGTCGGTGGGCATTCGGACCCACCGCCTGAAGGAGTTCCGCAAGCTTCTGGGCGGGGAGGGTTGAAGCATGCTCATAAGATCCCTGGAGCTTGAGAACTTCAAGGTCTTCCACGGCAAAAACAGGGTCCAGATAACATCGGGGCCCGGCAACGTGGTGGTTGTCCAGGGCGACAACGGCCGCGGCAAATCCACCATCATGGAATCGATATTCTGGGCCTTATATGGAAAGGAGAAGAAGTATGACAGGCTCGTTGCGGCAAACTACCCCGCGCTTGTCAACAACACGGCCCGAAAGGAGGGGAACGCCTTCGCCCGGGTGGCCATGAGCTTCGAGCACGACGGCAAGCTCATCGAGATCGAAAGGAAGGTGGCGGCCAAAAAAGGGGTTGCGGAGCCCGTACGAAAGGCAGACTACGAGGAGACGCTCTCATTCAAGGTCGACGGCAAAGACTTCGGCCAGGACAACTCCCTGATATATGACGAATTCCCGGAGGACGTCGCCAACTTCTTCTTCTTCGACGGCGAGACAATAACCAGATATGCCGAGGCCCAGGAGAACAACCGTGAGACCGTCGAAAAGGCGCTCGGGCTTCCGTACCTTCGGCAGGCGCGCGAGGACGTCGAGAAGGTCGAAAAGGACTTCGAAAAGGACCTGAGGGATGTGCAATCGTCGCCCGAAACGGAGAAGATCGAAGGGGAGCTCAAGACCCTTCGGGGAAATGCGGCGGAGATGGTCACCCGCCTCAACGACGAGGAGGGCAGGCTCGAGTGCCTCAACAACGACATCAGGCAGCTCCAGCGAAACCTGGAGGAGTTCGATGATCTTAGGGGCATCCAGCAACGAATATCGGAGCTGGAGGAATTCTCGCACGAGCTTGCGGGCGAGGAGGCAAGCATACTCTCCGACGAGGAGCAGTTCAGGGCAGAGTTGCCATGGCTCATGCTCTCCAAGTCGGTCAGGGGGGCGGTGGAGAATGTCGGCAAGGTCAAGGAGCAGGCTGTCCAGGAACGCATCGAGCAGGGCAGGATGCTGGACCAAATCGAGTTCATGAAGGACCTCAAGTCCTCCGGGGTTTGCATCTGCGGAAACAACATGGACACCGACGGGCTGGCGCGGATTGAAGAGATGCTCGTGAAGCTCAACTCGGCCCTCGGGACGATACAGGTCATAGAGACCGACCGCTTCTCGTGGACTCAGGCGGACCTGGCCACGGCGCTTTCCAAATCCAGGACGGTGGACGAGCAGACATCCAACATCCACAGCCTCGAGGCCAAAAGGAAGTATCTGGACGACAACCGCGACAAGGTGGCTACGGCACTGGCCAGGGAGAACGAAAGCCTCAGAACGCACTCGGCCCAGAACCTCCGGGAGAAGGAGGTCTTCGACCAGCTGACCCAGCTCACCAAGGACAAGGCGGTGGTGCAGGCCAGGGTGGACCAAAACAAGGAAGAGCTGGCATTGACCCAGCGGCGGGTCAGCGAGCTGGAAAGGCTCCTGGAGATAAGCTTTTCAAAGAAGAGCTCCGCCAGCAGGTCGCTTCTGGAGGCCATCAACAGGTCCAACCGGGTGCTGAAGGCCCTCGAGGAGATGATAGACCGCTCCGCGGAGCTCAAGCGCGCCGACATAGAGAAAAGATCGTCGCAGATATATTCATCGATAACCAACAAGCCCCGGGAGTTCATCGGGCTGTCAATAGACCCCGCCACATTCGAGGTGAAGGTGCGCTCAGAGGGCGGCGATCTGGTGGAATCCAAGAAGCTTTCGGACGGCGAAAGGCACGTCATGGCCCTATCGTTTTTGGGCGGGCTGAAGGATTCGACCCACGAAGGGACGCTGATAATGGACAGCCCATTCGGCAGGCTGGACCAGACCCACAAGACCAGGCTCATCGAAAAGATACCCGAACTGGCGGAGAACGTCGTGCTTTTGGTCACGGACGAGGACCTGCGGGAGAACGACTGGCGCTCGCTTGGAAAGATCCAGCGCAAGTTCCTGCTGGAGCACGACCAGGTGCAGAAGTATTCAAGGATTCAGGAGGTGAACTGAGATGGTCACATTCCACATAGACGAGGAGTATGTCCAGAAGCTCGACGAGGCATATCAGGCGCACACCATAGATTCCAAGGACAATGTGGTGGCGCTGGCGGCGGCAATCGGCATCGCGCGGGACAAGAAAAAGGAGCTCAAAAACCCGATGGTGTTTCGGCAGTCGTTTACCGATTTTGACCGCTACAACATGCTTTCGCTCAACGCGATAAACAAGAACCTGGCGCTCGTCAACGAGGACGATGTGGCGGCCGAGGTCGAAATGTACGCCCAGGGCGGGCTGGAGATAATATTCGGCGAGGAGCTCAAGGGCGGAAAGCTGGACTATTTCGCTGTGTACAGGAAATATTGCTGCTGAAAAAGCATTCGAGGGTGGGGATGACCCGGGCCACTACCCCGCTGGCATAACGCGAGACCGAGTTCGACGTCGGGGGCGAAATGCGCCGAAAGCCTACCGGCTTGGCGCATTTCGCCACGGTGAATTTGGATTGCCGCCAACAAATTGGGACGGGGTCACGGAGCGGGTTTCGGACTTTCCTTGGATTTTCCGGCGGGGAGTGCCATCGAAGCCCATTCGGGGCGGGCGTGAACGGGTTCCGAGTGCCATAGAAGTCAAAACAGATATTCCCGCAGGCCAATCGGGTTAAATGTGAGAGGGATGTCGCCGGTATATCGACAGGGGACGGATGGCAAGCCGGCCATATGCCCGGTCTGCGAGATTCGCGCGCGCCTGGAACACTCGTTCTTCTGCTTCGGGTGCGGCAAATTCCTTTTGCACAAGCCACAGCAGTCGGCCCGGCGGAAGGCCATGGAGCGGGCCCGGTGCTTCAACCCGCCGGGGTTCCGGTGCTATTATACCGGACGGTTGCTGGAGCTCTACGACGAGAATAGCCCGCACTACGCCAGCTTCGACCATACTACGCCCGGCAACAAATGGGAGGTGGAGATGGTCGAAAGATGGGTCAACAGCTTCAAGGGGGCGATGAGCGAGAAGGAGTTCTGGCCCATTGTTCTTGCGCTGGACGACTGGCATTTCAAACGGATTCCGTTCCCCATCGAGATTGTGAAGATCGCGGGCTGGCACGGGAACAAGCCCAAAATGGACAGGAGGCGCAAGCTGCGCTTTCGCCTATTGCCCTTGCGGGAGTGCGCCGAGTTCTGCGACATATGCGGGGCCAAGCCGCTTCCACGGAGCAAGTACTGCGCTTTGTGCGCGGAGTTCTTCTATCGGGGCGGGGAGAATCTG
>Ga0315273_10012204_pt1 | contig 11001 bp, 6 predicted proteins | sample YL17G02_0_MG_FD_205753 | JGI IMG/M metagenome (GOLD analysis project Ga0315273, IMG submission 205753) | Sediment microbial communities from Yellowstone Lake, YNP, Wyoming, USA - YL17G02_0 | ecosystem: Environmental > Aquatic > Freshwater > Lake > Sediment | place: USA: Wyoming | collected...
CCGAGCCGCGCTGCGGACATCGCGTCGGTCACGACAATCGAACGCTCGAAACCGGCCAGCCGAAGATAGTTGCCGAGCGCCGGAACGGGAACATGAAACCCGTCGGCAATAAAGGACAACGTCAGCCAGTCGCGCAGGCCCAGTGCGCGTTGGATGATGTTGTCGTGGCGATGGAGCGTCGCCGGGCAACCGTTGCCCAGGTGGGTGAACATGGACAGTCCCGCGTCGATCGCGGCGCGGAGTTGATTGACGCTCGGATCGCAATGGCCCGCCGACACGAGGATCTTCCGGTCGGCCAGATAGCGGACGAGTGTCATGCCTGGATCGCGCTCGGGCGCGAGCGTGACCAGCCGAACCAGTCCGTCGGCGGCATCGAGCAGCCGGTTCATGTCGCCGATGTCGGCCGGCCGCATCGTCCGGGCCGGGTGCGCTCCGCAATAGCCGGGCGTGCCGTTCAGGAAGGGCCCTTCGACGTGGATGCCCCAGATGACTTCGCCGACCACGGCATCCTGGCCGCGGATCGCGGCGATTCGTTCCAGCCGGGCCGCCATGCGGGGCAGTTCGTCGGTGACGATCGTCGCCAGAATGCCCACCACGCCGTCGTCGCAAAGCTGCACGCACGCGTGATGAAGACCTTCCGGCGAAAGATCGTCGTTGTTGAAGTCGACGCCGCCGTAGCCGTTCACCTGGAGATCGACATAAGGGAATTGGCCGATCATGATGCACCACTCTCGTTCGCTAGGCGTCTTCGGGTCTATGGGAAAGCCGTTCGGCGGCGGGCGGATCGACGTAGAGCGTCGCACGCGGATGCCGCTGCAACATCGAGGCGGGCGAGTACGGGGTCACCGGCCCTTCGATCGCGGCTCGGACGGCCTCGGCCTTCCGCCGGTCGGGCACGCTGCACACGATCGCTTCCGCCTTCATGATCTGACGGATTGACATGCTGATCGCCAGGCGGGGCACCTCGTCGAATGTCGAGAACCAGCCCTCGCCAAGCTGCTGGCGGCGGCACGCCTCGTCCAGAGTGACGACCAGGTACGGACGCTCGGTCTCGACATCGGCCGGAGGATCGTTGAACGCCAGGTGGCCGTTTTCGCCGATTCCGATCACCGCGATGTCGATCGGACCGGCGGCAACCAACTCGCTCACGCGGCGGCACTCCCCCTCCGGTTCCGCTTCGCCGTCAATGTAGTGAAACGCCTGGAACCCCACGCGACCGACCAGCCGCTCTTTGAGATAGCGACGGAACGACGCCGGGTGCGTCACAGGCAGGCCGAGATACTCGTCGAGATGGAATCCGACGACCTTCGACCAGTCGATGCCCTCGGCGTCAATCAACGCCGCAAGGACCTCGAACTGCGAGGCCCCGGTGGCGAAGACGACCCGCGCATGTCCGCGGCGTTCAACGGCTCGGCAGATGTGCGACGCCGCGTCGGCCGCGGCGCGTCGGCCCAGATCCTTGACGTCCCGGCAGAGGAGGACGTTCATCGGAGGGTTCTCCAGTAGCCTCGCGACTTCGACGGCCAAGCCACGTCGCCGTGGCGAGCCACATTCCGGATGTCAGACACGGCGCGCAGGGTTCGGAACTCTCACTGTTTGAAACAGCGGCGATAACCATCGCCAACGGCGCGTTGGGCGATGACGGCCGTATCGCTGGCGATCATCACCACACCGGCCCGAGCGAGATCTGCGTACTCGGAGGGATTGCCATCGGCGAGATAGATGTCATCAAGCCGCTCGCCGGGCCGGCCAAGAGTGCCGAAGATCGGCTCGATGCCCGCTGCGCGAAGGACGTCAAACGGCCGGCTCTGGGGATCACGCGTGCCGGTCCAGCCGAGCATGCGGTACGGGTTGATGAGCCGGCGCGCCGCAGCCACGTCTTCGGGCTTCTCCAGGGTGACGGAGATCATCAGGTGCGGATCGAGGTCATGCACGGTCTTTGCGTCGGCAAGAGTGTAGGTGACGACCAGCACCTGATCCTGCATCCGCGCCGCGCGCACCGCATCCACCACATCGCTGAATCGCGTCGTGCGCTTGACGTCCAGTTCGAACCGCGCGCCGATCTTCCTGCCCCACGCCAGGACATCGGCGAACCTGGGCACCCGCTCGTCCAGGATCACGCCGTCGGGCCGTTTGATCTTCAGGGCCTGGATCTCAGGCCAGTTCTTCTCGGTTACCTGTCCACTGCCGGTTGTCGTCCGGTCCAGTGTGTCGTCATGCATCAGCACGAGCACCCCGTCTCTGGTCGTCGCCACGTCGATTTCCAGAAACGGTACATGGGCGGCGTGGCTTGCAGTGAAACTGGACCAGGCGTTCTCGGCCGCCGACGGATCGGGCTGTCCGCGGTGTGCGGCCACCACCGTGAGATGTTCGTCGCGCAGACAATCGAACCGCGCCGCGAGATCCGTGGGTCGCGGTGTGGCGAGCGCACAGCCGCCCAGCACGGCCGCGAGAAGAATCGCCGCGAGTCTCGAAGGGATCGCCTGAGCCACGTCGGACACCTCGTCTGGAATCGAGACCGCCGTCTCCGTTTCCAGAGTATAGCCATGGCAGTCCTCGCTGTGTGAGCATCGCCAGAGGAGTGAGGCGCTCCTTCTGCCGCTGGCAGTCCGACTCGTCGCTCTTGTCCGCCGCATCCAGCTCGCTGGCCAGCGTGGCGGGATTGCGATACTGCGTCTTCCAGCGGTCGGCTTTCGCGATGGCTCCGTCGGCATCTGCCTTGGCGAAGAACCGCTTGCCGAGGGCGGACACCACTTGTGGCTTCCGATCGCCGGGCACTTGAGCGATGCCGCTGAACGCGACGAGGCCCGTCGACAGGATCGCAATAGCCGCAGCCACCGACACGACATTCCGTGCTCTGATCAGCGCCCTCCCTCGTGATGGTCCGATTATAGGAGCAGATGGCCTCGGAGAGCGGAGACGGCCGCGTGTTCTCCTCGTTCCTGCTCGTCAGGAGGTCCGCCAGGCGGCCGCGGACAACCGGATTGCTGAATGTCGCTGCTCGCGGCAATGACGATGGATTTCGATGGCCTGCGGTTTGCGGGGCTGCGTGTCCGCGCGGACGGGCAGATGTTGGTGGTGACGGCAACTACGATGCCCGAGCCCGTGTGGCGCACGGGACTTGGCCGATGAAACGTATCGTGATTCAGCAGCCCGAACAAAGGGACAGTGGGCGTCGCCAGGCTTACGATGGCCATGAGGAGCGCCCTCAGACCCTGGTCCCGGCCTCCCTACGCCGGAACAGCGACGCTCTCAGGCATGCTCCAGGTCCCGAGGTGTATCATTGCCGGAGTTTGTTCCCAATCTCCTCGGGTTCAGGAAGACGGAGGCGACCATGAAGTGGCGGATGTTGGTGGTGGTGGTGGTGTTCGTCGCGGCATCAGTGTCATCGGCCGCGACACAAGACTCCGTGGCGGGCACGTGGAACCTGTCGGTGGTGTTCGATCAGGGCTCCGGAGCCCCAACGGTCGTCTTCCAGCAGGACGGAGAGAAGCTGACGGGCACCTACACCGGTCAGATGGGTGAGTACCCCCTCAAGGGCACGTTCAAAGACAAGAAGATCGCGTTCACGGTCTCCGTCAACATGCAGGGCAACGAGATCGCCCTTGTCTACACAGGCACCCTCGAAGCCGACGGCACGCTCAAGGGCACCGTCGACCTGGGCGGCATGGCCGGCGGCACCTGGACGGGGAAGAAAGCGAAGGCCTGAGCCTGCGACCGGGCCGGCGCGTGCCGGCGCAACATCGAGCATCCTTTCGGCCCCCTCCCAGGAGTCTCCAATGCGAAGGTCCGTGATGCTCTCGCGCGGCGCGGCCATACTGGGCGTTGTCGCGCTGTCTCTCCCGATTGCTGCTCAGTCGCCGGCCGGGCGCGTGCGCTTCTCGGTCGCCTTTCCCCAGGCGCGAAGCGCCGCGCCGCTCGATGGTCGGTTGATCGTGCTGCTCTCGACGGACGGCACGAGCGAACCCCGCTTCCAGTTCGGGTACGGGCTCAAGACCGATCTCGCCTTTGCCGTCGATGTGGACGGGTGGAAGCCGGGTGCAGCGCAGATTGTCGACGCGTCGGCATTCGGATTCCCCATTCGGTCGCTCGCCGAGGTGCCGAGCGGCACGTATCACGTACAGGCCGTCCTCAATCGATACGAGACCTTCACGCGGAGCGACGGCCACACGGTGAAACTGCCGCCGGACAAGGGAGAGGGACAGAAGTGGAACGCCAAGCCCGGCAACTTGTACTCGGTTCCGCGCACGATCGCCATCGACGCATCAAAGGGCCAGGTCGTCACGCTGGCACTCGAACAGGAGATTGCTCCGCTTCCCGAGTTCAAGGAAACGAAGTACGTCAAGTATGTGAAGATTCGCAGCGAGCGCCTCAGCAGGTTCTGGGGACGCGACATGCACGTCGCCGCCTTTGTCACGCTGCCGTGGGGTTTCGACGAGCATCCGGACGCGCGTTACCCGCTGGCGATCAACCACGGGCACTTCGCCTCTCAGCCTGACAACTGGCGGGAAACGCCGCCCGACCCGGATCTCGCGCCGGACTACAGCGAACGCTTTTCACTCGCAGGCTACAACAGGATTCAGCAGGATCTCGCCTGGCAGTTCTTTCAGGAGTGGACCGGCAAGGGCTTCCCGCGCATGCTGCTCGTACAGATCCAGCACCCCACGCCGTTCTATGACGACTCGTACGCGGTGAACTCCGCGAACAACGGCCCCTACGGCGACGCCATCCAGTACGAGTTGCTGCCCGAGATTGAAAAGCGATATCGAGGCATCGGTCAGGGATGGGCGCGCTTTGTCTTCGGCGGGTCGACGGGCGGCTGGGAGTCGCTCGCCGTGCAGATGTTCTACCCGGAGGAGTACAACGGCGCCTGGGTGGCGTGCCCCGATCCCATCGACTTCCGGCACTACACCGTGGTCAATATCTACGCCGACACGAACGCGTATGTCGCCACGAGCGCGTGGAAGCGGACGCCGCGCCCCGGACATCGCAACTATCTGGGCCACGTGGACGCCACGCTCGAGGAAATGAACCACTACGAGGACGTGCTGGGCACCAGGGGACGCTCGGGCGACCAGTGGGACGTCTGGGAATCGGTCTACTCGCCCACGGGGCCGGATGGCTACCCGAAACGCATCTGGGACCGGGACTCGGGGAAGATCGATCCGACGGTGGCCGCCTACTGGCGTGAGCACTACGACCTCTCGCACATTATGCAGCGCGACTGGCCGGCGTTGGGGCCCAAGCTGAAGGGCAAGCTGCGGATCTACGTGGGCGACATGGACAACTACTATCTCAACAACGCGGTGTACGAGGTCGAGAAGTTCTTGAAGACGGCGAAGCCGGAGGCCGACGCTGTCGTGGACTACGGTGATCGCGCCGAGCACTGCTGGAATGGGGACCACACCCGCTCGAACGCGTACTCCCGTCTTCGGTACGCGCAGATGGCCCTGCCGTGGTACGTGGAGCGCATGCTCAAGAGCGCACCGTCCGGTGCGGACCTGCGGAGCTGGAGGTATTGATCGACCGAATCACGTCAATCCTTGCAGCAACTCCAGCGGTCGTCCACCTGCGACGATCGGCTGCAATCTTTACGTCTGGAAGGACGGCAAGGTCGTCGCTGAGAAACCCTGATCGAGACTCTCCTTACGGGATCTGACGATAGGGGGCATGAGCGGTCTGCCGGGGTGGGCCGCATCCCGGCGGGGAACATCACCGGCATTCTCAAACCCTGAGCCGGCAATGCCGGCGGTCACTTCGGCGCAACGTTCCAAGCGAGCACTTGTTTGTCCGCCAGCAAGCGCGTGCGGAGTGTTTCGTAATTGACTCTTTGCACCGGTACCTTGCCGTCCAGCGCCAGCGCGGCAGCGGTGGCGGCGGATTCGCCGAGGATCATGAATACCGGCTCCATCCGGATGGAGCCGTAGGCGATGTGCGTGGCGGACAGGCAAATCGGTACGAGCAGGTTCTCGCACTCACTCGCTTTCGGCACGATGGAGCGATACGAGATCGGATACGGCGGAAAACCGCCGACCTGGACATCGCCTTCGTTGTCCGCGTGGCCATTCCTCATGATGCGCTGGCAATTGTGCGAGTCCATCGTGTACGCGGCGAGGGACACCGGGTCTCCGGCGGCGACCGTGCCTCGGCAATTGTGCTCGGTCATCACGTAGTCCGAGATCATGCGCCTCGCCTCGCGCACGTAGAGTTGATGCGGCCAGCCGCCAGTGGCGACGAACTCGTCTTTGGCCGGACCCCACTCCTGCATTTCGCGTCGCATGTGTTCCGGCACGCGCGGACTGGTGGCGAGGAAATACACGAAGCCACGGATGTAATCCCTGTGCGCCTGCCAAATCCGGGCGCGAGTCGCGTAATCGCCGTTTGGATAATCGTAGTTCGCGCCGATGAAGTCCGTGGAAAACCCCCCGTTGTTGTTGATGTCGGTCTTGCCATTGGGCATCCAAATCGGGTTCCAGAATTCGCTGAGCTGCGGCGCGTGGCCCGCGGCCACCAGGGCTTCGAGGTAACGGGCCAGCAATTCGTATTTCGCCGGATCGTAGTGCTCTGGTTTGCTATGGGGGAGGCGATTCGCTGGAATCTTCGTATAACAGAGCCGAAAATTGTACGCCTGCACGCGTGCATCGCCCGCGCCCGGTTTCCCGCCGTCGCCGGGCTGGATGAAAGGCAGCAAGCCACTGGCGGGCTCGGCGGGTGTGACGTAGGGGTCAACGGGCACGGCGAACTGGTGCTTCGGCGTCACCGTACGAATGCCGTTGATCGTCTCGTTATACTTCGCGTTCGCCTCGCGACCAACCGTGAAACTCACCCCGGCCTTCGCCATCAAGTCGCCTTCGTAAGTAGCGTCAATGAACATGTTCGCGCGATAGATCTGGCCATTGTCCATCACGATTTCCGTAATGCGCGCGCCGTCCTTCTTGACCGAGGCGAGGCGTTGTCCGAAGTGGACCGGCACGTTCGCCTCGTTGAGCATCTGGAACAGGATGGCCTCCGCCACGTGCGGCTCGAAGGTCCACATCGTCCCGTTGGGTTTCATCATGTCGTCGAAGCTCGACGTTGCGCCGCGCTTGGCGAAGTACTGCTTCCGGTCTTCCAACGGCCACGAGTCAGGCCTGGCATAATGCAAGGCGACGCGCTGGTAAAACTCGCGCGCGATCCCGCCGATGGCCGCCTTGTTGCCAATGTCCGTCGCTCCGAGCCCACCCGATGTCATGCCGCCCAGATGCTGGCCGAACTCGGCGATGACGGCGCTCCGGCCCAGGCGCGAGGTTTGCACGGCGGCGGCGACGCCCGCCGCCGTGCCGCCGTAGATGCAAAGGTCGGCAGAGATGATTACGGCGGGCCGGGCGGGTCGGCCGAGCGCCAGAATCGCGAGCGCGAGCCCCGCTTGGCAAACTAGCGAACGCACAGGCAGGAGTTTCTTCGACAACATCAGCGTACGATGCAGAAGGTGACGATTGGCCGCATGAGCGGTCTGCCGGGGTGGGCTGCCTCCCAGCGGTGAACATAACAGGGGGCGTTCTCAGTCCCTGCTCTCGGCCTCCCGGCGGCCGGAACCGGGACGCCGACACAGCACACAGTGCACACGAGGCGTATTATCGCCCCGCTGATGTCGGCGGCAAGGGCAAATGCGACGCGAACTCCACGGCCGCACGATTCAACTGCTCATAGGGCATCGCAGCCTCGGGACGACGGCTCGTTCCCTGCGCCTCGCCACCAGCACGCAACTCATGCTCCAATTGCCATGGCCCCAAATGCCAGTTGCTGGCCCGCGCCGCTCTCGCGGGCGGGAGTGGACGCCGACGGCCTCCTCATCACGAAGCGCGGCAGATCCGTCACGAAGCCGTCCCTGTCCCACTACTTCACCGGACCGAGATATCGGTCGAACCAATCGAGCGCCTCCTTGATGGACTCCCGAAAGCCGGGCCCGACGTCGCCGTGGCCTCCATCCCGGAGAACGTGCTTCTTGTCCTTCTCCGGCGCGCCCAGCAGCCGGAACATCGGAAGCTGTGATGTTTCGACAGGAAACTTGAAGCCGAACTTCACCGCGTGGTCGCCGCCGAGCACGCCCGGCAGGAAGTAGTTGCCCGTGAGATCTACGCTGTCGGTCGGCCGCAGGTTCACCTCTTCGGAGGAAGAGCGGGACCAGGCGGTGGTCGTGATCTCGTAGGCCGCCTGCACGGCGCGCAGCGGCTCGTCGTGGAACGTCACGGTGTAGTTGGCGCCGACGTGCGCGTACTGGCCTTCAAGCATGAACCGGTCGCTGAAGATGTGGCGGTCGCTCCACCTGTAGGTCTTGGGGATCCCGGTCGTCCACCAACTGGACCCGAGATCCGTCCGCGTGACGCCCATCTGGCGGAAGGTACTCTCGAGCGGACGAAGGTCCGAGGCCCCACGGGCGCTCTCAGTCTTGTCGGCGGCGTTGAAGAAGAACGAGACCTGGTTGTTCGTGAACGCCTGCAGCGCGAACTTGAGGTTGTAGTTCTTCAGAATCGTCGTGTCCGTCATGAGGCAGGTCTGGATCTCCTCGAGCGAGTAGCTCAGAGGATCGGCCTTCATCGCCTGGCAGCTCGCATCAGGCTTGTAGAAGTTGTTGATGCCGACGTTGATCTTCTGCGTGCCGTAGCTGCCCCAGACCCAGGCACGCCCCTTCACCAGCGGCCCGCCGGCCTCGATGCCGTAGTCACGGATGTTCTGAATCGGGTTGCCGGTGTTCACACCTTGCAGGCGCAGTTCGTCGGTGACGTTGTTGGACTGGAACGCATCGTCGGTCACGTAGTAGCGGCCGGATCCGCGAAGCTGGTCGGTGCCGCTCTTGGTCACCAGATTGATGGCGAGACCGGACGACTGCATCGTCACATCGGCGCCGGCCGTCGTGACCTGAATCTCCTCGAAGGCATCGAAGTCGTAGTAGATCGGCGAGCCCCCCGTGGCGGCCATGTCGGTGATGTCGACACCGTCGAGGTTCCACTTCGAGTCGCGCCAGGTGGCGCCCCGCGCGGCAAAGGTCCCCTGCGTACCCGACGCGCTGCCGCCGACGTTCTGGCGGTCCATGGCGACACCCGCCAACTGCTCGATGATCGCCCACGGGTCACGTGCCGACGGGATGGCCTGCAGCGCTTCCCGGGTGAACCGGTTGGTCTTGCCCGCGTCCTTCAGATCCACGAGCGGCGAGACCGCCTTGACTTGCACCGTCTCTTCGACGCCGCCAATCGTCAGAGTGGCGTTGATCTGCGCGTTCAGGCCGATCTCGATCCGGATCCCCTCGTTGACGACGGTGCGGAAGCCGGCCAGTTCGAACCGGGCGCTGTAGATACCTATCGGGATGAGCGGGAACCGGTAGGTCCCCGTTTCGCTGGTGACGCCGGCCAGCGGCTGCAGCAGCACCGGGCTCGTCAGCGTGACGGCGACGCCGGGCAGCACGGCGCCGCTCTCGTCAGTGACCTTGCCGTAGATCTCACCGGTGGCGATCTGGGCCGACGCCGTCCCGAGGCTACCCACCAGTGCGAGCACGGCGAGCAGGGCGACAACCCGCAGGCCCATACCCTCTCCTTTCTCTCACACGAAACACAGCGCTCGATGTGGCGAGTCAGCGATCCCCAGGACCGGCGGCTGAACCGGGTCGTGGAGCGTGGAGATGTGCGGATGATGAGGACAGCGTTCGGAGGGGGGGCGCGCTCGACGTGCGCGCTGTAAACCTCACCCGTGCCTCCGGCGCGAGTCCGCCCGGGGGCCTCGTGGGGGCCCTTGCGCGAACGCGCAGCTAGGGCCATGGCCGCTCCTGCGCCTGATTGTAGCGCTGACCCCGGCAGGGTGCACGGCCGCTTGCACGGCGGCCTGCGCGCGCCGCGTCGCGCCTCCAACCTGGGGGCTCACGTGTGTTGGGTGTGTTCGCCCCGGGCACGCGGGTTGACCAGCCTCCACCCTGTCTCCATCTCGACCGACATGCCGGGCCCGAAGAGCCGGCCTGCAGCTCGACCGGCACGCCGGGTCTCAAGACCCGGCCTCCACCAGAGATGCGCCGAGAAGTTACCTCGAGCCGGCCGACAGCCAATCCCCGAGTTTCGACCACCGGCGCACGGTGCGGGACCCGCGCACGGCCATCGCGAGCGCCTTCTTCTGCCCCACCAGCACCACCAGCTTCCGGCCCCTTGTCACGCCGGTGTAAATCAGGTTCCGCTGCAGCATGGGATAGTGCTGCGTCGTCACGGGAATGACGACGGCGGGATACTCGCAGCCCTGGGCCTTGTGCACGGTGGTGGCATACGCGAGCACCACCCGGTCCAGTTCGTGCGCGGCGTACAGCACGGCACGGCCGTCGAACTCGATCGTCACATCGCCCAGGTCGGCGTCGATGGTCCGCACGAACCCGATGTCGCCGTTGTAGACGTCCTTGTCGTAGTCGTTCTCGATCTGCATCACCTTGTCGCCGAGCGCGAAGGTGGACCCGAAGCGCTGCACGGCCTGCACCTGGCGGGGGTTGAGCACCTTCTGCAGCTCGACGTTCAGCGACCGCGCCCCGACGGCGCCGCGGTTCATCGGGCTCAGCACCTGCACGTCGCGCACGGGATGCAGGCCAAAGCGTTGCGGAATGCGCTCGGACACGATCTGGATGATCTTCGCCAGTCCCTCTTCCGGGCTTTCGATCTCGACGAAGTAGAAATCCGTCGGCGTGTCGGCGGACGCGCTCAGCTCGGGCATCTCGCCGTGATTGATGCGATGCGCATTGACGATGATGCGGCTGGCGGCGGCCTGGCGGAACACCTCCGTGAGCCGCACCACGGGAGCCGCATTCGACTCGATGATGTCGGCCAGCACGCGCCCGGGGCCGACGGACGGCAACTGGTCCACGTCGCCCACCAGGAGCAGCGCGGCGCCCGGCGGCACGGCGCGCACCAGCGCGTGCATGAGCGGCACGTCCACCATCGACGTTTCGTCGACGACCAGCAGGTCGCACGCGAGGGGACTAGGGGGCCCGCGACG
>Ga0315273_10012206_pt1 | contig 11000 bp, 8 predicted proteins | sample YL17G02_0_MG_FD_205753 | JGI IMG/M metagenome (GOLD analysis project Ga0315273, IMG submission 205753) | Sediment microbial communities from Yellowstone Lake, YNP, Wyoming, USA - YL17G02_0 | ecosystem: Environmental > Aquatic > Freshwater > Lake > Sediment | place: USA: Wyoming | collected...
TGGAGCGGGTGCGCACTTCCTGTTCAGGTCCTCTCGACTCTAGATAATTCCAACGTAGTTTCCATTATCCTATCAGAATCCACGGCAGCATAACAAATCGAACCAATCCAGCCACAACGCGGTTTTGGCCACAAGATCTTTGCCCACTCCCCGGCGCTTCAGTTCAGCAATCCGCACCGACCCGTCTTTCCACTGCTTCCAGATCAGAGACCGCAGCCTAAAAAATAAAAAGTGGAAAGAATAGGGACGCCACCGCGATTTTTTAAAATTTGAGGAGGATTTCCTGGGGGATGCCTTTGCTCTTGGGAAGCCGCAGAGTGAATCCCTTTTCACTCGCCGGGCGGTCTTTCATCGAGAAGTAGAGGAACCGGTCGCGCACCATGGACCCGTCAATCGGATCGGAGGGGTGCGCCTTGTCGCTGAAATCCTTTTCGGCCAGTTGCCTCTCGTACTGGGAAAGGTCTGTGTCGCCGCCCCCGCCCCCGCCGCCTCCCGGGCTCAGCACCACACCGGGCATCGGGTATCCTCTTCCGTATCTTGGATCATTGTATCTGGGATCTCCGTACCGGGGATCGTTGCTGCCCCTGTTCCTCGGATCGGTGGGATCGTAGGTTGGATCGTTCGGGTCAAGGCGGGGATCGTAGCGCGGGTCTGTCTTATCTGTTCGGGGATCCGAGGTGCGGGTATTCGGCGCAACCGAAATGGGCATTGACTTCCGCTTTTCCGCCGATTTCACAACCATCCCCTGCAGGACTGCCTGGGCAACCTGATCAGGTGCGACCAGCGGCAAATCATCCCCTCCCGGGCCGGTCAACTGAATCCCGTCGAGCGGAAGAATCACCCCGCTCCTGCTGTTGTTGAACACGGCGAGACGGACCGCAATGATATCCGACGAAGTAAGTTCCTTATAAAAGAAGTCCTTTTGCGCTTTCCCGTCAAGCAGCAGGTCCGCGGAAAACGTGACACCTCCTATCGTGGTGCTCGTTTGATACTGCTCGGGCTTTTTCGGCTTTATGATCTTTGCCTTGAAGCCGGAGAATCCCGGCGCAGCCAAACACGAAAACACGAACAAAATAAACAGGCGTTTCATGCTGCCCCCACCGCTGAATGCAATTGAAATGTATTGTCTCACTATTCCCCGGCTGCTACAAACTATACACAGCTGCATAAATTCACGGTCCTATTGTGATCATGTATTCAATAAGGCCCGAAGGGCCGGCAGTGAGTAGGCCCGGCCGTCAGGCCGGGATAGCGATTCCCACAGACACGGAGCGCCGAAGGCGCGGCACTTGAAGCACCAACAGTGCCGCGCCTTCGGCGCTCGATTTAGTCATTTCCCTTTCCCCGGCCTGACGGCCGGGGCTACTTAATATCGGCCCTTCGGGCCTCACGGAGACATCATGCGCATTCATTCATGACGCTCCGTATAGTCCACCCTCCAAATTGTGGTGCCGGGGAATGTGGATTTCGGTTATTCTGAGAAATTGAAAACTGAGGCAGAAATGGCGTAAAGAACGCCTAAGCTTGATGCCATTATAAATCTCAAACTCGAGGCGGGGGTCGCTATGCTCTGGCTGGGATTGGATATCGGAACCGGGGGTTCACGGGCGGTCATTATCAACGAAAAAGGCGAGGTTCATTCCGCCGCATCTGCGGACCATGCCCCGATGGTTCAGCTGCAGCCGACCTGGGCTGAGCAGGATCCGGATGACTGGTGGCGGGCCGCCCAGGAAGCGATTCGCGCGGCGCTGCGGCAAGGCAATCTCGCCGGCGGAGATATCGCCGGCGTTGGGCTGTCGGGACAGATGCACGGAGCCGTTCTGCTCGATGCAGAGCATCATGTCATCCGACCCTCGATTATCTGGTGCGATCAGCGCAGCCAGGCCCAGGCGGACTGGTTCACGAAACGGATCGGCGCGAAAAAGCTGAAGGCGATCACCTGCAACCCGGCGCTGACCGGCTTCACAGCGCCCAAACTTCTCTGGGTGCGCGACAACGAACCGGACAATTACGCGAGGATGCGTATGCTGCTGCTTCCCAAAGATTACATCCGCTTCCGGCTCACAGGGGAATTTGCCACCGAGGTATCCGATGCATCCGGTATGCTTCTGCTGGATGTACCACACCGGCGCTGGTCGCAGGAGATCCTCGACAAACTCGGGCTGCGTCTCGAGCAGTTTCCGCGTGTCGCAGAATCCCAAGAGGTCACCACGAAAATCAGCGCGGCCGCGGCGAACCTGACCGGCCTGAAGCAAGGCACTCCGGTCGTCGGAGGAGGAGGAGATCAGGCAGCCGGAGGGGTAGGAAACGGCATCACCGAACCGGGTATCCTCAGCTCCACCATCGGAACCAGCGGTGTCCTGTTTGCCCACACCGATCAACCGCACCTGGATCCCAAAGGCAGGGTGCATACCTTCTGTCACGCGGTTAATAACCGTTGGCACGTCATGGCTGTCACTCAGGGGGCCGGGCTTTCCTTCCGATGGTTCCGCGATCAGTTCGCCTCCGCGGAGATAGCGCAGGCGGGAGCATCCGGGAGGGATCCCTATGAACTGCTCACCCAAGAGGCTGCGGGAGCTCCCGCCGGCAGCGAAGGGCTCTTATATCTTCCCTATCTCATGGGAGAAAGAACACCTCACCTCGACCCTAACGCGCGCGGGGTATTCTTCGGTCTCACCGCGCGTCATACCCGGGCCCACGTGATACGCGCGATTCTTGAGGGAGTCGCCTATTCTCTCCGTGACGGTCTGGAGATCTTCAAGGAGATGGGAGTCCCTGCCGGACAGGTGCGCGCCTCGGGAGGCGGCGGGCGGAGCGGACTGTGGCGCCAGATCCAGGCGGACGTCTTCAACCGTGAAATGGTCACCATCAACTCGACGGAAGGTTCCGCCTACGGCGCGGCGTTGCTGGCTGCCACCGGCACCGGGAAGTTCTCATCGATCGAGGAGGCCTGCCGAACATGCATCCGGGTGACGGATCGATGCGAGCCGGATCCAGCGCGTGCACAGGTATACGAGGAGTACTACGGAGTCTACCGAAACCTGTATCCCCGTCTCAAAGCAAGCTTCAAAAAAGTAAGCGCGATTAAACTTTAGCGGCCACCCGAGCCACGAATCCCACGAATTGGGCAGGGCTGCACGGGATTTCGAGAATATTTCAGTGTCATTCGTGTAACCCGTGGCCAGGGCTTTCGCCAGCTAATCGCGGTTTCAGTCATTCGAGGATTCGTCCATCTTCTGACGCTGCTTGACGCCTTTGGAGATTTGATCGACGAGCAGCTTCCACAGATCGGGCCTCATCGAGGGAGTGTTCCTCAACAATCGTTGAACTTCATCCAGCGAGGACTGTGCGGCCAGCGCTGCCGTGCTGTCGGGCAGCCTGTAGCGGTGGGATTTGAGCACCTTCAAAACTCGTGTCTCCTCGACTTCGAGCAGACCCCTCGAGTGCAATCCCTTTTGAACAATTTTCGCCGGCAGTTCCCAGGGCATGGATTCGTCTTCGACCAGAACCCGGTAGACCAGGCCGGTAACTTCGATTGGTCCGTTGCGGATGATGCCCTGGAGATTCGACTCCAGAGAGTGCTCGGGCCACGGCGCACCGGTCCCAGCCGGCTCGGCGGTCAAAACGTTCACGGTGCGCAAGCCCAGAAATGCCTTCTTGGCCTCCACTGCCAGTGAAATGCCGCCCGAGGCCTCGCAGCCCAGAATCGCCGCGGCCAGTATGGCCTCGCCCAATTCGTGCGCCTTAACTCGAATATCCGCATGCAGTAATTGCACCCGTGGGGTCAGCCCGCCTGCAACCGGCGCGAAATGTTCGCCGCGGAGAAACACAAGTTCGCTCCCCGAAAACGCGGGCCTGCCGGTTTCACTGGATATCATCTGATTCATATGAGAAAAACTCCCTATATTTGCCCCTTATGGGGGCAGTGAAGTAGGGATGAATAAAACGCCAAGTTGACAATATATCCTGCATTCGCACAAGGAGGTATCGACCGATGAGCCTGTTCCAGAAGAAAGAACCTGAATCTGTGACGGTCCTGGGACAAATGCTGCGCTGCGGCATCTGTCAGCATTCGCGCTTCTGGCATCGCGAGGGTCAGCTCCATTGGGCGCCGCCACTCCGCCTGCCCCGGGGCAGCGGGGATGGCGGCTCATCGTCTCGTCCGGCGGCCGGGACCTACTTTCCAATACGAGCAGTACGAAGGCATCTAAGCTGCGCAGGTCCAGTGTATCATCTGGTAGAAAAGCCGCGCATACCAGTTGCCGATCTCAACCGGATTCGCCTCCGCGGCGCACGCCGTGACGCGGGCATCACCCCAATCCACCAGGCCGCCCACCCAGTGCGGCGCGGCATCCGAGGTAAATGCCGTCACACGCCCCTTGCCGAAGCTTCCCGTGACAAGAAGCGGATCGGCCTCTTGCGCGGGAAAAAACAGAAATTCCCGCCCCTTACGACTTACTTCAAACCGTCGCGCCGAAAGTATTTCCTGCCCCCCTGCTTTTTTGGCCACACGGTTATATCCGCCGATTGTCGGTGAGGCTTCATCAAAAGGCAGGCCGGAAATAATGAGATGTGATGCGTTCCGTTCCACCAGACATGGCTGCGGGCAATTGATCCTGTCGTCGCGCTCCTGCAACGCGACCGGCAACACGTCGCCGATGGCAGTTCTACCGTAATCGCCGCCCATGCCCGTATAAGATTCCCACCCGCCGATCATCAGCAAACCCATGCCCGCGTCGACTTTCGCGGCAACCGCCTCAAGTTGGCCGGGCTGAAAGTTTGCGGCCGGGTAGTCGCTGAGTATCAAGGCCCGGCATCCGTCACCGATCAGAGACAGATCAAATTTCCGGTCGGAGGCGAGATAATCGAATTGGATCCCATAGTGGTGCATAATCCCCGCGAGGTAGCTTGCGGCTTCCTTCAGGGCCGTATCTCCCGCATATAAGATTTGTTTACTCATGCGCGCCAGTATACCTCCAGTATTACAGCAATCAAACCCGCATCAATGCCCCTGGCGCCTCTGCCAGCCGTGTTGCGGTTGCCGGGGGGATTTGTTAGATTATATCTTTTGGCAACAGACCCGGCCTTTTTCCCGCCGGTCAAGCATTGGTTTTATCGAGGAGTTTCTCCTATGCTCAAAGGTAACGCGATAATAGGACAGTCCGGCGGCCCCACTTCAGTCATCAACGCGTCGCTGGTCGGGGTTTTAAAAGGCGCGCAAGGTTTTGCAGGCATTAAGAAAGTCCTGGGCATGCGGTATGGGATTCAGGGATTCATGGCCGAAGATATCATCGACCTCGGCAAGGAACAGCCCCGCACGATCACGGGCTTGAGATGCACTCCCTCCAGCGCATTGGGAAGCTGCCGCTATAAGCTGCAGCAGGCCGACCTGCCCCGAATTGTGGACCTGCTTAAAAAGCACAACATCCGATACGTATTCCTGATCGGCGGCAACGACACCATGGACACCATCCATCGCATCGAGGGCTGCGCCAAGGACCACAATTACGATCTCATCGGGATCGGTATCCCAAAGACCGTGGACAACGACCTGTACGGCACCGACCACACCCCGGGGTTTCCCAGCGCCGCGCGCTGGGTCGCCCTATCGGTGAATCAGGCCGGCATTCTGGCTCGGGACATGAAAAAAGTGGATCAATTCGTCGTCCACCAGACCGTGGGCCGCAGCGCCGGATGGCTCGCAGCCGCTTCGGCTGTGGGGAAAAAGGATCCCGACGATGCCCCGCATCTCATTTACCTTCCGGAGAGAGCATTCGATCGCGAGAGATTTCTGGCGGACATCAAAAGGTGCTACGACGCTTTCGGCTGGGTGAGCATCGTCTGCGGCGAGGGTTTGGCCAACGCCGATGGAACTCCGGTATCGGCTTCGCAGGTCAAGGACAGGTTTCAGAACCTCGAGTTCGGCGCGATGGGCGGCACCAGCGCAGCAATGGTCCTGCACCGGATGATCTCCGCGGAGTTCGGCTTCCGCGGCGAATTCCAGGTCCCCGAATCCCTGCCGATGTGCGCAGCGGATCGCGGCGCCACACTGGACTTCGACGAGGCCTACATGTGCGGCAAGGCGGCGGTGAGACTTGCGTCCCAAGGGAAAACGGGTCTGATGGTCACCCTGGTCCGGGAGCCCGGCAGGAAGTACTCCTGCACCACGGGAACCGCCGATCTTGCCGAGGTGGCGGTAAAGGCCAAGCCCATGCCGGACAAATACATTAACGCCGAAGGCAATTTCGTCAGCGAAGAGTTCCTCGACTATGTGCGGCCTCTGGTCGGCGCCATGCCGAGGTATGCCAGGCTGTCCTACGTTAAAATCAGTAAATAGGAATTCAGGAGAACGGCATTATGAACGATCAGAAGAAATACGCGCAGTACGCACTGGTGCGCGAGATGATGGAGACGCCTTCGATTCTCAGGAATTTCAAGGCGAGCGGAACCGATAAGGTCGTGGAGTCTGTCCGGAATATCGGCCGGCTGTTTTTTACCGGCGAAGGCTCCAGCCGCATCTTTCCAGCCAAGAATGCCATGACCCAGGCCATGCGCACCGCCCTGCCGGTGCATCTGGCCACCGAGGGCGGCCGTCAGGCGCTCGAATACCGCCTCGATAAATATGTAGTCTTCGGCGCATCCAACAGCGGTCAGACCAAGGAGGTGATTTCGCTCTTCGACACCCTCAGGCAGACCGGGCACAAGAGCCTCTATGGCCTGACCGCGAACCACAATACGAAACTGGAGTCGCTGGCCAACCAGACGTTCATCCTGAGCTGCGGCAAGGAAGATGCGGTTGCCGCGACGAAGAGCGTGGCCGAACAGGCCCTGTTCCATCAATCGCTCCTGGCCCAGGTGCAGGGGCGTTCGATTGCCGGCGGCCTGCCCGCCCTGGCGGACGCCTTCGCCTCCGCGCTGACGGCGCCCATCGATCCCGAGATCACCCAAGCCATCGCCCGGGCCGGCACCATTCACTTCGCCGGCCGCAACGACGGCGTGGCGGAGGAACTCACCCTCAAGACCAACGAGATTACGCGCAAGAAGAGCGACTACCTCGAGGGCACCTATGCCGTTCACGGCATCGAAGAGGTGATGAATCCTGACGATGTCGTTATCTTTATCGATCCGTTCGACGCGGAAGAGGATAAAATCCGTCAGACGCTGGTGCAGGGCGTGGGATTGAAGGTCTTTGCAGTGGCGTCGCGCGAAACCATTTTCCCGACCATCAGGATCAACGATGTGGGGAACCTCTCGCCTTATGTTTACCTGGCAGCGGGATGGAACATCCTGATCGAGGTCGGGATTTCCCTCGGCATCAACCTGGACAAACCGGTCCGGGCGCGCAAGGTAGGCAACGAATTCATCGGCTGAAGAACCAGAGAGAGAAAAATCCGCCACCAGGACACCAGGAAATTTCTCAAGGCATCGGCGGCCTGGTGGTGGATTTACGGGGCCATGTCCGATTCGAGTGCGAACGAAGAGCGGGTGCGGAATCTGGTGGAGCGGGGGGTGATCATCCCCTATCCCTCATCGGTGGAGGTGGATGATTCGGTCCAGCCTGAACGCATCGCTCCGGGCGTGATCATTCACACGGGCTGCAGGCTGGCCGGGCATCAGACCTCCATCGGACCTTCTTCTGAAATCGGCGCTGAAGCTCCCGCAACGATTCAAGACTGCCAAATCGGGAAAGGCGTTTCGCTGAAAGGAGGATTCTTCTCCGAAGCTTGCTTTCTCGATGGCTCCAATATGGGCAGCGGCGCGCACGTGCGCGGGGGCACGCTGCTCGAGGAGGAAGCCGGCGGCGCGCACACGGTCGGATTCAAGCAGACCATTTTCCTCCCCTTGGTCACGGCCGGCAGCCTGATCAACTTCTGCGACTGCACGATGGCCGGCGGCACCGGCAGGAAAAACCACAGCGAAATCGGCTCCTCTTACATTCACTTCAACTTCACACCGCATCAGGACAAAGCGACCGCTTCGCTTATCGGAGATGTGCCCCGAGGGGTGATGCTCGATCGGCCTCCGATCTTCCTCGGCGGTCAGGGAGGGCTGGTGGGCCCGGCGCGGATCGCCTATGGAACCGTCGTTCCGGCCGGCGTCATCTGCCGCCAGGATATCCTGGAGGAGAATCAGCTGGCGGCGGTCCGGCCTGCCGCGATCCCCGAGTCACGCCGGTTCGTTCAGGGGATGTATCGCAATATCAACCGCATTCTCCGCAACAATCTGATATACATCGGTAATATCCAGGCTCTGATTGTCTGGTATCGCAGCGTCCGAAAACGGATCATGCGGGGCGATCCGTACACCCAGGCCTGCTGGAGGGGTGCATTAACGAGGCTGGAGAGTGTGCTGGAAGAGAGGATAAAGAGGCTTGCGGAATTGGCCGCCAGGATGCCCGGTTCCATTCTCAAAGCCAGATCCGAGTTCGGTGAGGAATTGCCCGAGGTGCCATTCGGGCAGCAGAAGATATTCGCAGACCAGTGGCCGGAAATAGAGTGCTGCCTGAGGGCGGGGCCTCCTCCTGACCTTGCGGCGCCCGAGCGGGATGTTTTCCTCTCCGCGTGGGAAAAGATCGACAAAACCGCTGCTTATCCCAAGGCTATCGCACAGGTGAGCCCCGAGGCACGATGTTCGGGAACCGCCTGGCTCCAGGCGATCGTGGATTCTGCGGCGGCTTTATGGAAATAGTCCTATTACCTTGCGCCTTGCCTTGAAAGTTTGATTATTCCTCGCGCCAGGGTCCAAGATCCCAGGCGCCGAGAAAGACAATTCCTTCACTGCCTGACACCGGAGATCCATCAATGGCGAGACTGTTTGGAACGGACGGAGTACGAGGCGTGGCCAATATCGCACCGATGACCACGGAAATGGTCCTGGAGATTGGCCGGGTTGCAGCCCATATTTGCAGGCGACATGCAGGAGGCCGGGCGATAATCGTCATCGGCAGAGATACGCGATTGAGCGGAGCGATGCTCGAGAACGCCTTGACCGCCGGTGTTTGTTCGATGGGAGTTGACGTGGTGTTGCTTGGTCCGATGCCCACGCCGGGAATCGCGTTCCTCACCCGGCATATGCGCGCGGATATGGGCATCGTGATTTCCGCATCACACAATCCTTTCGAGGACAACGGCATCAAGATCTTCTCGCGCGACGGCGCCAAGCTTCCGGATGCGGAGGAGGATGAAATAGAGAACCTGATCGCCTCCGGCAGTTGCAGGGAGATTCGCCCGACGGGAGGTGAAATCGGCGTAGCAAAGAGGATCGAGGATCCCTCCAGCAGATACGTTGCCTTCTGCAAAGAAACCTTCCCCGGCGGCCTCAGCCTCGAAGGCATGCGCATCGCAATGGACTGCGCCAACGGCGCGACCTATCGAGTCGCTCCCGCTGTATTTTCCGAACTGGGCGCCGCCGTCGAGACCCTCCACTGCGCGCCCAACGGCACCAATATCAACAAGCGCTGCGGCTCCCAGCATACGGAGTCGTTGCGCGACAGGGTGATCGAATCCGCTGCTACCATCGGGCTCGCCTTCGACGGCGACGGCGACCGCCTGATCGCGCTTGACGAAAAGGGCCGGGAGTTGACCGGAGACCAGATCGTGGCCATCTGCGCGTCAATGTACAAGGAGCGCGGCTGGCTGAACAATAACCTGGTCATCACCACGATCATGAGCAATTTCGGCTTCCTGGTTGCCCTGAAAAACCTTGGGATCGAACACGGAGCCAGCAAGGTCGGGGATCGTTACGTTCTCGAAATGATGAAGGAAAGAGGCGCGGTTATCGGCGGCGAGCCTTCAGGTCATATGATCTTTCTGAACCACCACACCACGGGAGACGGAATCATCTCGGCCCTCCAGCTTCTGGCCTGCATGCGACAGGCCGGCAGGCCCCTCTCGGAGCTTGCCGGAATCGTGACCCTGGCGCCGCAGAAGAGCATCAACGTGGACGTGAAGGAAAAACCTCCGCTCGAAGAACTCCCGGCGCTTCAGCAGGCGATCCGGATCGCCGAGCGGGAACTGGCAGGAAAAGGACGCGTGCTTATCCGCTACTCGGGCACGCAGCCCATGTGCCGGGTGATGGTGGAGGGACCGACGGAGGAGATCACCGGTCGTCTCGCCGAGCGCCTCGCCGAATCTGTCAGAAAACTTCTGGGCTAGGGTTGCACTTGAAACCGCAGATGCACGCAGCGCGGCCAGCCGCAACCAAAGAGATGCTTAAGCCGGATTTACCCAAGCGGCTTGCCGCGCTGCGTGCATCTGCGGTTCCGAGTTTTGGGTGCGGCTATCCAGCTGGTCAATAGATTTCTTCGCCTTCTTCGCGGGTGTAGAAGAGGTGGTACGCCTCGCTTTCGGATAAATCTCCCTCCAGTTCCAGCAGGCGTGTTTCAGCCTGGCACCGGCTGTTGATGGCCTGCGTTTCCATCTCCCGTAGCCGCTCGCGTATCCCGTGTTCTGCGACAAGGCGTTTGACAGCCTCGAAAACGGAAGAACTGCCATACAGGAATTCCCCCTCGTCGAGAATCTTGCACGCCACCATGGATTCGAAGGTGTCGAACCGCAACTGCTCCATCACGCGGTTGAAATCCTTGAGAATGTAGTCGATCTCTTCCCGGTAGTCCGGGTGCACGAGGAGGTAATGCTTCTTCTTGTAGATGGCCTTGTCGAGCATTCTGGCCGCCTCGACGGGAAGATCATTTTCGACGATCACGATGATGTCCAGATCGGATCCGCGCACAAGTTCGCCGGTGCTCTTTTCCGGGCGAGGCACCAGGTGCGACATTTCATAGGTAATATCCCCCGCGATGATACAGCAGACGGCGGGCAGAATCGCCTCCTTGCCGGGGAGTGTCGCCATGGCGGCAGCGATGCTCTCCCGTGCCAGCGTCAGCTTGTCCCGGCTGATGCGGCGGATATCCTCCCTGAGCGTTTGAGATTTGCGGGAAATCTCCTCAGTCTGGCTTTCCAGGCCAACCAGGGTATAGGTCAGAAATTCCCGCCGGATCG
>Ga0315273_10012208_pt1 | contig 10999 bp, 9 predicted proteins | sample YL17G02_0_MG_FD_205753 | JGI IMG/M metagenome (GOLD analysis project Ga0315273, IMG submission 205753) | Sediment microbial communities from Yellowstone Lake, YNP, Wyoming, USA - YL17G02_0 | ecosystem: Environmental > Aquatic > Freshwater > Lake > Sediment | place: USA: Wyoming | collected...
GCAATTCTCAGCCCGGCCTGCGCCATCATGGGCACATCATTACGCCCGTTGCCGATGGCAATGACACGCTCAGGTCCCAGCCGCCTCACAAAATCTGCCTTGTCCGTGCCGTTACGGATGATGCTTACCTGGGCAGGAAGCCCTGCCAACTGGCGTTCGGCCTTGCCGAAAGTGTCCGCCGTCAGAACGGTAATGCGGATCGACCTAGACAGTGTGGTCAAACGTTCGGCGACCCCAGGCAGCAGCATGCCGTCCATTGAGAGCGTGCCGGTATAATCGAGTACCAAATCATTGAACGATTTGGTCACGCCTTCTCGTATTTCCAGGCTTATACGGCGTGTATTCATGATGCCGATCCTCTTTCCGATCCACTTGCGATCATATCTCTCCGTCTTCCTCCCACGGTATGCACACGCTCCGGCCACCCACGATACGTATAATAGCCCGCCGGTAGGCGTCCTCCTCGTTACGGTTCTGTAATGCTTGGCGGAGAGCTTCGCGCTTCATGGCATAACTCCGCATATCTTCCGCGTCTTCCTCAAAGCGTTGGGCGGCATGGGAGAGCAGGAACTCATGGCTCTCCACTGTCGAAGCGGCATCCACGAGCATACCGAGGTGCCGAAGGCAGACTCCCTGTGAACGGCGATACTGGCCCCGGCCAGCGGCTTCGCCGACTATAGCAGCGAGCCGCCGAAGGTATTCCCCCTCGGCCCGACGGAGCAATCCACAGACGCGGCAGTTTCGAGAATCGCGCACCAACCGCCGCACCGCATCTCCCCTTGCGGGCGCGGTAGTGTTCTCTCTCAGACGACTGGCAATCTGTTCGGCCAGCCGCGCATACCCGACGGAGGCGCCGTGTGGGGAGGATACCGCGAGCAACTGCCAGGTATGAAGCGGGCAGAACCCTAGTTCCGCCGCAAACTCAGCCTGCGTCCGCTCCTCGGTGCCGATCTGGTATTGCCAATGGGCAAAGAAGTTTATGGCGTTTTTTGCAACGTGCTGGCAGACTGGACAGCCTCTTATCCGTAAATCGGCTGACGGATCCGCCACGGGATGAGTTGGTACGCCTGCAGTAGTTCCCGTCAAGGTCCCGGATCGAGCCGTGATGACCACCGAGTCCTCCGTTGCCGTCACTTCTGTCATGCGACCGGCCAGGATACCTCGATATAACGCTCCAAGTCTCGCGCGCACCTCCATCGCCGCTGCGGCCGCGGTATGCGGGTTACGATGGAAAGTAATGGATCCTTCTTTTTGCATTGCCTTGGCGCGGTCCTGTAAAGCGTCCTCTCCAAAAGCGTCCTGAGCCATTTCGTCATCTAAGACTCGCAACGCCTTGCGAGCCACTGCGGCGAGGAAGGCGGCGGACTTCTCCCCGGACAGAAATGAAGCCAGAGCTTCTTCGAGGGCCTTTAGCCCGCTCTGCTCGTAGAGAACAGCGTCGCCGGTAGTTCTGGCGGCAAGCCCCAGACGGGCGGAGACGGGAAAAACCTTCACATCTCCGCGTCCGGTTTGCGATCGAATTGTCTCGGCCACGAATCCGAGGACTTCACCGCATTCGGCATCCGCCACTAAATCAGTTTTGTTGACCACAAAGAAGATCTTATCCACGTAAGCCCGTACCTCTATAAGGAGTTCCAATTCCAGGCTGGTCATCGGCGTGTCCACGCTGGTCACGAATAAAACGGCGTCGCATTCCGGCAGGAAACCATAGGCGGTTGCCGTGTTGGCCGCGATTGCCGATCCGACGCCCGGCGTGTCCACGAATTCGATCCCGCGCCGCAGGAATGGCAACGGCAGCTCCACGGTGGCGGTCTTAACCTTCTTTTGATTGGCGGGGTTCCCCTTTTCGGTTACGTAGTCGGGAAGGGAAGAAACCGGCAGTTCTTCCGGGAAGTGCAGATTTTCGCGATGAACGACCAGCCGTTCCGCCGGACCGTATTTGAGCACCGTGACGGCGGAGGTGAGGGGCAGCACGCCGGTAGGTAGGAGTTCACGCCCGATGATCGCATTCATGAGCGAACTCTTGCCGCGTTTGAACTGGCCAAGCACCGCCAGGATGAAACGGTCTTCAGCCAGTTTCACAACTAGTTCCCCGCACTGCCGTACGGCGTTATCCCTGCCCAGCGCCGTCAGCGCCTCGCGCACTATGCGCAGTTGGCCAGCCAACGCCAATTTAGTCTGCGCATAGGCGCGCAACTTCTCCAAATCCGGCCCGATCTCGGCCGCAGGTTCTATGCCGTCTGCAACTCCAGCATGCGTTTGAGGCGACGGACGGTGATGATTTATCTCCATGTGTTACTATCCTCTCTTAAACTGTCAAGCCGTTGCCGAATATCCTGTTGTACAAATCTTCGCCAAAACTGGTTTGCAGCGGTTCGCCTTCGACTAATCTAAAAGTCCGTCCTCCGTTGGTTTGCCTTTCCGCCCGCAGAAAAATGGCATTCTTCATTTTCTCATCATAGAAACCATGTGCGCATTGATATAAGTGCGTAACGAAAAAAATCTTCATGCGTTTTTCCAACAATGCACGAATGATCTGCCTTGCTATCTCCGACCCTTCTCTTTCATTAGTCGCAGCGAAGGATTCATTGAACAACAACAGAGAGTTTGGCGCGATATTGTCCACAATATCGCTCATCCTGCTGAGTTCCTCGTCAAGTTTGCCGCTCTTCATGCCGGCGTCTTCTTCCCGTCTGTAGTGGGTGAAAACACCCACGGAGACATTGGCGCAGAAAGACTCGGCGGGAACAAACATACCGCACTGCATCATCAACTGAGCCAGACCGATACTGCGTAAAAAGGTGGATTTGCCGCCCTGGTTGGCACCTGTGACTACTGTAAGGTCCTTGTTGTCGGCAATGACTTCGTTACCCACGATTTTTTCTTTCATGGTCAAGGCCAGACAAACATCATACAGACCCTTGAAAGAATGTTTACGCTCGCCCTGACCCGCGGGCAAGGGAAAAGTTATTGGTTCATCGATCTGGGCTAGTTGCTCGTATAAGTTTATACACCCAATATAAAAAGCCAACTCCGGCTTCAACGTCTTAAAGAAGCTGAGAATGTGATCGGCTGACTGGGCAAGTGCGTTGGCAGCAAGGTTGATTCCTCTGTCTCTGAGTTCCGACAGGGCTCTGGCGCCGCTTTCGTCACGGTTATCTATGTGAAAGGAGTAAGCGCGGGATTTATTGGCAAAGAGTCGTGCTATCAGACTCCGCTTCTTAACCAGCTGCTTGCGAAGTACATAATTAGCGCCTACATTGCCCTTTTCTAATTCAGCACCGATCAAGACTCCGTCGCGGAATCTTAGTTCGTTAAGATGATTCTGGATACTGGCAAAATAGTCAGCATCAAGTTCCCTATTAAGCGTGGCAAACAACGCTGCAAATCCCTCGGATTTAAATTTGCCGGCATGCTCGTTGGCAATAGCTTTTAGTTCTCTTATCATTTTGACAAGCATCGACAACAATTCCACCGAACAATGGAGTATCGCAGAAGGATAATTACTGAAAATTCCCAAATGGTGCTTCTTACGATTCTCAATTGTTTCTACAGTAATATCGTAGATCTTCCGCACAATTGGTGAATTGGTTAAACAGTCTTTAAGAATTCTTTGCCGATATTGTATGGCGATCGGATCGATTAGACAAGATAAAACAGCTTTCTCCGCTACCTCAAAGATGAATTTGTCGCCAAGTGCCATGGCGTTAAATACCGTGTCCAATTCCAAGTCCTTGATGAGTGCTTGTGCATATGGTAGCACTTCTTGCTGCATATCAAAGTCATGATCGCGATACATGAGAAAGACCTTCATGATTCTATACGCTCCTTTAAACAATCGTAGGTGAGCCGATACTTTTCGGCAATTGATATTGCGTACGCGAGCCCATCGGCAGTTTTTCTCACGATTTTATAAGTCCGCAACGCTGGATTTTCTGGGACTATCATGCTGACCATGCTTACGGCTTTCTCGCTCAATGCGGTCAATTCCACGATGAATGTCACATAAACGCACAAGGAATCTAGATGTATAATCCTTTCCATTACCTTTTTGCCTAAAAGGAGAGCGTCATTTAAGGTCGTGGAGGTAAAAATCTCATTCATTATAATGATGCTGTTTGATGTGGCCTGATTTAGAATACCGTGAACTCTGATCAAGTCATCCTGCAGTTTACCACGGAGGTTTTTGATGTTTTCTTCCTTTTCAAAATGCGTAAAGATCCTGTCAAACAGAAAGAGTCTCGCTTCCCTGCCCGGGATGGGACACCCCAGACTGGCCAAGTAATGCAACTGTCCGAAAGTGCGTGCAAAGGTCGTCTTGCCTCCCTGGTTCGGGCCGGATACTACAAAGATGCGTTCCTTGCTTTTCAGGTAAAAATCATTACAGACAACAGGCGAGTTCTTGTGTATGAGTTTATACGCCAAGGCCAAATCGAAGCATTCGTTATCATAAACATCCTTGCTGGTAGCGGAAATCTCGGGATAAGTGAATTTCAGTCCTGCATGTTTGATTGCTGCTATATATTCAAGGTAGGCCACGAAAAACTGTATTTCACGGTCGAAAACAGCAATCGTCCCATCAAGAAAATCATAGTGCTTAGTACAATACATGTCTAATTTTAAGAAAATATCAGAATGCAATTGAGCCACCAAATCAAGTATTTTTGCTTCAACATGGTTCATACCCGCATCGGTGGAGAATTTGACCCTGTAATCTTTCACCGCCCCCTGCTTGAATTTCTCGAATGTTTTCTCCACTTCCAGGCTGTAATCAATTTCAGATTTATATTTGCAAACCTTGATGCAGTTGCCCTTTATGAGCAGGCAATATTTTACTGAGGACAAATCGGCCTTAAGCATTTTCGTCTCCGCCAGAAGAGAGGTAAAACGGTCGGATTTGGCATAGTCCGTCATATATTCGCGAAAGGCCAAAAAACCGCGCGATTTTAACTCTACAAGGGTTAAATCATCTACAAGGCAATTGACAGCGTCGCAATAAATCTCAACCGTTTCCAAAAACCATCCTTCCTTATTGTATTTGTCGTGAAGTTTGTCCACTAGGGCAAAATATATGCGCATTGTGTGCATCTTATGGGTAAAAGATTTTATATTCTCAAATAGAGTTTCGTTTTCAAGATCCTTCATTATTTCCTGACGATATTTAATTGCGTCGATATTTTTTAAGGAAGTGTAAAAAAACGGTTTTAAATTATATTCTTTCCTACTCGCAGTGATTTTGTCTATGATTTGATCAAGATTTAAATCACCAAAAAAGGTAGGTGCTTCAAGTGTTTCTTTTTTTATGCTATCTTCAGTTCTTTTAAAAAGGATGCTTTGGAAAGTCATGGTAAAAACACCTCCTGGGTCATATCGCGGATGCCATCAGTTCATTCCCATCCTCGTCGCTTTGGCTGTTATGGGAAAACCCATCTAAGGCTGAGATCGTTTATGTTGCCTGCCCGGATTGTACTTGGCCTATTTTCTCGATCCCTGCAACACTTAAGCAGATCAGCGCGATGAAGGCGCAGGCCGAGCCGAAATAGAACGGCGCGGCCGGGGAGACCTTATCCCATAGGAAACCGGCGATCAGGCTCGCGGGCAGGCTCATCAGCCCCAGGGAAGCATTGAAGAGACCATAGGCCGTCCCCCTGTCCTGGTCTTTGACGACATGAGCCACCAGTGACTTGGCCACGCCTTCCGTGGTGGCGTAAAACAAGCCGTAAAACGCGTAAAGCGCCCAGATATGCCACGGCTGCCTGGCCAGGGCGAAGCCGAGGTAGGCCAAGGCGTAGATTGTCCAACCCAGTTGCATGACCTTCACCCGGCCTACCTTGTCGGACAAACTGCCCGCCGGGAGGGACAAGGCGGCGTAGAACAGATTGAACACCGCGTAAACGATGGGGATGACGGCTGGATTCACGCCCACGTTCCGCGCGCGCAGGATCAGGAACGCGTCGCTGGAGTTGCCCAGGGTGAAAACCAGCATGATAAGGAGGAACAAGGCAAACCGGCCCTTGAGCAGATCCATCCCGAACCTGTAGGGTTGACCGCCCATGGATTGGCTCCGGTCTTCCTTGACTAGCAGCCCGACCAAGAGGATCGTCATCAAGGCGATAATGCCGGATGTAAAGAATACCACGCGATACTTGAAACCGCCGCTGAAAAGATGGGCCAACATCCAGTAGGTGACCAAAGGTCCGAGGACGGAACCAAAGGTGTCCAACATCCTTTGGTAGCCAAAGGAGAACCCGGTTTTGCCTTGTTTAGCCGACCTGGCCACTAATGCATCCCGAGGCGCATCCTTGGTGCCTTTGCCAACCCCATCGGTAAGCCTTAAACCGAATGCGTGCCAGCCTTGGGTGATGAAACCGAGAGAGAACCGGCTCATCGCCGATAAAAGATAGCCAACGAAGATCAGCCGTTTGCGTCGGCGAAGCTTGTCGGAGAGGAACCCTGATACGATCTTGAAAACACTGACGATCGACGTCAAGCTTCCTTCAATCAGTCCGATCGTGCTCGTGCTGAGGCCAAGCACACTTGCATAAAAGATGGGCAGCACCGGTTGTATCATGTCTTGGCTTAATCCCCCGAAAAAGGCCACCCAGCCCAAGATCTTAACGTTATCGCGGTTTTTTCGTGCGCCCAAGCAAACACCTCCTCAATAAGTCAAAGACTTCTGCCATGGTTTTCCATGTAGGAGCCATCATCCGCCGCCGCGGAATCATACGCGAGCCCCATCGCGTCCTTGTTTTAAAGTCTCTGGCAGATGCTGGTAGCTTTCCTTGACTTGTCATGCTCAATCCCGATCTGACCACTTGCGTAAGCACATCCGCGATGAGTCCTCAGCCAGGAGTCCTATGGCCGCCTAATGGGGGTGCAAGGGCTGAGGGTTTGGAGACGAACATACCGGAGGAAAATGACCAAGCCTATAAGTTCGCTTATCGAGGCGAAGCCAATCACCAAGGCCGTGGATCGCTCGTATAGCAAACCCATGACGGCGCTGCCGCATAGGATCGCGAGCCCATAAACCGTATTGAAGACGCCGTAAGCGGCGCCTCTCTTACATACCGGGATTTGATCGGCGATTACAGCCCGCATGATTGTCTCGTGCGCGCCCATGACCAAGCCCCATAGCAATGCGGCGAAGACAATCAAAAGTCGGCTTTGGGAAAAGCCCAGCACGGCCAAGGGGATACTCAGGACGGGGATAACGATGAGGGATCGAAAACCGATACGGTCATAAAACTTACCGATGGCGAGTGCCATCAAGGCATCTGCACCCATGGCCGCCGCGTAGAGTGTTGGGATCTGCGCCTCGGGGATGAGATGGCTCTGCTTGAAGTGGAAGGCGAGGATGGGGAAGTTGACAAAGCCGGCCACGCTGACCATGATGAAGGCGGCATAAAACCAGAAGGTTCGCGGAAAACGGCTTTTCCCCTTTTCTTCTTTCTCTCCAGCGGTATCCCGTTCCTGGGTTTCGAGCGTCTCCGGGTGGGGAAAGCGCGCACGGGCGACGAACACGACGGCCAGGGTCAACAGCGCCGGGACGGTCATAAAGATAAAACCACGTTTATAGCCGCCGGTTGCAGCAATGGTGGCTGTAAAGATTAGAGGGCCGATGAAGCCGCCGATCTGATCAAGAACCTCGTGCAGGCCAAAGCCGATCCCCGTCCCCACTCTACGCGTGGCATGAGAGAGCATGGCATCCTTGCCGGGACTGCGGATGGCTTTGCCTGTCCGCTCCAGCATGATAAATACGGCGGCCAACCACCAACTGCTTGCCAGACCCAAAAGTGGAACAGCCAGAAGCATACCATAGCCGAGTATTGCAACCAACCAATATCCCTTGGTGCGATCAATAAAATAGCCTGAAACCAGACGCAGGGCATAACCGAGAAACTCACCCAGACCAGTTACGAGCCCAACCACGGCGGCACTAGCTCCTAATAGAGCCAGATATGGCCCGTAAACGCTCCTTGCGCCCTCATAAGTCATATCCCCGAGAGCGCTAATAACGCCGAACAGGATGATAAAACGATAAGCGAGTCCACGCAGAATCACTTGATCTTGCCGGCTTCTTTCCATATGGACCCTCCTGGACACCAAGTCTTGGTATGCCAAATCTTAAGGACGCCAAATTTCACGATCGAATATGCCCAATCTTATAATTCCTTATGGCTTCGCCGATGAGGGATGATCCATAGTATTAATCGATGCATCTTTGCTTGGATCCGTTGGGCTCCTAATCACTGAAGCAAGTGAGTCGTAGAAATGCATTGCCTGCATCCAGGCAAACTGTTCATCGCCTTTGGGCTCATCCCGATTGCACCAGGCCGATTTTCTCCAAAACTCCTCCAGGCCTGTTTCTATGGCCGTAGCGGCAGTCAATGTATGCTCTACAAGACGAGCGGTGATTTCCGTAGGCATTTCTTTTATTGCTTGCCAGAGGTGCGGACGGCAAAGGATTGGGGTTTGGTCCGGGTTTTTTCTTAACGTATCGTTTAGCGCAAGAAGGGCATAACTTGCACTGCTAGAACGAGCTTCGCAAACCGGGCAGGGATCATTAATACGAGCCAGTGTCAGCAAAAGCCGGCGATCACTCTTTTCTTTGAGGCGTGCAATGCAAATGCGGATTATTCTCAGAAGTTTACCACTCTCCTCTGTAGGGTGTCGCTGTTCAGTGGCTATTCGGCGTAAGATCGGGAGCAGTTTGTCCAGCTGATGGGTATAGGCGCCAAAAAGAGGGCGGTATGTGGAGGATATTTCCCGGTGCCACTCCGGGCCATAAATGCGTAGCGCATGCCAAGGGCAGAAACCGCTAAATGCCATGCGATCGAGGAATGCAGGCGAGTTATAAGTCTCTATGCGATACCAGCGGAAGAATCTGTCCTCCGCTTCGTGTTCCGCCATGCATACAGGGCATGCGGCAATATCCGAACTGTTTGCCGTGTGAAAATTACTATTCGCCATGATATCACCGCCTTGAAAATTCATGCATATATGCAGCAAAAAACCCCCACCAATTCCTTGGTAGGGGTCATCAACCGCAGTTGGCGGTGTTTCTGGCGAACCCCATCGCCTGGGAGGTCAGGATAACCTCTTGGAAATATTCTAGCATCCCCTGTGGAGGGCGTCAAGTGATAATGGATGCTTGTGCCTTTTGGTCGGTCAAGCAACATGTTGAATTGACGCATTGATCTCCTTCAATTCCTACCGTATAATAAGAATATAATCCGGCGATGGAGTTCGCCTGCCGCTGATGGTGATCAGCTAATGACTCCTACTCGTCCTATAACGGGCGCGGTTGGGAGTCATTGTTTTATGTTTAGCGGCAGGTTCAAAGAACTTTAAGAAAGGATGATCAGTTATAAAACGAGATGTGTGCAGAGTTCGCCTATGCATAGCGAATGATTTGCGTGAAAAGGTGGTTGACAGCGATCTTGGCCGGAGTTTGTTCGCATTCCTGGATGAGTTGGCCAAAGACCATCGGATGCCGGAATGACTCGCGCAGTGGTTTACCAAAGGATAATGATGTGATTTGAAGCCATCATTATGGGTTCGGATGGGAGAGGTAAGAGTGCGTGAATCAGTGGCCACCGTCAAGATCTCAGAGGCCCTTGAGGGAGGGAAATGCGCGCTTTGCGCGCTGCACCAGGAGGCTGAGGGCGCATTCTTAGGCGCCTTCTTCCGCGAAATGGTCATGGACGGAAAAAGCCAAGCGGACTTAGGCAAACAGGGACTTTGCCCATACCACTTGCATCTAATCGGGGAAGCGCCCGATAAATTGGGAGCCGCTCTGGCATTGCGGACGCTTGTCGGAACTGCCATGACCAATCCCCAGGGGTCTTATGGCGGCTGTTTCGCCTGTTCCATTTTAGAGAAAACAGACCAGCGATTCGCCCAGATAATCGGCGACTATTACACCTCCGCCGAAGGTAGCCCCCTGTTCGAATCCACGATCGATCGCTTCTGTTTGCCGCATGTTACATATCTATTAGCGGTCAACATGCCTAGATGGCGCGAAAAGATGGGAGGCGCTTTTAAGTATCTTTGCCACGAAGCATGCAAGCATAATCTGCAGGACCTGGCCGCCGACCTGGAATGGTTTATCAAGAAGTTTGATTATCGCATGGCGGAGGAATCTTGGCGGGGAACCGAGGACATCGTGCAACGCGTGGTGGAAAAGCTGGCGGGTAAAGCCGGCTGCCATATACATCGCCAGGATTCGGATACCCCGAAGAAGGGTAAATCTGGATGAAAACCGATACGCGCAAGATTCGTTTACGCATACCTAATGCCTTAAATGAAGCCATGACACTGACATGCTTCATTGTTGTGCTTTATTATATCAATTCCTCGCAATGAGAAAACCCCCGGATGGATCTAAGGGAGCGGACCATTTGCGGGATCGCCCAAGGCGCCCGCGATGCGAAACCCAGTAACACAGCATCAGGACAAGCCTGGTACGCATTGCCACGCGTGGCCATGCCGTTGGCTGCTTTCGCCTTCATGGGCGGGGACGGTGTCGGCACGGCGCTTGGCGGCCATGTCATCAAGGCCACGGGCTTCACGCTGTTCTTCGGTGCTTATGTGCTGGCCCTGGCTGTGCTGGTGGTTCTGGCCTTGGCTGTAGTGCGCGACATGGCGGGCCATGTCGAAAGGCAAAAACCGTCCGGCTAAATCCTGATGTGGTTCAGGGCCTTCGAAAGTGGCCAGGTGGTGGAAGGAGGTGAAGAAGATTCGGCGAATTCACTAGCGCGGATACAGACCTTCGGCTGCGGTGAAAGGAGTAACCCCCTTGCGCCTCGTCATCTTCGATTTTGACGGTACGATCTATCGCGGTGAGACTGCCCGTCTCTTCCTGCGCGTACTTAAGAAAAACGCGGAAAGGCGCCGGGCGGTGAGGAGATATTATCTCCGCCAGGCCTTTCCCTATCTGCTATACCGCCTGGGACTAAGACCGTGGGGCATGGTGGCCCGCGGCACGCTTCGCCTGGCC
>Ga0315273_10012209_pt1 | contig 10999 bp, 7 predicted proteins | sample YL17G02_0_MG_FD_205753 | JGI IMG/M metagenome (GOLD analysis project Ga0315273, IMG submission 205753) | Sediment microbial communities from Yellowstone Lake, YNP, Wyoming, USA - YL17G02_0 | ecosystem: Environmental > Aquatic > Freshwater > Lake > Sediment | place: USA: Wyoming | collected...
AGCGACGGAAAAGACACGATCTATGTCCACTACTCTTCGATAAGGAAAGGCGGCTGCAGGACGTTGAAGGAAGGGGAGGAAGTGTGGTTCGACGTCAAGGAGGGCCAAAGGGGCCTGGAAGCCGTCGACGTCCGCGAAATCTAGCCCGTTCCCGGTGCTTGCATCGTACGGATCCATCCGTTGGGACCCGCTTCGATCCGGCGGGCCTCTTGCCAATCAGGCGTGTTTTTGTTAGTTTGCAGTGGTCTGCAAACGGGGAACAACCATGAAGAAAAACCTTCTGTTCAAACTCTTCGGATCCAAGTCGGAACGCGATTTCAAGAAGACGGCGCCGGCGATCGAGGAAATCAACAGGATCGCCGAGTCGTTCTACGGGCTATCCGAAGCGGGTTTTCTCGCCAAGACGGAGGAGTTCAAGAAGCGAATCGCGGAAGGGGAGCTTGTTGACTCCCTTCTGCCGGAGGCCTTCGCGCTCGCCAAGGCAGGCTGCAAGTGGCTCGTGGGCAAATCGTGGGACGTCTGCGGAATAGAGACGACCTGGAGAATGGTTCCCTTCGATGTTCAGCTGGCGGGTGCAATCTCGCTCCACGGCGGGTCGATCTCGGAGATGGCCACGGGCGAGGGCAAGACACTGGTGGCGACGATGCCTCTCTACCTCAATGGGCTTACCGGACGGGGTGCTCATCTTGTCACCGTGAACGATTACCTGGCGAAGAGAGATTCGCAGTGGATGGGAAAGCTCTACGAGCTGCTCGGCATGAGTGTGGGGTGTATCCAGGCCGACATGTCCAACGAGGAGCGCAAGGCCGCGTACAACGCCGACATCACGTACGGCACCAACAATGAGTTTGGCTTCGACTACCTGCGCGACAACATGAAGACGCGAATCGAAGACAAGGTTCAGCGTAAACACTTCTACGCGATCGTAGATGAAGTGGACAGCGTCCTCATCGACGAGGCGAGAACTCCGCTCATCATATCGGGGCCCGTCGTGGCAAGCCAGTCGTCGGATCTGTTCGCCAAACTGCGCCCGAACGTCGAGAGGGTCGTGGCGCTCCAGAGCCGTCTCGTCAACGAGCTGCTCTCCGCGGCGGAGGAGAATCTCGACAGCGATGAAATGGGTGACGAAATCGCCCAGGCGCTTTTGAAGGTGAGTCGCGGAGACCCGAAGAACAAGCGGTTTATGAAGATCAAGAAAGAGCCTGGCATAGACAAGATGATCTCGCGCGCCGAAGCCGACTTGATGCGCGAGAAGAGGCTGCACGAACTCGACGAACAGCTCTTCTACGTCATCGAAGAGAAGGGCAACATGATCAACCTCACCGAAAAGGGGAGGGAAGCGCTCACACCCGAGGACAGGGACCAGTTCGTTCTTCCCGACGTGAGCGAGCAGATCAAGAAGCTCGACGACGACGCGAGTGTCACGCCGCAGGAGAGAATCAAGAGAAAAGACGACGTGTACCGTCACTACGCTGCGAAATCGGATGCGATCCACAACTTCAACCAACTTCTCAAGGCGTACACGCTTTTCGAGAAGGACGTCGAGTACGTCGTTCAGGACGACCGCGTGATCATCGTGGACGAGTTCACCGGCCGTCTGATGCCAGGCCGGAGATTCTCGGACGGTCTGCATCAGGCTCTTGAAGCCAAGGAGCAGGTCAAGATCGAAGGGGAGACGCAGACGCTCGCCACGATCACACTGCAGAACTACTTCCGTATGTACGAGAGGCTCGCCGGGATGACGGGAACGGCGGCAACGGAAGCCGGCGAGTTTCACAAGATTTACAAGCTCGACGTATCCGTCGTGCCGACGAACGAGCCGGTGAGGCGCGTGGATTGCGAGGACAGGATCTATCGGACGAAGCGCGAGAAGTACATGGCCACTGTCGATGAGATCGTCCGACTCCACGAGAAGAGCCTTCCGGTTCTGATGGGAACCGTGTCGGTGGAGGTCTCCGAGCTGATCAGCCGTCTCCTCAAGAGACGAGGAATCAAGCACAACGTCCTCAACGCGAAATACCACCAGCGAGAGGCGGAGATCGTCGCTCTCGCGGGCAAAGCGGGGGCGGTGACGATCGCGACGAACATGGCCGGGCGCGGCACGGACATCAAGCTCGATGACAGCGTGGTCCAGTGCGAGGAGTGCGGGATCGGGTCAGGCAAGAGCACGTGGACTACGAAGGCAGGTACCACGGTGAACACGCTCGAGTGCGAGAAGGACGTGCCCTGCGGACTTCACATCATCGGGACCGAGCGTCACGAGGCCAGGCGCATTGACCGTCAGCTCCGCGGCCGCGCGGGCCGCCAAGGAGATCCCGGGTCGTCGCTGTTCTTTCTCTCTCTCGAAGACGACCTCATGCGTCTCTTCGGCTCCGGGCGCATCTCTGGTGTCATGGATCGTCTTGGGGTCAAGGAAGGCGAGGTCATCACCCACCGGCTGGTCACGCGGGCCATCGAGAAGGCCCAGCAGCGCGTGGAAAACTACAACTTCGACATCCGCAAACGGCTCATCGACTACGACGACGTCATGAACAAACAGCGGGAAGTGATCTACGGGCGCCGCGACGAGATCATGGAAGCGTCCGCGCTCGGCGAGATCATCAAGTCGATGATCGACGGGGTCGTCGAGACGAAAGCCGCCGAGTACATAGACCCGAAAGAGCTGCCTGAGAACTGGCGGTTGGCGGAGCTGTTCGCCGATCTCGAGAACACGTTCCTCTTTTCTTTCCCGGCCTCCGGCGACGAGGATCATCGGAAGAAAGAGGAGGACGTGACGGAGTACGCGAGGGTGCACGCGTACGAAGCTCTGGAGGCTCGCGAGCGCTATCTGGCTGAGGAGCTGGGGAGCGAGGATGTCGTCAAGGAATTCGAGAAATACGTTCTTCTTCAAACCATGGACGAGAAATGGATGGATCATCTGCATGAGCTCGACTACCTCAAGGAAGGGATCCATTTCAGGGCGTACGCTCAGAAAGACCCTCTCATCGAGTACAAACAGGAGGCCTTCGCCCTGTTCGGCGATCTCAACTCGACGATCGACCGGGACGCCCTCCACTCGTTCTTTCACGCCAGGATCGCCGTGCGGCCGAGGGCCCGAAGGGACCTCGCGTCCGCCCAGGCCGTCCACCAGGAAACCAGTGTCTACGCGATGGAACATGGCGGGATGGGAGCCTCGGCGGCGACGGACGCCGCTCTCTCCCAGCCCAGTCCGGACGCCGTCGCCCGACCGAGGGTCCGGGCGGTGGACAAGGTCGGCCGAAACGACCCCTGTCCCTGCGGAAGTGGCAAGAAATACAAGAGATGCCACGGGGCGTGAGGATTTCGGCGGGGGCCCGGCCGGGCCTGGCGGACACACCCGCACCCTGATTTCACCCCCCAAAAATAAGGATTGCACGCCGCGGCGGGCAGGGTTTATCTTTCTATGCCCAACTCGACTAGCATGGTGTTTGCTAGTCTCCGGGGGAAGGCACGATCATGATGAGCAGGTTGATTGATCTCGTGGTTCTCGTGGCGGAGCTGAGCGAGTACAAGGGGAAATCCCTCAGGGAACTCGATCAGGAGCTCGTCGGGCGCGGTTATTCCTCGAAGGAGATCGAGCAGGCGATGTTCTGGCTCTCCTCCCAGCGCCGTTCAGCGGTCCTCTACTCGGGGAGTTCCTCCAAGCCCGCGCATCGCGTGCTGAGCCCCTGGGAAGCGATGTGTCTCGACAGTGACGCCTACGGTTACCTTCTCCACTTGCAGAATCTCGGGATCATCGATCAGGAGCAGTTCGAAAAGATCGTGACGAGAATCCTTCCGATCGGGGGCGAAAAGCTCCCGCTCGGAGAGCTCAAGACACTCGCGGGCTCCGTGATCTTCAACGTGGACGGAGAGGACCACGACGACGACTCGTTTGATGTGTTGGATGATTTGAACACCGTAACATAACCAAGAATAAGCTCTTAGGTGATTAACCGCGCGGCCCGCAAGTTTCGTGACTTGCGTGTCGCTGTTCTTACGGCAATGGCAAAACGGTCCCTAGTTATCGTAGAGTCGCCGGCCAAGGCGAGCACGATCAAGAAGTTCCTCGGGAGGAACTATAAGGTCGTGGCGTCGGTGGGCCACGTCATGGATCTGCCCAAGAACGAGCTGGGTGTCGATATAGACAACGGGTTCTCCCCGAGGTACGTCGTCTCCCGGGGTAAACAGAAAGTTCTCACACAGATCAAGAAAGAAGCAAAAGCGTCGGACGAAATCCTGCTCGCCCTCGATATGGATCGCGAAGGCGAAGCGATCGCATGGCACCTCCAGACCTATCTCGAGAAGACGCAGAACAAGATCAAGCGGATCATCTTCAATGAGATCACGAAGTCGGCGATTCTCGCAGCCATCGATAATCCGACGGCGGTCGATCAGCGTAAAGTGGACGCGCAGCAGGCGCGTCGGGTCCTCGACCGTCTCGTGGGCTACCAGATCAGCCCGATCCTCTGGCAGATTTTTTACTACGGATTGAGCGCGGGAAGGGTGCAGACAGTGGGACTCCGCCTCGTGTGCGAGAGAGAGGCCGAGGTCGAGGCATTCGTCCCCGAAGAGTACTGGACCGTCGAAGCGGTTTTGCTCACGCCGAAGGGCGAAGAACTCCCTGCCAAGCTCACGCGCGTGGGGGACCAAAAAGCGGATCTCAAGACAAAAGAGGCTGTCGACGCTGTTCTCGTCGAGCTCCGCAAGAGCGATTTCTCCGTGTCCGATGTCGTCCGGAAAGAAAGGCAGAGGAACCCTCAGCCGCCGTACATCACGAGCACTCTTCAGCGGGACGCCGCGCGGCAGCTTCGTTACTCGCCGAAGAGAATCATGATGATCGCACAGCAGCTCTACGAGGGAATCGATGTCGGGGACAGCGATCGGGTCGGTCTGATCACGTACATGAGGACAGACTCCGTTCGTGTGTCCTCACAGGCGCGAGAGTCGGCCAGCGATTTCATCGAGAAAACGTTCGGGCGTGAGTTCGTGCCCGAGACGGCGAGAGCCTACCGTCAGCGCAAAGGGGCGCAAGACGCGCACGAAGCCATAAGGCCCACGGACGTCCACCGGACGCCCGACGCGGTCAGCAAGTTTTTGAAGAAGGACCAGCTCGCCGTCTACGATCTCATCTGGCGCCGTTTTGTCGCCTCGCAAATGGCCAATGCGCGCTATGACACGACAGAGGTTGTCATCGACGCGGGCAAGCATCAGCTCAAGGCAAACGGGCGCGTGATGACATTCCCGGGTTTTCTCAACGTATATGACGAAACGATTCCGAACGGCGAACAGGAACTGGCGCCGGTGTCCGCTGGAGACAGCATGTCTCTGAAATCCGTGGACGGGATTCAGCACTTCACCGAACCCCCTCCGCGGTATACCGAGGCCACGCTCATCAAGGACCTCGAGGACAAGGGGATCGGACGTCCCAGCACGTACGCGAGCATTGTGTCGATCATACAAGAACGGGACTATGTAGCGAAGGAAGACGGGCGCCTCCAGCCGACGACGCTCGGTAAACAGGTCTGGCTGACCCTCCAGGCGTTTTTCCCCGACGTGTTCGATACGTCGTTCACCGCGCTCATGGAAGAGGAGCTCGACCGTGTCGAAGAGGGACAGGACCCCTGGCAGAAGGTCGTCCATGACTTCTACACGCCGTTTCGCAAGGCGCTCGATCAAATCGACGATCGCAAGGAGGGGATCAAGAGCTCGCTCCAGGAGCAGAGCGAGGTCGCGTGCGAGAAGTGCGGTCGAAAGCTGATCAAGAAATGGGGAAGAAACGGTCAGTTCCTCGCGTGTCCGGCGTACCCGGAATGCAAGTACTCGCGCCCGCTGGAGGGCGAAGCGGGGGCGGCGCCGCTTGAGGGCAAGTGCCCGAAGTGCGGAGGCGGACTCGTAGCGAAGGTGGGCCGGTACGGGCGCTTCGCCGCGTGCGAGCGATATCCCGACTGCAGGCACACCGAATCGTTTCCTGTCGGGATGGAATGTCCGCGCAAGGACTGTGGGGGGCAGGTCGTCGAGAAGGCCACGCGGGGAGGCAAGCGTTTCTACGGCTGCAGCCGATACCCCAAATGCGACTTCGCCACGTGGGATAGACCCGTAGCTACCGAATGCCCCGGTTGCGAGAATCCTTTCATGGTCGAAAAGACGTCGACGAAGAGGGGCGCTTACCTCAAGTGTCCGCAGTGCAAAGAGGAGATCTCTCCCGAATAACCCATGACCGAAGTGTGGATCGTTGGCGGGGGTCTGGCGGGTTGTGAAGCTGCGTGGCAGCTCGCCGACCGGGGTCTTGACGTCCACCTGATCGAGATGCGCCCCGGCGAATCCACGGGCGCACATCGATCGGACAAGCTCGCCGAAATCGTCTGCTCGAATTCTCTCAAGTCGACTCTCCCGGACACCGCCTCGGGTCTCCTCAAAGCCGAGCTCGATATTTTGGGCTGCCGCCTCCTCGACGCGGCGAGGTCTGTCTCCGTTCCCGCAGGACACGCACTGGCGGTGGACCGGGATGCGTTCGCGGCGGCGGTGACCTCCGCCCTCGAGCGGCATCCGCGCATTGCGATAGAGAGAAGACGCCAGGACGATCTCGACCTCCCGGTGCCCGCGATCGTCGCGACGGGACCGCTGACTGCGGAGGCGTTCTCGCGCGCCCTTCGGGTCCACTGTTCGAGCGAGCACCTGCACTTCTACGATGCCATCGCTCCATCCGTCGAGACCGAGAGCATCGACGAGACGGTCGGGTTCCGTGCGAGCCGTTACGGCAAGGGAAGCGCCGACTATCTCAATATGCCGCTCACGCAAGAGCAGTACGCGCATCTCATGCGGAGAATCCAGGAGGCGGACCTCGTCGTCCCCCACGGATTCGAAGAAAAGCGGTACTTCGAAGCGTGTCTTCCGATAGAAGTCATGGCGGCCCGAGGTGAGGACACAGCGCGGTTCGGACCGATGCGTCCTCGCGGCCTCGTGGATCCGAGGACCGGCAAGGAGCCGTACGCCGTGGTTCAGCTCAGGCAGGAGAGCGCGACGGGCGGGCTCCTCGGACTCGTGGGGTTTCAAACGCGCATGACTCATGGGGCGCAGGAAGAGATGATCCGGTCGATACCTGGGATGAGCGAAGCGAGGATCCTCCGCTACGGTTCCATCCATCGCAACATCTTCCTCAACATGCCGCAGGTCTGTGCGCCTTATCAGAGAGACCGGAAGAGAGAAGGGTTGTTCTACGCCGGACAGATATGCGGTGTGGAAGGGTATGTGGAGTGCATCGCGAGCGGACTGGTCGCCGCGTTTTCCGTCTTTGCCAGCGTCCAAGGCAGTCAGGTCGCGCGTCTTCCCGATGAAACGATGATGGGCTCGCTCATGAGCTATATCCACACGCCGACCGAGCACTTCCAACCCATGAATGCGAACATGGGGATCATTCCCGGGCGTGCGAAGGTCCGGGGCGGACGAAAAGCCCGATACATGGAAGCCTCCCGCCGGGCGGCAGAGGCCATGCACGTCTATCGGGAGACGAACGCCTGGCTTTTCAACGGCTGAGAGGCACCGAGCCGGCTTCGCTGGACGTCGATATTTTTGCTAATCCCCGGTCCGTTTTTCCTCTATATTCTAATGAGATTCCATTGAGCATGTCATTTCTGGCGGGCACGGTCTTGTCGCATGAACTTGGACAACGCCATACAGAGGTTCGAGACGTATCTCTCCGCGGAGCGGGGACTCTCGCAGAACACAACACGCGCCTACCTCACGGATCTCGCGCAGTTTGCGGCACACGCCGAGACGGCGCGCGGAGCCCTTCCTGAGGCGTCAGAAATCCGTCTCGCCGATGTGAGAGCTTTCTTGAGGGATCAGATGAAACGCGGCCTCACAGAGACATCGATGCTGCGAAAGATCTCCTCGCTCAGGGCTTTTTTTGCCTTCCTTCTGAGGAGCGGCCAGATACCCGTTGATCCGACCCTCCATCTATCGCGTCCGCGGAAGCGTCATCGCATCCCCCCCGTCATCAGCGAAGAGAGCATCGCGCAAATGATGGACATCCCCGACACGGAAAAGCCAGTGGGGCACAGGGACCGGGCGATCCTCGAATTCTTGTACGGCACCGGTGTGCGCTTGGGCGAGATGATCGCTTTGAATATCGGGGATATCATCGATGGTGGCGAAGTCATCCGCATCGTCGGGAAGGGGAGCAAGGAGCGTCTCATTCCCTGGGGCGGAAAGGCGAAGGTCGCTTTTTACGACCACCAGGCAAAACGCTTCGGCCTACGGGGTGCGGCGGACGAGCGCTCGCTCGCTCGCTTCAGAGACTACCCTGCGTTCTCGGCGGGTTTGAAACGAAGGATCAGCCCGCGGACGGTTCAGCGGATCGTGGAGAAATATCTGAGGCGTGTGTCGCTGGCGACGTCGCAAAGCCCCCACAGCTTGAGACACGCGTTCGCGACCCATCTGCTCAACAACGGCGCCGATTTGAGGGCCGTTCAGGAGCTCCTTGGGCACGAGAGCTTATCCACGACCCAGATATACACACACGTCTCCACCGCGCGGCTTAAAGAGATCTACAAGAAGACCCATCCGCGCTCGTAAAGGAGAATCATGGCTCCCAGAATCATCGGCACTACCGTGCTCGGTGTGCGTATCGGAAATCGGGCGGCGATCGGCGGTGATGGTCAGGTCACGCTCGGACAGACGATCATCAAGAGCAACGCATCGAAGATCCGTACGCTCTCGGGAGGAAAAGTCCTTGCGGGTTTCGCGGGGAGCACTGCGGACTCGTTGACGCTCTTCGAACGGTTCGAGAGCAAGCTGGACAAGTACAGCGGAAACCTCCGCCGGGCGGCGGTCGAGCTCGCCAAGGATTGGAGGAGTGATCGGATTCTAAGGAGGCTCGAAGCCATGCTTGCTGTCATGGACGCGAGCACGGCGTTCATGATCTCCGGGACAGGAGACGTCGTGGAGCCCGAGGACGGGATCGTTTCGCTCGGGTCCGGCGGTCCGTACGGTCTCGCGGCGGCGAGAGCGCTCCTCAGGGCGGGGTACGACGATCCGGAACGCGTTGTGAGGGAATCTCTCGAGATCGCCGGGGGAATCTGCCTGTACACGAACACGCACATCACCATCGAGACATTGAAAGGTTGACCGTTTGGTGGGCGCTGCGAGACGCCCGGAGGGTTCGGGATGAGCAACTTGACGCCGCGTCAAATCGTGAGCGAGCTCGATCGGTATGTCGTCGGCCAGAACGAGGCGAAGAAGGCGGTGGCTGTAGCCCTCCGGAACAGGTGGAGACGCCAGGAGGCGCCGGACGAGATGAGGGACGAGATCCTTCCGAATAACATCATCATGATCGGGCCGACGGGCGTGGGAAAAACGGAGATTGCGCGCCGGCTCTCCCGCCTGGTGAGCGCTCCGTTCATCAAGGTGGAGGCGAGCAAGTACACCGAGGTCGGCTACGTCGGTCGCGACGTGGAAAGCATCATCAGGGATCTCCTCGAGATCTCGATCGGCATGGTGAAAGCCGAGCAGCGCGAGCGCGTTCAGGGCCGCGTCGAGGAGATCGTCGAAGAACGCCTCCTCGATCTGCTCGTGCCCTCGCCCGCTCCTCCCGGTCCGGAGGACAATCTCGAAGCGCAGGAAAGACGCGTCCGCACGCGGGACAAGCTCCGTGCGAAGCTTCGCGCGGGAGAGCTCGATGAGCGCACCGTGTCGATCAAGACGTCGTCATCCGCTGCTCCGTGGATCGAGGTGATCACGCGTGGGGGAGTGGACGAAATGGGGATCCAATTCCCAGGGAATCTCAACCCCTTCGGAGGGCAGAAGACCAAAGAGAGGGAAATGGCCATTCGTCAGGCGCGGGACTACCTGCGCGACGAGGAGACCAACAAGCTCCTCGATATGGAAAAGGTCCTCGAGGAAGCAAAGAAGCGTGTCGAATCGACCGGCATCGTGTTCATCGACGAGATCGACAAGATAGCGGGCAGCACGGCCCGCGCCGCCGGGCCGGATGTCTCGCGCGAAGGCGTGCAGCGCGATCTCCTTCCTATTGTGGAGGGGTGCGCGGTGAGCACCCGCCACGGTGTCGTCAGGACCGATCATATTCTCTTCATCGGCGCCGGGGCATTCAATGTCGCGAAGCCTTCGGAGCTTATCCCCGAATTCCAGGGACGATTTCCGATTCGTGTGGAGCTGTCGTCGCTCGGTGAAGCGGACTTCGTTCGGATTCTCAAGGAGCCGGACAACTCGCTCCTGAAGCAGTACCAGGCGCTGCTCGCTTCGGAGAAGTGCGAGTTGGAATTCTCCGAAGATGCGATCAAGGAGCTAGCGCGGGTGGCCGCCGCGGCGAACGAACAATCGGAGAACATCGGGGCGAGACGGCTCCAGACGGTTCTCTCCGCTCTCCTCGAGGATCTTCTCTTCGGGCTGCCGGAGTCGCAACAGACGCATGTCCGCTTCACGGGCAAGGACGTCAAGGAGAAGCTGGACAGAATCCTCGCGGACCAAGATTTGACGAGATACATCCTGTGACCAACCAGCGCAAACCTGTCTTGAGGGAGCAATGAATTGAAACCCTCGCTTGTGTGGCTTCTCTTTGCACTTTTCGCGGCGTCGTGTGCGATCTCCGAAGCGCCCCCCGGGGGCGCGGAGGACAAGACCGCGCCCGAAGTGACGGCGACGCAGCCGGCGAACGGTTCGGCCGGGAGCCCCGCGGCTGCGAAAGTCGAGGTTAAGTTCAGCGAGAAGATGGCCGCGACGAAGCTCGAAAGGTCCTTCGAAATATCTCCGAGGGCAACCATCGCGAAGGCTCGTTGGAAAAAAGATACCGTGGTGCTCGAGTTCGACGCGCCGCTCCATCCGGACACGACGTACGTCATCAGACTCAAACCTGGATATGCGGATGCCCACAACGTTCGGAGCGAGAAGCCCTTCGAATTCGCTTTTGCCACATCGGCCGAAATCGACACGGGTTCAATCGCAGGGCGGATCTACTTTCGGCGAAAGCCGACGGGCAAAGCCG
>Ga0315273_10012211_pt1 | contig 10997 bp, 8 predicted proteins | sample YL17G02_0_MG_FD_205753 | JGI IMG/M metagenome (GOLD analysis project Ga0315273, IMG submission 205753) | Sediment microbial communities from Yellowstone Lake, YNP, Wyoming, USA - YL17G02_0 | ecosystem: Environmental > Aquatic > Freshwater > Lake > Sediment | place: USA: Wyoming | collected...
GGACCTAAACCTCTACTTCCTTTCAGAAGCCGGCACCCAACACGGCAGCAACATGACGGCCGGTTCCGGCGTGGCCTGCACCATCCAGGCGGACGGACAGGATTGGCGCCAGATTCGAGGCCTGCAAATATCGGGGTGGGGAATGCTTGTCACACCGACCGGTATGCCCCATGCCACGGCTGTCTACAGTCGTAAGTTCGCGTTTGTCGGAGCACTGCTCGCGGGCCTGCAGGCACCGGGCGTCCTGGCCGGACCGCTCGCGAGGGCACGCTTCTGGGTGTTGAGGCCCAGATGGTTCCGTCTGATCGACAATACCAGGGGTTTCGGTTTCAAGGACGAGCTGGTGCTGCCTGATGAAGGTCCGAGATGGTCGCCCGAGAAGTAGAGTGAGCAGCGACCTGTCGCAAGGCGACGAGCGAGGGATTTTGAACGAGTCTGACACCTATCGACGCACCGCTGACGATGCGGCCCGGCTAGGGCACCCCTCGTACGTTTGGCGTGCCGGGCAAGAGCGGCGTCTTGCGTTGGTGCAGCAGTGGGCCCAGCTCGACGGCGCGCGGATCCTGGATGCGGGGTGCGGCGTAGGTATGTACACGGAACAGTTCCGGCGCTTCAGCCCCCGGGTCTGCGGCGTCGAAGTTGACCTGCCCGTGGCAGCGCAGGCGCGCTCTCATATCTCGGGGATCGTGTTGGCCCCTGCAGAACGCCTTCCGTTTGCCGACGCAAGCTTCGACGTGGTCTTCTCGCACGAGGTGATCGAACACGTCCGGGATGACCGGGCGGCTGCTCGGGAGATGGTCCGCGTCGCGGCGCCTGGCGGGCGGGTCGTGCTCTTCTGCCCCAACCGCTTATATCCTTTTGAAACACATGGCCATTACTGGCGCGGCAGCTATCATTTTGGCAACACGCCACTGATCAATTGGCTCCCGGACTCGTTGCGGAACCGGCTGGCTCCCCATGTGCGAGCGTACACCGCATCATCCCTGCGCGACCTGTTTCGCGGCCAGCCGGTCAGGTTGATTCATCACGACGTCGTGTACCCGGGCTTTGACAACGTGGTGGCCAGCCGCCAGGCACTCGGCAGGATCCTGCGCAGGGTACTGTACCGCCTGGAAACCACGCCGCTGCAAGCCTTCGGCATCAGCCATTTCCTGGTTGTCGAGCGCCTGTCAGGTGCAATTTAGCGCCCACCGTTCGGGGACGGATCACGTTTCTTCGGATTGCGGGCTTGGGCAATCGACCTTGTCTTGCCAACAACGCCGTTCTCTGCTAATATGGGCGGTGTGCGGGGGGCGGTTAGTGCTGCCCCCCGTTATTTCGCTTGAGGAGAGATTTCCCAGCTTCCATGAACCGTACTGAACAGATTCAGCGGTGGCGGCGTACGCGCCGCGCGAGTGGCGGGCCGCATATTGGGCGTTGGATTCTGCGGCTAGCCGGCGGCTTCTTGTTGATCAACGTGCTCTTTGTGGCATTCCTGGCCTTTGGGGCCGTGGCTTCGGTAGCCGGCGTCTATGCCTACTTTGCCCAGGGGTTGCCCGATCCCAGCGCCATCCAGACCGAACAGGCTACCTATGAGACAGTTAAGATCTACGACCGAACCGGTCAGCACCTGCTCTATGAGTCAATAGACCCGCGCCCGTTCCGCGGCGATCGCACCTACCTGCTACTCGACCAAATCCCCGAAATGGCGCGTAACGCCACCATCGCCCTCGAAGATCGCAGTTTCTACACCAACATCGGCGTGAACCTCCAGGGCATCGGGCGTGCTTTCCTGTCCAATGTCCGCGGCCAAAACGTCCAGGGGGCCAGCTCTATCACGCAGCAGCTGGTGAAGAATGTCCTGATCGACCCCAAGGAGCGCTATCAGGTCTCCTACGCCCGCAAGATCAAAGAAGCCATCATGGCGATGGAGATCACGCGCAAGTATCCGGGGCGAGCGGGCAAGGATCAGATCCTTGAGTGGTATCTTAACTACAACTTCTACGGAAATGCGGCGTATGGGATCGAAGCGGCGACGCGCGTTTACTACGACAAGTCGGTCGCAGACCTGACGCTCGACGAGATTGCCACGCTGACCGCCATCCCACAATACCCCGGGCTGAATCCCATCCAGTCGCCCGCCGACGCTTATCGCCGCCAACGGAAAGTGCTGACTGCCTTGCAGGAGGCCGGTTACCTGACGGAAGTGCAGATGAATGGCGCCAAGCGTTTCTTCAACACTCGTCTGCTCAATTCGCTCGTCGAGAAGGAGTTGCTAAGCCAGGGCGACCTGCCGTTGGTGGCAGTGGGTGACAAGCCGGCGACCGCCCGGGCGTTGAATGCCATGGTGAAAGCGGATCTGCTGACGCAAAGCGAAGCCGATGCGGCCAAGAGACTGCCGGGCACCCTCTGGCAGTACGTGCGTGAGTTTGCCGAAGAGCGCTTCGAGGTGCCGCCGGACGCGCCCCATTTTGCCCTTCAGGTATTGCAGCAGCTGCAGCAGAAATACAACACCCCCGAGAACCCGTACTTCATCTGGCAGAACGGTCTCAAGGTGATTACAACGCTCGATTGGGACCTGCAGCGGTACGCCGAGTGCGCTGCGCGTAGCCATATTGCGTCTCTCCGGCAGCAGACACCAAAGCCGTGCCAAGCCGGCCTTGACAACTTCCCGCCGATCCCTCAGGTGCAACTGCCTCAGTACCAATTCGATCACGAAGTCACGAATGCTTCTGTGGTGGCAATCCGGCCGAATACGGGTGAAGTCCTGACGATGGTGGGCAGCCTGGACTACTTCGACAAAAGCATAGACGGCCAGGTGAACGTGGCTTTGGCCTCACGCCAACCGGGTTCGTCATTCAAACCCTACACCTATCTGACGGCTTTTGAGTCCGGCAATTTCTCTCCCGCCAGCATGGTGATGGACGTGCGTACGGTCTTCCCGGACCCTGGGAACCCGCCCTATGTGCCCGAGAATTACGACCGCAAATACCACGGACCACAGATGCTGCGATGGGCATTACAGCGTTCCTATAACATCCCCGCCGTCTGGTTGATGGACCAGGTCGGGGTCGGCAATGTGATCAAGACCGCACGGCGCCTGGGCCTCAATAGCCTCAATCGGGAGTTGAATTCGTATGGCCTAAGCCTCACCCTGGGCGGCGGTGAGGTTGCTCTTCTGGACCACACCTATGCATTCGGCGTGTTCGCCAACGGAGGTGTGATGGCCGGCCAGCCGGTGGCATCCGAGCGCGACCGGCCCGGCTACCGCAAGCTCGATCCTGTCTTCATCCTGCAGGTACAGGATAAGAACGGCAACGTACTGGAGGCCTATCAGCAGCCCTCGGCCGAGCGCGTGGTCGATCCGGCAGCAAATTACATGCTAGTTAACGTCCTCAGCGATCCGTCGCCGAGGTCCGCTGCCTTCGGCATGTCCGCACAAAATTTGATTCTACCCGACCGCCCAGTGGCCGCCAAGACCGGCACTACTAACAGCTGGGTGGACGGCTGGACACTCGGGTTCACCCCGCAATTGGCCGTCGGGGTTTGGACTGGAAACAGCGATAACAAACCGATGAAGATGTCGGATGGTTCGATCTCGGCGGCGCCGATCTTCCATGCCGTTCTGGCGAAGGGCATGGAGGGGCTGCCTGTCCAAGGATGGGAGGAGCCCCCAGGCCTCGAGCATGTAGGCGTGTGCGTGCCTTCGGGCCTGTTGCCCACACCCGACTGCCCGCAATCGACGACGAGTCTGTTCCTAAAGGGCCATGCGCCGACGCAGCGAGACAACCTTTACCAGGCGTTCGACATCAACCGCAACACGGGCAAGCGGGCATCCGCATGTACTCCTGCAGATGCCGTTGACCGGGTGGTGTACCAGGTATACCCGCCCAACGCGGCGGACTGGGTACGACAGCAAGAGATTTCGCAACCCCCGGCCGAGTTGGACGGGCCGTGCGGCGAGGAGGAAGTGACGGGCGACCTGGCCATCGCTACACCGTTGATCGGCCAGCGCCTCAAGGGGAACGTAGCGATCACAGGCAACGCCCGTGGCGGGGATTTCAGGGTGTACAAGTTGGAGGTCGCGTCGGAGACGAAGCCGGGCGAATGGCAGCCGATCGGCCCGGAACACGGCAACCAGGTGTCCAATGGCCCGCTCGAGAACTGGGACACAGCCGGATTCGATGGTCTCTACACCCTGCGTCTGACAGTCCTTCAGAACAACGGAGGGACACAAACAACTGACGTCCCTGTGGTGGTGGACAATACCCCCCCCGAAGTTGAGATCGTGCATCCAACCCAGGGTCAGCCCTATGTCATGGAAGATGACGAGCTGGTCAGCATTACCGCGGATGCCCAGGATACTTGGGAGATGGACCGTGTCGAATTCTTTCTCGACGGGCAGAAGCTGGGCGAGAGCACTGTCGCCCCCTACAGCTTGCGCTGGACTATCACCATGTCGAACTCGATGCCCGTCTTCGGGCCTCAAGTGATGGCGACGCGAGTCATCACCAATCCGGACGGGAGCCTCAGCACAGAGGAGTATGTCGCACGCGAGACGAAGGTCGAGAATTACACCCGACCTGATGGCACTAAGGGAGAGCGCCTGGTGCTGGTTACCGACACGGGGCCAGGAGCGATCTACGACTCTGGGGTACTGACGGAAACGCATCGCATCACCGTCAAAGCGTTCGACCGTGCGGGAAATGAGGCCGAGAGCAAGCCAGTGCAGATCCTCGTGATGCACAAACCCAAAGAAAAGAAGACAGGCATGCTCTGGCCGGAAAGCGCGGCAGTGGCAGGCCTGGACAAACGTCGCAGGATGGAGGAAGCGACAGGTTGACAGGCATCGATGTCGTGAACAGACCGGTGACACCCGGGGATTGAGTTCTATGGCCAACATCCTGATTACGAACGACGACGGGCACCAAGCCCCGGCGCTGCCTGCGCTCGCGCGTGCCCTTTCCAAGATCGGCGCGGTGACGGTCTTTGCGCCCGACCACAACTGGTCGGCGGCTGGCCACACCAAGACGATGCACAAGCCTCTGCGCATCGACCATAGCGCTTTGCCTGACGGGACGCCGCTCTACGTCACCACCGGCACGCCTTCGGATTGTGTTGGCCTGGCCTTGCTTGGCGTGGTAAGCCAGCAGCCCGACCTTGTCATCTCGGGGATCAACCATGGGTCGAACGTAGGCCACGATGTAACCTACTCCGGCACTGTAGCAGCAGCTATGGAGGCGGCCGTCTTTGGCATCCCTGCGATCGCCGCTTCCCAGGAGTTGCAGGGGGATGGCAGTGGCGGAGATCTCGACTTCGCAGCGCAGGTAGTTGCTCTGCTGGCACGGAAGATGCTGGCGGAAGGCCCCGTCCCCAACTCGTTGCTGAATGTGAACTTTCCGGCGCTTCCTGGAGCACAAGTGCGCGGCATCCAGATCACACGGCTCGGCCAGCGTGTCTATCAAGACGTGCTGATCCAGCGATTGGACCCTAAGGGCCGGCCCTACTACTGGATCGGGGGCGCGCCGCCGGATGGGGTGGCGATCGCAGGCACCGACATTGGAGCACTGGCCGAGGGATTCGTCTCGATCACACCGCTGAACCTGGACATGACCGATCGGGCACTGATGGCCAAGTTGGCCGGTTGGGATCTTAACTTGCGCGATACGATCGACTGAGATTACGGAGGATTATATGACGCAATTCGCTTTCTTCGACGGGAAATTCGTGCCGATCGGGCAGGCAAAGATCAGCATTATGACTCATGCGTTCAATTACGGAACCGCCGTGTTCGAGGGTATCCGCGCTTACTGGAATGCTCAACAGGAGCAATTGTACATATTGCGGCTTCGAGAACACTACGAACGGCTTCTCCAATCGTCGAGGTTGCTGCGCATGCAACCGGTGCTGAGCGCCGATGAGATGTGCGACCTCAGCGTCGAGCTGTTGCGGCGGGAAGGTTATCGCGAGGACGTCTACATACGCCCACTGGTCTACAAGACCGACGAAATCATCGGCGTGCGTCTTCACAATCTCCATGACTCGTTTGCCGTGTTCTCCGCGCCGCTCGGGCAGTACATCGACGCGGCAGGCGGGGCGCACGTATGCGTCTCATCCTGGCGCCGGAATGACGATAATTCCATTCCTCCCCGGGGGAAAGTCACCGGGGCCTATGTTAATTCGGCCCTGATCAAGTCCGAGGCTCAGCTCAACGGCTTTGATGAAGCCATCGTGCTCAATGCGGATGGCCATGTCTCTGAAGGCAGCGCCGAGAACCTATTTATGGTGCGCGATGGTCAATTGATCACGCCGCCGGTGACGGCTAACATCCTTGAGGGTATCACCCGCGAGGCCGTCATTGAGCTTGCCAGGGAGGAACTCGGCATCCCGACCATCGAGCGGCAGATCGACCGCTCGGAGCTCTACATCGCAGATGAGGCCTTCTTCTGTGGCACAGGCGTGCAGGTCATCGGGATTGCTTCGGTGGACCGCTATCCGGTCGGCAACGGAGGCATCGGCCCGATCACGAGCCGGCTGGCAGGCGTCTACTTCAGTGTTGTTCGTGGTGATATGCCCAAGTACCGGAGTTGGTGCACCCCGGTGTATTCCCGCTGACGGCGCGCACACCATCAAGTTCCGAATAGGCCGGTCTGCAAGGCAGCAAGATGACCTTCAAACCACAACTCAGCCTCCAGCGTTGGTACGGGCTGCTCGTCATGTTAGGATTGGCCGGCCTGGATGTGCTGGTCGTGAAGCAGATCCTCGGTCGCCCAGTTGATGGTCTGAGCTTTGTGTTAGCACTCTGGGTGTTCGGCAGCCTGCTGATCCTGGTCTATCTCGGCTATCGCACCTTCGGCGCGTTCACGATGGAGTATTGGGTGGACCGGGACGGCGTCACCCTGGTTTGGGGACCGACGCGTCAAACCGTGCCGATGGGGCAGATTGAACGCGTACAGCGCGGCGCCCACACTGTGCCGGTCGGCTGGTCGCGACTCTGGCACTGGCCATGCCCAGAACGCAGGCGCCTGCTTTCGAGCGAGCTGGGTATCGTGAACTCGTATGCAACTCGCCCGTTGCCGCAGCAAGTCATCCTGGTGACCTCGGGCGAGAGCTATGGAGTTACCCCGTCTGACGTCCAGGGCTTTCTGGATGCGTTGCAGACCCGCCATGCGCTGGGGCCAGGCCGCCCGGTTCAGGCAACTTTACGCCGGCCTCCGTTGTGGACCTGGTCTCTTTGGCGCGACCGCGGCGCCCTCGTCCTGGTGGGGCTCGGTCTCTTGGGCCTGCTGGTGATGTTTGGGGCTCTGTGCTTTCGGTTTCCCACTCTGTCGCCCGATTTGCCATTGCATTTCGATGTCAACGGGCTTCCGGACCGAATTGCGGCGAAATCAGGCCTTTTTGCCCTGCCCGTGATCGGCCTGGTGGCCTGGAGCTTTAACCTGGCAGCCGGCATCTGGTTGTACCGGCACGTTCAGCGAGGCGCCGCATATCTGCTATGGGGCGGCGCATTGGCTGTGGAAGCTATTGCCGGGCTGGCCCTTCTCAATTTGATGCGCTGGTGACGGAAACATGACGAGCGATCCCGAACTCTTGCTCACCCTCATCATCCCTGCGTATAACGAAGAGCGCCGTCTGCCGAAGTCTCTTGAGCAGATTGTGACCTTCGTTCAGCAGCAACCGGAACCGATAGAAGTGCTCATCGTCGAGAACGGCAGCCGAGACCGCACCACTGAGATTGCAGAGGCCTATGCAACCCTCTATCCTTTCGTCCGGGTAATGCACAGTGAGAAGGGCAAGGGTAGCGCAGTAAAGGCCGGCATGATGGCTGGCAGGGGGCGGTATCTGTTTATCTGCGATTCGGATCTTTCAATGCCAATTGCTGAAGTGCGCAAGTTCTTGCCGCCCGTACTGCCTGACTACGATGTTGCCATCGCATCACGCGAGGGCCCCGGTGCGCACCGTTACGGTGAGCCCCCATATCGCCACCTCATGGGCCGCGTCTTCAACTTCATCGTTCGCGTGCTTGCCATCCCCGGCTTCCAGGACACCCAGTGCGGGTTCAAGAGTTTTCGCCGTGAAGTGGCCGGAGAGGTATTTGCTGCTCAAACGATGACCGGCTGGGCCTTTGACGTCGAGGCGATCTTTATTGCCCTGCGCCGGGGATACCGCGTCATTGCCGTGCCGATCAATTGGTACTTCGACGGGGATAGCCGGATCGATCCCATTCCGGACACATATCGCATGGTACGGGATGTGCTGCGCATCCGGGTCAATGCGTGGCGTGGGGCATACGAAAAGGCATGATGACGGGTGTTCCAGGGCTGCCCGGCCCAGGACAACTCGCAACCCTGTTGTGAGATTCAAAGCCCTGGTATATGATAGGACCATAAGGAGGTGACCGCCGCACTGTAGCGTATTCCCAGCGTCAGGATCATTCAGCGCACACCATATTCATGGAGGGGAAATATGAACGCTCGCCGTGCACCTTACCTGCTCGTCGTCGCTATGTTCCTCGGTGCGTGTGGCGGAGGGTCTCAGCCAGCACCGAGCGCTGCTCCGGCGGCTGCCACTGCGCCCGCTGCGGCATCAGAACCCACCAAGGCACCGGAGGCCGCTGCGGCTGCCACTGCGACGAAACCCCCGGCTCCGACACCGCCCCCTGCCAATTGCGATAAGCTACCGAACATGCCTACGGTCAAGGCCGGCGAGCTGGGTTCGCCCGATGAGCCCATCGTGCTGGCCTTCGTGCCCTCGGGAGATACCGGAAAGATCACAAAGGCCGGCAACGCCATCGCCGAATGCTTGAGCAAGATGACCGGCTTGAGCTACAAGATTGAGGTCGGCACGACCTACGCCGCGTCCATCGAAGCAATGGGCGCCAACAAGGCCCATGTGGGCTTCCTTAACACATTCTCGATCCTGCTCGCTCGGGAAAAGTACGGCATCGAGCCTGCCCTGATCAACCTGCGCAAGTACAGTACCAACGCGATTGACCCCGACAAGGACCTGGCGGGGAAACTGTCTCCGTACTACAAGGGCCAGTTCATTACCCAAGCGGCTTCAGGGATCAAGACACTCGCAGACCTGAAGGGCAAGACCTTCTGCTTTGTAGATCCCAACTCCGCCTCGGGCTACATTATCCCGCGCATCATCCTCAAGGCAAATGGCATCGACCCCGAGAAGGATTTGAAGGCGACGCAGAATGCCGGTTCGCACCCCAACGTGGCTGTTGCCGTCTACAAAGGCGACTGTGATGCCGGTGTGACCTTCATCGATGTGTTGACTGATGCCGCCGCCAACCTCAAGGAGAAGTTCCCGGACATAGCTACCAAGGTCGTCGCTTTCGCGGACAGCGACCGCATCCCGAACGATGGTGTGCAGTATGTGAAGTCGCTTGATCCCGCGATCAAGGATGCCACAACCACCGCTCTGCTTGCGATGGCCGCAGACAAGGGTGGCGTCGCCGTGCTGGGCAATCTGTACAGCATCAACGGCTACTCGAAGCTAGACAAACCTTACTACGAAGACTTTGGCGCCGTCCTGAAGAAGGCCGGCGTCGATGCTGCAAGCCTCGTGAAATAACGCCCCATCCAAGGCCTGGCAGGTCGGTAAGACCTGCCAGGCCTTTTGTTCTCAGGCCGAAACGCCATGCTCAAAGTCGAACACCTGGTCAAAGTCTACCCTAACGGCACGCAGGCCTTGCGCGATGTCAGTTTTGAGACTGCCGACGGTGAGTTCCTTGCCGTCATTGGCCTCAGCGGGTCGGGCAAATCGACCCTGCTTCGCTGCATCAACCGGCTGATCGAGCCGACTTCGGGGAAGATCATCTGGAACGGCGAGGACATCACTGCAGCCAAGGGTAACGACCTGCTGAAGGTCCGCCGGAAGATCGGCATGGTCTTCCAGCAGTTCAACCTGGTGAAGCGCTCGTCGGTGCTGACCAACGTTCTTTCGGGACGGCTAGGGTACGTCAACACGTTCCAGAGCCTTCTCGGGGCCTTCTCTGCTGCCGACCGGCACCTCGCACTCACAAATCTCGAACAGGTTGGCCTGAGCGAGAAGGCCCACGTGCGCGCCGATTCACTTTCAGGCGGGCAGCAACAGCGCGTCGGAATTGCGCGCGCCCTGATGCAAGAGCCCCGGCTGATCCTCGCCGACGAGCCGGTGGCCTCGCTCGACCCCGTCCTTGCACACTCGATCCTCAAATACCTGGAGCAGCTGAACAAGGAGCGTGGGATCACTGTGCTGTGCAGCCTGCATTTCCTTGATCTGGTTCACCGGTATGCCACGAGAGCAATCGCTCTTAAAGACGGTCAGGTCGTCTTCGAAGGTCTGCCGAAGGAGATCGACGACGTGCAGTTCAAAGCGATCTACGGCCAGGAAGCTGAACGCGTGTCGATCTTGTGACAAAGCGACCATGAAGAGATCTGCCGTCCTCCCCCTCCGCGCGTCCGGAGCCCCCCTCCCGCTGCTGCTGTCTCTTATCATACCCGGTGCGGGCCAGTTCTACCTCAAGAAGCGCTGGCGCGGCATCTTGATCTTCCTGTCGGTTGGGATGTTAGGGTTCGTCGTCAGTTGGGCTTTGGTGAACTTCAAGATTGGGCAACTGACGGCAGGCGGGTTGACATTGAGCTGGCTTTGGCTCCCGCTAGCGCTATTCTGGGCCTGGAATGTCTGGGATGCCTATCTGCTGGCCCACAACCGGCACACAGTCACGGGACCTGGTGTGCTCCTGGCAGCGGTGATCCTCTATGTCATCGCCTGGAACGTGACCGATGTCAGGCTCGAACGTCTGGTGACGCGCTTCGAAGACGCAAAGAAGGTCGGCGCAGACCTGATTCACCCCGACATTTTCACCCTCGAGGTGGACGGCGAAGAACCGCAGATTTGCGCTGTCGAGTGCCTGGTAGAGCGAGCTCGCGCCCAGTTAGCCGGCAAGGAGGTCAGGGGAACGGTACGCACCAGCGAGAACTTCCGCGACGTCATAGGGCGCACCACGAGCAGGCCGGCACCGGCCT
>Ga0315273_10012213_pt1 | contig 10996 bp, 9 predicted proteins | sample YL17G02_0_MG_FD_205753 | JGI IMG/M metagenome (GOLD analysis project Ga0315273, IMG submission 205753) | Sediment microbial communities from Yellowstone Lake, YNP, Wyoming, USA - YL17G02_0 | ecosystem: Environmental > Aquatic > Freshwater > Lake > Sediment | place: USA: Wyoming | collected...
CCGCTGCCGCTGCGTGAGACCAAACGCATCGTGATGGGCCACGGCGGTGGCGGCATCTTGTCCGAGGAACTCATCGAGAACCTCTTTCTGCCCGCATTCGGATCCTCCGGCGGGGTGTCCCGTGACTCGGCGGTGCTGGACGTCGGGGTGGTGCGAATCGCGTTGACTACCGATTCCTACGTCGTCAATCCACTGTTCTTTCCCGGCGGCAATATCGGCCACCTCGCCGTCAACGGCACCATCAATGACCTTGCCTGCAGTGGTGCCCAACCGCTCGGGCTGACGGCCGGCTTTATCATCGAAGAGGGCTTGGAGATGGAGGTCCTCGGCGCCGTCGCGCAGAGCATGGGCATAGCGGCTGTTGAGGCCGGGGTCAGCATCGTCTCCGGCGATACCAAGGTCGTCGGAAGAGGCAGTGCCGACGGTCTTTTCATCAACACCGCCGGTGTGGGTGTGGTGCCCGTGGGTGTGCGCATCGGACCGGAGCAGGCCCGCCCAGGCGATCACATCATCGTCTCGGGCAATATCGGCGAGCACGGCGTAGCGATCATGAGTGTGCGCGAGGGAATCGACTTCGGCACCGTGGTGATGACCGACAGCGCGCCACTGCACCGACTGGTCGCGGCGATGCTTGCGTCTGTTGCCGATCCGAATGTCATTCACACCCTGCGTGATCCGACCCGTGGTGGGCTGGTTGCGGCAACCGTGGAGATCGCCCGCACCTCAGGTGTCGGTATCGAACTTGACGAGGCAAAGGTCCCGATACCAGAGGCGGTGGCCTCGGCATGCGGATTCCTGGGATTGGACCCACTGCAGGTGGCCAACGAGGGCAAGTTGGTGGCCTTCGTCGACCCAGCGCACAGCGAGGCTGTGCTGGCCGCCATGCGGGCCCGGTCGGAGGGCGCGGGCGCGGTGATCATCGGTCGTGCCGTGGCAGAGCATCCCGGCATGGTGGTCGCCCGGACCCCATTCGGCACTACCCGCATCGTTGAACGTGAACTGGGCGAACAACTTCCGCGGATCTGCTGACGCGGATGACTGAGCCCCGTTCGGAGGCGGGTCGGCGAAGAAAAGGATCGGGTATGACCACCTCGCCGGACCGCCTGAGGCCGCGGTCGGCCCGGATGCGGGCAGCATTGACCGGCCCGGAGTGGCGGCGAGTGGGTGCGATGGCCGCTGTGATCATCGCGCTTCACGTGATCGGTTGGGTCACCCTGGTGTTCGTTGTGGCGCCACAACATTTCAGCCTTGGCGACAAAGCGCTAGGGGTCGGGGTCGGGTTGACCGCGTACACCCTGGGCATGCGGCACGCTTTCGACGCCGACCATATCGCCGCGATCGACAACACCACCCGCAAGCTGATGAACGACGGCCAACGCCCCCTAGGCGTGGGTTTCTTTTTCTCTCTGGGTCATTCGAGTGTGGTGTTCGCACTGGCGCTGCTCTTGTCGGTCGGAGTCAAGGCCGTCATCGGCCCCGTGCAGGATGACTCCTCAGCCCTGCACCACTACACCGGTATGATCGGCACCACTGTCTCCGGGGTGTTTCTGTATCTGATCGCCATCATCAACATCGTCATCCTTGTCGGTATCGTGCGGGTCTTCACCCGGATGCGCCGGGGAGACTTCGACGAAGCCGCTCTCGAAGAACACCTCAACAATCGCGGCTTCCTCAACCGGTTCCTTGGCCGGTTCACCCGCTCGATCAGCAAGTCCTGGCAGATGTATCCGCTTGGCGTCCTGTTCGGACTGGGCTTCGACACCGCCACCGAGATCGCCCTGCTTGTGATCGCCAGCACCGGCGCAGTGGCCGGTCTGCCCTGGTACGCCATCTTGTGTCTGCCGGTGCTCTTCGCCGCCGGCATGAGCCTGCTGGACACCCTGGATGGCTCCTTTATGAACTTCGCCTACGGGTGGGCGTTCTCCCAGCCCGTGCGCAAGGTCTACTACAACATCGTTATTACCGGACTGTCGGTAGCCGTCGCGCTGATCATCGGCACCATCCAACTGCTCGGTCTGTTCGCTGGCCAGTTCGGCTGGTCCGGCGGGATCTGGGGCTGGATCGGCGGCATCGACCTCAACACCATGGGGTTCGTTATCGTCGGCCTGTTCATCCTCACTGTGGCTGCTGCGATGCTGGTGTGGAAATACGGCCGCATTGAAGACAAATGGAACACCCGGGGCAGGGAAGGGGCTGGGAACCGACAAAACTGGTGACGAAATGCTCTTCGAAATTGTTCCCATTCCGGGTCTGTGACGTTAATCTCAGTTTCTGACTGCTCGTCACGCAATCCCGGCCGCATCCGGGGTTCCATTCTGAGGGGAGTTCGCCCATGGCATCTGTTCTGTGGTTTCAGGGAGGGGCATGTAGTGGCAATACCATGTCGTTCCTCAACGCCGACGAACCCAATGTCGTCGACCTGATCGTCGACTTCGGTCTCGAAGTTATCTGGCACCCGTCACTGGGTCTTGAGCTGGGCAATCAGGCGCAGAAGATCTTCCGGGACTGCGCGTCCGGTGCGCGCCCGATGGACGTCTTCGTCTTCGAGGGTACGGTCATCGAGGGGCCCAACGGGACCGGCCGGATGGACATGTTCGCCGACCGCCCGATGAAAGACTGGGTCGCCGAGATGGCCGCGCAAGCTGGCATCGTCGTCGCGATCGGTGACTGTGCCTGCTGGGGCGGCATCCCGGCGATGGAGCCTAACCCGTCCGGTTCGACCGGTCTGCAGTTCCACAAGCGCAACAAGGGCGGTTTCCTCGGCCCTAACTTCAAGTCCAAGGCCGGCCTGCCGGTCATCAACATCCCCGGCTGTCCGGCGCACCCGGACTGGATCACCCAGATCTTGGTCGCGCTGGCCACCGGCCGCACCGGCGACATCTCCCTCGATGATCTGCAGCGGCCCGAAACCTTCTTCAAGACCTTCACCCAGACCGGCTGCACCCGCGTGCAGTTCTACGAGTACAAGCAGTCGACGATGTCCTTCGGTGAGGGCACTCGCACCGGTTGCCTGTTCTACGAGTTCGGCTGCCGCGGCCCGATGACGCACTCGCCGTGCAACCGGATCCTGTGGAACCGCCAGTCGTCGAAGACTCGCGCCGGCCAGCCCTGCTACGGCTGCACCGAACCGGAGTTCCCGCACTTCGACCTCGCCCCCGGGACGGTGTTCAAGACTCAAAAGATCGCCGGGGTGATCCCGAAAGAAGTGGGCACCGGCGCCAAGAAGCTGAGCTACATGGCGCACGCCGCCGCGGCCCGCCTGGCCGCGCCGGACTGGTCCAAAGAGGACATGTTCGTAGTCTGAGCCACGCCGCCGACCACACCCCGACCTGAAAACTCTGGAGGACTTACCCCAATGACATCCATGGATCTCCACGTCAGCCCACTCGGACGCGTCGAGGGCGACCTCGACGTCCGAGTCACCATCGAGGACGGCGTCGTCACCTCGGCCTGGACCGAGGCCGCGATGTTCCGCGGCTTCGAGATCATTCTACGCGGCAAGGACCCGCAGGCCGGCCTCATCGTGTGTCCGCGCATCTGCGGCATCTGCGGTGGCAGCCACCTATACAAGTCGGCCTACGCCCTGGACGTCGCATGGAAGACCACCATGCCGTCCAACGCGACGCTGGTGCGCAACATCGCCCAGGGCTGCGAGACCCTGCAGTCCATCCCGCGGTACTACTACGCGCTGTTCGCCATCGACCTGACGAACAAGAACTACGCCAAGTCGTCGATGTACGACGAGGCGGTGCGCCGTCACGCGCCGTACGTGGGCACCAGCTACCAAAAGGGTGTGGTGCTCTCCCAGAAGCCGGTCGAGGTCTACGCGATCTTCGGCGGGCAGTGGCCGCACTCCAGCTTCATGGTGCCTGGCGGTGTGATGGGTGCGCCGACGTTGTCGGATGTCACCCGTTCGATCGCGATCCTGGAGAACTGGAAGGACAACTGGCTCGAGTCCGACCTGCTCGGCTGCAGTATCGACCGTTGGCTGGAGAACAAGAGTTGGGCCGACGTGCTGGCCTGGGTCGACGAGAACGAGTCGCAGCGCAACTCCGACATGGGTTTCTTCATCCGTTACTCAATGGACATCGGTCTGGATTCCTACGGCAAGGGCGTGGGCAACTACTTGGCCACCGGGACCTACTTCGACCCGACCCGGTACCGCAATCCGACCATCGAGGGTCGCAACGCGGCGCTCATCGGCCGCGGCGGGGTGTTCGCCAATGGCCAGTTCATGGAGTTCGATCAGGCGAACGTGCGCGAGGACGTCACGCACTCCTTCTATGAGGGTAGCCGGCCGCTGCACCCCTTCGAGGGTGAGACGATCCCGGTCGACCCGGAGAAGGGCAAGGGGCAGGGCAAGTACAGCTGGGCGAAGTCGCCGCGCTACCTGATCGACGGCATGGGCGACGTTCCGCTGGAGGCGGGGCCGCTGGCCCGCCGGATGGCTGCCGCCGCCCCGAACGCCGGGCCGCACCAGGACAACGATCCGCTGTTCCTTGATATCTACAACACTATCGGACCCAGCGTCATGGTCCGACAGCTTGCCCGCCTGCACGAGGCGGCGAAGTACTACAAGTGGGTGCGGGGCTGGTTGGATCAGCTGGAACTCAAGGAGAGCTTCTACAGCAAGCCTACTGAGTACGCCGACGGCAAGGGGTTCGGCTCCACTGAGGCGGCTCGCGGTTCGCTGTCGGACTGGATTGTGCTGGAGAACAACAAGATCAAGAACTATCAGGTGATCACCCCGACGGCATGGAACATCGGCCCGCGCGACGGCAGCGGTGCGCTGGGGCCGATGGAGACCGCTCTCGTGGGCTCGCCGATCGTCGATCCCGAGGATCCGGTCGAACTCGGGCATGTGGCCCGCAGCTTCGACTCCTGCCTGGTCTGCACGGTGCACGCCTACGACGGCAAGACCGGTCGGGAGCTGTCGAAGTTCGTCGTCAACGGAATGGTGTGACCGCGGAGGTCACGCCTGATCGGCCCAGTGTGAGTGATCGGCCCAGTGTGAGTGATCGGCCCAGTGTGAGTGATCGGCCCAGTGTGTGTGATCGGCCCAGTGTGTGTGATCGGCCCAGTGTGACCGCGGAGAGTTCGCACGACTCGGAACTCGATCTGGAACCGCCGGGCTGCGCTGTTCTGGTGGTGGGATGCGGCAACCTGCTGCGCGGTGACGACGGGGTAGGCCCCGTTCTTATCCGCCACCTCTGGGACCGCGGCGTGCCCGACGGCGCCCGACTTGTCGACGGCGGCACCGCCGGCATGGACGTCGGGTTCCAGATGCGCGGGGCGCAACGGGTGGTCATCGTCGACGCGTGCGTGAGTCAGTATTCGGCTGGCGATGAGGGCGGCGCCGCGCCCGGAACGGTGTACCGGTTGCCGGGCGAGGAGCTGACCGATCTTCCTCCGCTGCAGGGGCTGCACACGCATTCCTTCCGGTGGGATCACGCCATCCCGTTCGCCCGTTGGGCGCTGGGCGACGCATGCCCCACCGACATCACGGTGTTCCTGATCGAGGTGGCGGCCATGGAGATGGGAGCGGAACTCTCCGATCCGGTCGCCGCGGCGATGGAGCAGGTGATTGCCATGATCGAAGCCGACTTCCTGGCTCCGCTGCGCCCACAGACCACCTCGGAGGCCAGCGTGGAACTCAGCGAAGACGGCTACCTGCGAATGGCGGCTGCGCTGGCCGCCGGGCGCTTCCCGTCCGATGCGCTGGCGGCGGTTCCCCGCGACGGCGAACTGTGGCTGTTCCCGCTGCGCGGGCCCAGCAGCGGCGGGCTGCTGCTCAAACAGCGCAACCCGGCCGGCGACCGTGCCGTGCTGGTGCACGAGGTTCTCGGTGTCGGCTTCAGGGCGGGCGTCTATGCGGCATTCTGGGACGATGAGCACAAGGCTCTCCGGATCCCGCTCGCGCCCCCGGAGCCGTCGACACCGTGATGGCCATGGCTGACGAGCGCCGAAGCGACCCCAAACGAACGGCTACCGACCAGGCACTAGACGTGCAGACGGTCGTTGTCGAGGAGTGCGGGCGATGGTTCGTCGAGATCATTGTGGTCTTCGCCGACGGAGTGGTCCGCAAGAGGATTCACAGCCATGCCACGCTAGCCCGCGCCGAACTAGCCGCCGATCTGATTCGCCGGACCGCCAATCGCGACATCGGCGGCGGCCCGGTGCACGGATGATGGGCGGCGATTCGTCATTGATAACGACACAAGGAGAGCTGTGACCGACGTTCTGGATCCGGCGGTGCTGGCGGTTCGTCCGCAGCCGCTGGGTGCATTTCCGCTGCCACTGGGGTATCTGTTGATCCCAGCGTCACCGGATACCGAGGACGCCCGTGTCGCGCTGCTGTCCGGCCGCTTGCCCGACTGGCCGGACTCGCTGCGGGCCCACGAGTTGGCGCTGGCCGGCGATCGCGACGGCGCGCTGGCCGCGCTCCACGGTGACGACCCGATCACCCGCTACAACCGCTTCGTCATGGACCCTGACGGCTCCGATCCGGCCGAGTTGCGTTCGGGCTTGGGTGAATTCGCCTGTCTGGTCGATGTGGTGCTGTTCGCCCTCGGCCGCAGCGACACCGCGCCGGAACTCGGTGACGCGACCGGCGAACTGGCGGCGACCGTGCTGTCGGTCCAGGCCAGCGGTGCACTGCAGGACGGTGACGCCGAGGCGGCTATGACCCTGCTGGACCGGGCCGCCGAGCAGGCCGCCGGTGTGTCCGAGCCGTTGCGCGGTGTGCTGCTCGGCGCGGCGGCCTCGGTCTGCGACGGATCCGACGCGGTCACCCGATTCGAGGGCGCGTTGCGTGCCCTCGACGATGCCGAGGATCTGCGACTGGCCCGTGCGGAGCTTCACCTGGCATTGGGGGGGCTGCTGCACGAACAGGCGATTGACCGCCCGGATCTGCTCAATCGCGCTGTGCCGCATTACCATTCGGCGCTGCAGCTGGTGTGGCGTGAAGAGGCGCCGCTGCTCTGGGCCTCGGCGCACGCCAATCTCGCGGCGGCCTATCTGACGATGCCGATGACCGAGGCGTCCGGCCAGCTGCGCCTGGGTGTGGCCGCGCAGTCGCTGCGCTCGGCGCTGAAGGTCTATACGCCCGAGGACTATCCGGAGGAGTGGGCCAGCGTGCAGCTGAACCTGGCCAACTCGCTGGTCTACACCCCGTCGAGCCATCAGGCCGACAACCTGGTCGAGGCGGTCAACCTCTACGAGGCGTTGCTGGCCGCCCGCGACCGCGATACGGATCCGCTGGGCCGGGCGCGGGTTCTGGCCAACCAGGGCAACGTGCTGGCCCATCTCGCCGACTTCGATCAGGCCAAGGCCAAGCTGTACGAAGCGCGCTTTTTGTTCGAGGAACTCGGCGATCACGACTCGATGCGTACGGTGCGCGGTGTGCTCGACGAAATCTCCCGTCAGCAGGCGCTCGACCGGACCGATTCAGACGAACAGTGATAGGCAGAGATGGCCACATGAGCGAACCGACATTCGATGATCTCGCCAAACAGGTCGATGATGCGGTGAACGCTCTCGAGGATCTCGAACCGGCGGCACGCAAGGTCGCCGAGGAGTTACAGGGAGCTGTCGAGGCCATCCACAAAGCCGGACTGGTGACCATCGTGCGGCGATTGCGCGCCGAGGATGCCACCCGCCCGGCCCTGTTTGAACTCGCCGCCGACCCTGCCGTCCACCTGCTGTTGTCGCTGCACGGGATCGTGCGCCCGGATCCGGTTACGCATGCCAACCAGGTACTTGAATCGGTTCGCCCACAACTGCACAGCCACGGCGGCGATGTGTCGCTGGTGAGGGTGGAGGACGGCACGGCCTTCGTCCGACTCGAGGGCGCGTGCAACGGATGTTCGATGTCCTCGGTGACACTGCGCAATCTGGTCGAGGAGGCTCTGGTGGCCGAGGTTCCGGCCATCACCACGGTGGAGGTGGTGGCCGACCAACCCAGTCCCACGCTGATCCCACTGGAGTCGCTGCGCATCGGCAGAAGTCCGGAGAGTGAGGGGTGGGCGAAGGTGGGGCCCGCCGCCGACATTGCCGTCGACGATCTCACCGCGGTGTCCCTTGCGGATGACGGTGGCCAGCCGACCGATGTGCTCATCGTCAATGTCGGCCAGCGGCTTTCGGCCTACCGCAACGAATGCGCACACGAGGCGCTGCCGCTGACCGACGCGATGCTCGATCTGAGCAATGGCACGCTGACCTGTCCGTGGCACGGATTCTGTTTCGACGCAAGTTCGGGGGAGTGCCTCAGTGCGCCGGGCGCCCAGTTGGAACAGTTGCCGCTGCGGATCGATGACGGTGACGTCTGGGTGCGTGTTGGGCAATGATGTCCGCAGTGACGTGCCCACCCGCGAGAACACCCATCCGATGAGCCGATACACCGTCCGGCACAACATCAGCGGCGTGGGTACCCGGCCCGACGTGGTTCCGGAGGTGGATCTGCGCGGCGGCTGGCGACCGCAGGTGTGGCTGGGCGCGCCCGCGCCCGGCGGACTGGCCCTGCCGGCGGCGACTCCGTCGATGGCGTGGATGTACTCACCGCGCGGGGTGTGCTTGAGCAATACTGGGGGCGATGCCAACGTGGTGGTGGCCGACTCCGGCAATCACCGGGTGCTGATCTGGCACGGTATTCCCAGCGCCGACGAGCAACCCGCCGACGTGGTGCTCGGCCAGCCCGACGGCGAGACCGAGGGCCCGGCGGCGGGCGGGCGCGGCCCCGAACGCGGGATGCATCTGCCGACCGGGGTGCTCATCCATGACGGTCGGCTGGTCGTTGCGGACGCCTGGCACCACCGCATCCTGGTGTGGAACACCGTGCCGCAAACCAGCGATACCGCACCCGACATCGTCATCGGCCAGTCCGACTTCGTTTCGGTCGAGCCCAACCGCGGCGACGGGTGCTCGGCGTCGAGCATGTATTGGCCGTTCGGTATCGCCGTGGTCGGTTCGTCGTTCTGGGTCGCCGACACCGGAAATCGCCGGGTTCTCGGTTGGCGCAATGGGATTCCCGACGCGAACCAACCCGCCGACGTCATCCTCGGCCAGCCGGACGGATCGTCGAACTCGGAGAACCGCGGTGGCGACGCCGGCCCGGCCAGCTTCCGCTGGGCGCACGACATCGCCGGAAACGAGGACCTGCTGCTGATCGCCGACGCCGGCGATCACCGGGTGCTGGGCTGGTCTGGCCACCCCGCCGTCGATCGCGACGCCGACCTCGTCATCGGTCAAGCGGACTTCGTCGGTTCCGAGGAATGGCCCTACGGCCCGCACACGAACGATCGGTTCCGGTTCCCGTACGCGATCTCCCTCGACGGGCAGCGGTTGGCGATGGCCGACACCGCCAACAACCGCGTCCTGCTCTGGGATGGCGTGCCCGACGGCCCCATCTGCCGCGGTGCCGACCATGTACTGGCACAACCGGATTTCGCGTCCAACGGCGAGAACCGGTGGACCTCAGTGCAGCACGACACCCTGTGCTGGCCCTACGGGCTATCGCTGTGTGGTGACGCATTAGCCGTGGCCGACTCCGGCAACAACCGGGTCATTCTGTGGCGGCGTATCGCGGCGGGTGGGCCGTGAGACCGCGGATTGTGCAGACCGACGAGCAGATCGGCTTCTACTGGGCCACTCCGACCGGGGCACCGACATCGCTGCAGGCATTGGTGATAGACGATGAGGAACCCGATCGCCTGGTCGCCACCCACCTCGAGGCGCTCGATGACGCTCTGATCATCGCCGCGGGCAGATTCGGCGAGATCCTCGGCGGCGGACGCAGACCCGCAGATGCCAGTGAGCGCGACGGACTGCTGGAACTGCATCGAACCCTGGACCGGCTGTGCTTTGAATATGCGGCGGCATTGGAGGTCACCGGACTGACCGCGGACCTTCGGGCCGGGAAGATCATCGGCACCGCGGCGCTGTTCTCCATCCTGGCCCGCCAACCGCTCGGGTTGCTCGGACCCGCGCCGCTCGACGGCGAGTTGGATGACCCGACCCTAGGGGTAGTCGGTGGATACGGCGAGATGCACCAGGTCGACCCGGTCAAACCCTGGAAGGGTGGCCGTTGGGTAGTCAGAACCGAAGCGGGCCAACGCTTTCCGCTGACGCTGTCGATGATGATGTTCGACAGCTCCGGGGTCAATAAGGAAGCCACCCGCAAGGAACACCGCGACGCTCTGCAATCAGTGGTAACGGCGGCGCGATCACCGGACGCCGACCCGATGACCGTTGCATGCGCGCTGGACTGGCTGCTCTACGACTGGCTGATGGCCCACCGCGACGGCCCGGACAGTGCCGAGATCGTCTTCCCCAAGGGCTATGAAGGAGAGGCGGCGCTGGTGGTCACCGCGGCTGCCGCCTCGGTGGCCGAACGTGCGACATTCGACCCCGGGCTGGTGCTCACCGGATTTCGGAACTAGTGGCAGGGCACATGTCGATCTCGGGTGTGATCGAACCCGCCAAGTTCTTCGGTGATGCGGCCATTCAAGAATCGGATTCAATTGACCCGCGACGAGTGGCTCCTGACTAGTTCGAAGGTAACCGCGACGAGATGACGGCCGTTCCCGGACGGCGATGTGACACACACATGACACATTGGCGGTGAGTCGCCCGCCGGTTTGTGGGTTGTAACCGCAGTTCAGCGAGTTGGCGCGGTGTCGGCTGAGCTGGGAAAACGTTCTGCCTCGTGCTTCACACGCGGAAGGTCGCTGGTTCGATCCCAGCCGGGACCACCATTTGAATCTTGAGTCCGGCCCCGCCAAACCTCACCCGGCGTCGCGTACCCGCATGATCTCCCGCTTAATCTCCTGGTACGCCTGCACCCGCGACATCACCGCATCGGCCGCTGAATCAGAAGGCGCGAAGTCCGGGGTCGCCTCGATCCCGTAGAGCATGGCGCTCAACTTGGCGTGCAGTTGGGCGCGCTGCTCAGCGGTCTTTGCGTCCGCGCGTTCGGTGCGCAGCGACTCGTCGATCAGAC
>Ga0315273_10012215_pt1 | contig 10995 bp, 10 predicted proteins | sample YL17G02_0_MG_FD_205753 | JGI IMG/M metagenome (GOLD analysis project Ga0315273, IMG submission 205753) | Sediment microbial communities from Yellowstone Lake, YNP, Wyoming, USA - YL17G02_0 | ecosystem: Environmental > Aquatic > Freshwater > Lake > Sediment | place: USA: Wyoming | collected...
CCCATATGGGCGGCGACGGTCTGCCCAGATGCTCCTGCCCCCGATGGCATCCCCGGTGCGGAGTCTTGCTACACTCAGGATACCATCGCCACGCCCCACCTGTTACATTCTAGTAACATCGCGTGCACCTGACGTGTGGGATTCTGCGCGATTTTCAGGCATTTCGCGAAGCGTGGCTTTGAGTTTTTCCTGCTCCCAAGCAGAGTCCACGCCCGCCCACCTGCCATGCTCCGCGAACGCAAACCGTTGGCACGCTTCAAACAATTCAGAGGATTAAACGATGTCAAAAAAGTCATCCATATTAAATTCACTCATTGATGCGGATAATTCTTGCCTAATTGTTATTGATGTTCAGAAGGTCTTTTTTGACAAGTTATCTAAGGGAGAGGCTAAGCCACTAAAAAAGCGAATTGTATGGATAGTCAACGTTGCAGTTAAATTAGAGATTCCTGTCATTGTTACTGCAGAGAATATTGAGAAGAATGGCTCTATTATTCCAGAACTTTCAGATGTACTTCCTCTTGAAACCAAAATTTATAACAAGATGATATTTGGATTAGCAGGAGATCCAATTATATTAAATGATGTTCGAAAAACACATCGCGATATCGCAATCCTTGTCGGCTTGGAGACCGATGTTTGTGTAGCGCAATCCGCGATTGGGCTTTTAGAGAATGGATATCAAGTTGTCGTTGTCGAAGATGCGGTAGGATCACCCGGAAACTCACATCAGTATGGACTTTCTAGAATGCAGTATGCGGGTGTACTTCTCTCGAATGTCAAGAGTTTATTCTGGGAATGGTTGCGAACTGTTGATAGAAGCCAAAAGTTCTATCAACAGCATAATGATGAATTGGGTGACCCCGGGATCCCGTTGTGAAACCTCTTCAGGGCAGTAAATGCGGGCTAACAAAGCGTGCACTCCTTCGGCAGGTGGGATTCGTCCCCACGCTTCGCGTCGAGCATTTCGCGAAGCGTGGCTTCGAGTTTTTCCTGCTCACAAACAGAATCCACGCCCGCCCCAGCGCCATGCTCCGCGAACGCAAACCGTTAGCCCACTGGCTCCGTAAGAGCATAAAAAAGAAGGTGTTTCAAGATGGAAATCAATAACTACGATTATGTTGCGGATTTATATGACATCTATGTCCCCGTAACTTTCGATATTGATTTTTTTATCGAAGAAACAAAAAAGTCGTCTGGTGAAGTGTTGGAGTTGATGTCAGGTACTGGCAGAGTATCTATTCCGCTAATTCAAGCGGGTGTCAAACTGACGTGCGTAGACATCTCCGCAGAATCGAATGCAATTCTTGAAAACAAACTCCAAAAAACGGGACTGAAAGCAGATGTTTACCAAATGGATGTTTGCGAACTTGAACTTCAAAAAAAGTTCGACATGATAATCATTCCATTTCACTCATTCGCCCACATCACTTCACCAGATGACCAACAAAAAGCACTTGCCAAAATCCAAAAACACTTATTGCCTAGCGGCACGTTCATTTGTACTTTAGGAAACCCAAATGTACGGCAAAAGGAAGTTGATGGTCAATTGCGATTTTTCAGAAAGTATCCATTGCCTGCCACACAAGGAACACTGCTTTTTTGGGGAGTGGGAAATAACAATGATGATGACAATCAGATTGTGGAAGCAATGCAATTTTACGAAGAATATGACGCCAAAGGAGTTCTGAAATCGAAGCGCCTTTTAGAACTTCATTTCCGCCTTTCACAAAAGGATGAATTTGAAGAGCTTGCGAAAGCGGCAGGCTTCAAAGTAAAAGCATTTTATGGAGATTATGCTTATTCAGCGTTTAGCGATGATAGCCCATTCATGATTTGGTTATTAGAGAACGTGGGCTAACAAAGCGTGCACCTGACTTTTGGGAGTCTGCGCGGTTTTCAAGCATTTCGCGAAGCGTGGCTTTGAGTTTTTCCTGCTCCCAAGCAGAATCCACGCCCGCCGCCCGCCCCACTGCCACGCGATCCGCTTAGCCAGTGATATAATCTACCCATCTGTAACACTCAGGAATGAATGGCATGGAGATAAATCTGTAGAATCCACCACATAAGGCAAAACCTGCTGTGATGATGGCATGGCGATGTCATGTCGCTCATGCGCATCCCGCCGGCACGAATCCGGCGGCATAACAGTCGAGGCTTGCCTCGGCTTTCTTTTTTAATACTCAAACTACAGGTCACCATGCTTACCATTCACCACCTTCATAAAACCTACGGCATCCAACCGATCTTACAGGATATATCTTTCAGCATCAGGGACCGCGAACGCATCGGCTTGATCGGCCCGAACGGTTGCGGCAAAACCACGCTGTTGCGTATTCTCTCGAAACAGGAAGTGCCCGATTCCGGGACTGTCGCTTCGACGCGCCCCGGCTTGCGAATAGGTTATCTCGCCCAGGGAATGGAATTCACGCCCGAAGAATCGCTTCAATCCGCCCTCAGGCCTGTTCTCGTTATGGAAGCGGATATCGAAGCTGTGGTCGCATCCCTCGCCGCGGCCTTGTCCGCGGACCCAAACAACGCTGACCTGCAAGCGCAATACGACCATGCGCTGGCCCAGCTTTCCTCTTCCAACTTTCCTCTCGCAAGCATCCTCGCACCTTTAGGCCTCGCAGACATTCCGCTTGATAGTCCCATAGCCCACCTCTCCGGCGGACAAAAGACCCGGCTCATGCTGGCGTGCGTTTTACGTCAGGAACCACATTTGCTTTTGCTGGACGAACCCACCAATCACCTCGATATTCAAATGCTCGAATGGCTTGAAGACTGGCTGACCTCTTTCAAAGGCGCGGCTTTGATCATCTCACACGACCGCGCATTTCTGGATCACACTGTTGAGACCATTCTCGATCTAAACCCCGGGACACATACGATACGCGCATACAAAGGGAATTATTCAGAATACCTGGAACAATACCTGAAAGAACAAAATAAGCAAAAATCCGCTTATCGCGATCAGGAATATGAGATCCGCCGCATGAAGCAGGATATCAATCGGACAAAACAACAAGCCTTGCATGTGGAGATGACAACCACTCCCCGTCAACCCGGTGTGCGCAGGATTGCAAAGAAGGTGGCGGTCAAAGCCAAATCACGCGAGAAAAAGTTGGAACGCTATATTGAATCCGATGAACGCGTTGAGAAACCCAAACCCTCGTGGCAAATGAAGCTTGAGTTTGAATCGCAGAATAATTCCAGTAAAAATGTTTTACTGACCGATAAATTATCCGTTGGTTACGATAGCGCCAAACCTCTTTTGGATAATTTGAATTTGCACATCCGTGCAGGGCAACACATCGTGTTAACGGGTCCGAATAGCACAGGCAAAACCACCCTCATCCGCACGATTGCAGGCAGGCTCGAACCACTGTCAGGCACTTTGAAACTCGGTGCAACTGTTAAACTCGGATACATGACCCAGCAACAGGAACTGTTGGATCCAAATCTTAGCGCGCTGGAAACAATACAAATAGTCGCGCCCTTCAACGAGACAGAAGCACGCAATTTCCTGCACTACTTCCTGTTTGAAGACGATGATCCACTACGTCCCACGCGTGAACTTTCCTTCGGTGAACGCGCGCGCCTGCAACTGGGGACGCTCGTGGCGGGTGGCTGTACTTTCCTCATCCTTGATGAGCCGATCAACCACCTCGATATTCCATCGCGCGCCCGCTTTGAAATAGCCTTGAGCAACTTCAAAGGGACAATATTGGCCGTAGTACATGACAGATATTTTATCGAAAGCTTTGCCACCCATGTGTGGGCGATCAAGGGCAACAATATTCAATCACTTTAATATGTCATTGCGAGCGCCCTTTGCGAAGCAATCTCCTCGCCAAAACAAGAGATTGCTTCGACATCTCACTGCGTTCGAGAACGCCGTCTCGCAATGACATTTGTTTCGATGAAGCGTTTATAATTACCGCATGAAATCAATCCGCCTGCTAGCATTGGGTCTTCTGCTATTTTTACTCTCCTGCCAGCCCCAATCTCCTTCACTGGTCACGATCATAGATGGAGAACAGATTAAAGTAGTTCAAACCACAGAACGCGTGCCTCTGGTAATCGTTACGCAAGCTGGATTCAATATCATGCCAGATGACCGCGTATATCTAAATGGGACGCTAATCCCGCTCGATCAACCCGCCCCTCAAACTGCATCCGTTACCCTGCAACTTCGCCACGCTGTGACCTTGACCCTCATCACTCCCAGAGGACAGCAAAGTATACAAAGCGCGGCGCGTACGGTGGGCGAAGCTTTGTATTCAACGGGCTTATTAATTTCAGCGGGTGATTTGATTGATCCGCCAGCGGATACTCCCATCACGGGACCATTGACTGTCACATTCAAGCCCGCTCGTGAGTTGATCATAAGCGTGGACGGTAAACTGTTGCCGATCAAATCGTCCGCGCCGACGGTTGGGGGGGCATTGGCCGGGGCTGGGATTCCACTGCTCGGGCTGGACTACAGCTCACCGTCCGAGAGTGAAGCGTTGCCCGCAGATAGTCAAATCCAGGTAGTGCGAGTCAGTGAGTCGGTTACACTTGCGTTGAAGCCAATCCCATATAGGACCGAAACAATCGAATCTGCCGACCTTGAATTGGGTCAGCAACAAGTCATAAAGCCCGGCGTAAATGGCATCGCGCTGACGCGCACGCGTATCCGCTATGAGGATGGACAGGAAGGGAAGCGCGTGACGGAAACAGAAAGCGTGGTTCAGCCTCCGCAAACGCAAGTGGTCAACGCGGGGACGAAACTCGTCAGCCACACAACATCCACCGATATTGGCAATCTGCAATACTGGTACTCAATCCCAATGTATGCCACCTCCTATTCGCCGTGCCGTTCCGGCATTTCGGGTTGCTCTTATGGAACTGCAAGCGGACTCCGCGCTCAATACGGCGTAGTGGCCATGAGCAAAGATTGGTATTACGCCTTACAAGGCATGGAAGTTTATATTCCCGGCTACGGCCGCGGCGTCATCGGGGACCTGGGCGGCGGCTTCCCCGATGGCCGTCCATGGATAGACTTGGGCTACAATGACAACAATTATCAAGAGTGGAGCGAGTGGGTAACGGTATACTTTCTCGGCCCACCGCCTGCCACGATTCCTTATATCCTTCAATAAATATGACAACCTCACAAAAGATCATTATCACCATCTTATCAATCATTGCCTGCGCGCTATTAGTCACCGTGGGATATTACGGCGTACAGGCATATCAATTCTACGCGACACGACCGCTCGGCCCTGCATTGCCCGCCTCAACGCAATCCCTGCCCGCCACAGCGACGGTAGGCACACCGCTGAGTGTAACTACACCCACACCCCAGCCGTTTTGCGGCGGTCCGAAAGTAATGACCATCCTCGCCCTCGGCATGGACCGCTACGGTGACACCGATATCATCCGCGTGGTCCGCGTGGACTTCGTCACACCGAAAGTCACCGTACTCGAATTCCCGCGCGACCTGTGGGTGGAAATCCCATACATCGCGGATAATCAGGACGGCCTGGATCATGCGAAACTCAATATGGCTTATTATTTCGGGTCCCCCGATCAGGATTACTGGGATGATCCAAGCGGAGGGCAGGGTCTGCTTTCACTTACACTCGATATAAATTTTGGCGTGAAAGCGGACCATTATGCCGTCGTTGATATGCGCACCTTTGAAAAAGTCGTGGATGCCGTTGGCGGGATCGATATCAACATCCCTGATTTACAAACCGTGTACAACACCGGCAAGCCGATGGGCAAGCATCATCTTAACGGAGCGGATGCGCTTACCCTGGCACGGCACCGCAAAGAAGGCGTCTTTGCGCGCGCCTCAAACCAAAATCTGGTCTTGTGCGCTCTGCGCGAAAAACTGCTCAGTCCAAATGTTGTCACGCAAATCCCCGGATTGATTGATTCGTTCAAAGATAATATTCAAACCGATTTCACTCCCGAACAACTCGGCCAGCTTGCCTGTCTCGGCACAAAATTGCCGTTGGAAAATATTGCCTTCTCCAGTTTTCCGGAGGAACTTTTCAAACAGTCACGCATCAAACCTGACCCGTACTTCGATAACCCGAAAGGCACCTTCGTCTGGGATGTGGATTTCGACATCCTGCGCGAGTATGTGATGCGCTTCAACGCTGGCATGTGGCCAGGTCATTCCAATATAACCCCAACCGAGGATGATTCTTCGTCCTATTGTCCATGAGCATTTACGATATCATTCCGCCCTTAAACGCCGCCGCCATTCTAAAACGCTACGGCCTGCGCGCCGATAAAGGCCTTGGCCAAAATTTTCTACAGGACCCATTTGCCCTTGAGAAAATCGCAGATGCCGCCGGGATCGAACCCGGTGACTCGGTGCTGGAGATCGGTCCCGGCCTCGGAAGTTTGACGCGCTATCTGGCCCTCTCTGCCCGGCAAGTCATCGCGGTCGAACTGGACGCGGAACTGCTGCCGCCATTGAAGGCAATTCTCAAACCCCATGCCAATATCCGTTTAATTCACGGCGACATCCTGAAACTTTCCCCCTCCGAATTGATCAATCAGCCAGACTATATCGTCGCGGCCAACATTCCCTACTACATCACATCCGCCATCATTCGTCACCTGCTTGAACATGAGCCAAAACCACGCCGCATGGTACTTACCATGCAAAAGGAAGTTGCCGACCGTATCTGTGCCGCGCCCGGAGATTTAAGTCTGCTGGCGTTAAGCGTACAGGTTTACGGGAATCCTGCCATTACTGGGCTTATCCCTGCCGGAGCCTTCTACCCCGCGCCTAAAGTGGACTCGGCCATTTTGCGTTTAGACATCTATGAATCGCCTCTCATTCCACCCGAACAACTGGCAACTTTCTTTAAACTTATCAAAGCAGGCTTCAGCCAGAAGAGGAAGACCCTGCGGAATTCGTTGTCAGGAGGATTGCACATCCCCCCCACCGAGACAGAGTCCATGCTCAAGCAGGCAGGCATTGACCCGCAACGCCGCGCCGAAACATTAAGCATTCCAGAGTGGCGAGCGTTGTGCGATATTTATCAAAAAAACAGCCCGTGAAATTTCAGGGGCTGTTTATTCATAAAAATCATTTCTTAATGCTGAGCAATTCCTTTTTAAGTTGTTCTGCCGTTTCAAAGCGGCCGGTAATCGAAGAAAGGTCTGCCAGTTTTATCGCCAGACGATCCTTTCGTTTGGACGCCTGCTCACGATCCTTGATCGGATAGAAATAATCGAGCGACTGTTCCAGGCGATTGCGCAAACGCTCAAGCAGGATGGGCAAATTCGCCGGAGACACCACAAGGACAAAATCTGTTGCACTCACATGACCGAGGAAATCATCAGGGCTGCTCAACTCACGCATTGTATTTAATATCATCAGGCTTACTGCGCGCAGAACATCATCAGAAGCAACAAAACCATATGATTCCCGGAAAGCATCGATATTTTCAAGCGAGACAAGCAACACCGCCCATCCGCCCTTTTGTAATACTTCCCCAAGTCGTTCATCCACCACCGCGCCCTCAGGCAAACTACTGACGGGGTTTGTTAAAGAACCCTGAGTCATCCGGCGCAGGGCATTCCGCACACGCAGACGAAGCTCTTGTATATCGAAAGGTTTTGTGATGTAATCATCTGCCCCGATCTCAAGCCCTTGTAATCGTTCTGTGCGTTCGCGCTTCTCTGTCAGGAAAATGATCGGAACTTCCTGCGTGCGGCGGTCACCGCGTAAACGGCGGGCTACTTCATAACCGTCAATATCAGGCAGGCGAATATCAAGAATGACAAGATCAGGATGAACTGTCTGGCAGGAGCGCACACCGTCTTCGCCCCAATGGACCGTGAATACCTCATATCCCTGAACGAGGAAATATACATTCAGCATTTCCGCTATGTCGAGGTCGTCTTCAATGATGAGAATTTTAGGTTTTAGCTCGGCCACAAAAACTCCGCCTAAGAGATCGGTTCTTTCTGGATTACAAACTCACAGACATCATCACCAACTGCCACACACCTGGACTCGTTAACACGGAATTCGTTGCCGCCAGAAACCCACTTTAGCGCTTCCTGCAACAAGCCGGTTGAAATATAACAAACCGGTTTATCCGCGCCCGTGCGTCCCCAACAACAGGGACACTTGTGGATCGTCCAAATAAATTCGTTATCTTTTTCTTCCACAGTGGTGGTTTGATCGGTCAACTGGGTAAAGATCTTCGCAAAAGCCGGCAGGCCAATACGCAGCTTGGATTGAAGCGGCAAAACAACAAAAGCCAGGTCGGCCACGCCTGCCAGGGCGCCAAAATTCTTTAGCGCGTCTGAGAAAGTTGCACGTCCCGCGCGCAACGCCAAACCACGTCCACCGCGTGGACCATACATTTCCTCCAGCGCAGAGCCAAGGCTGGAAAGTTCACTAAAGTCAAAAGCTTTATCCAGGTTATCAGGCGGGTAGTTATCTACATATTGATTCAAACCACCGAGGTTCAAAATGGCGTTTAAACCATTTTTACCCATTACCTCTTCCAGGGATTTAATAATGATCAGGCCAAATTTATTGGGGTAATATAAACCAGATTTTTGCATGGGGCTCATACGGTCTCCACTAGATCAGTTTCACCAGGTCTTCGACGGCACGGCGCATATCGAGGAAGATCAGGCCCAGCTTGGCCTGCTCGCGTGCAAGCGCGGTGAGCACAGCTTCCTGCCCAACCGACATCAGCACAACATAACCTTTTTCCCCTTTGATATACACCTGTTCCAGAGAGCCGCGCCCTAATTCAGATGCGATACGTTCACCCAAAGAAAGCATGGCCGCAGACATCGCCGAGACGCGGTCTTCTTCCACACCTTGTGGCAAAGCGGATGCAATGCTTAAGCCATCCACGCTGACGATCGCGGATGCCTCAATATCAGGCGAAGATGCCTGAAGTTCGCGCAGACGATCCACCATTTGTTGCGTACGATTCTTGGACAAACCGGCCCTCCTCAGAAGGATGAAACACCCAATAAATTGGATGTAGTTTATTGTATCAGAAGCAAGGGATATTTTAGAACATGGCTAACAATGTGTCAAGTTAGAAACCGACCAAGCTTACAAAATAGCAAACCACGAGGCCATGCTATAATCCAAATACCATTGAGGCATCATGAAACGCGCCCTTCTTACTCTCCTAACTACTCTTATTTTACTCGTTTTTCCACCCATACAGGCAATTGCACAAGACTCTTCGCCCGTTGAACCAGACAGCGGCGCGGTCGTTTGCCCACCAGGTGTTTACATCACCAACCCAGGCGATTGCCTGCCGCTTGGTCCATCTGCCTATTTGACCGGACTCGCGCAGTTGGGCATGACTTTTCCCCTGCGCCCATTACCCGCCTCAAAACCGGACCCAAGCCTGACTCAGCTACCCTATCGTTACTTTCACCTAGAACCGGGCGAATTCGTCCCTATCTACAGCACACCAGGAGAAAAAGGCCCCGGCGTGCAACAATTCTCACCGGGCTTTGTATACATTGTTTACGTTGATCAGGCTAACGTCAATGGCGTTTACTATCTATTGCAATCCGGCGGCTGGATTCCCGGCAAAGGTGAGCGCGTCGGTGAGATACCTGCCTTTCAGGGGCTCATCTTTCAAAACACGCCGCGCAACTCTTTCGGCTGGGCATTCGAACAGATCCCAGTTGTAAGCGCCCCCGGTTACAGCGCTCCAGCCACAGCCCAGCAGATTTACCCTTTCCAAACAATGTATATCTACGCAGTACAAATTGCAGATAATACAGATTGGTATCTGATCGGCCCCGATCAATGGGTGGAGGGACGCAAAGTCGCGCGCGTCATTCCAAACACCACATCCCCACAAGGAGTAGACACCAACCGCTGGATCGACGTGGATCTCGCCGAACAAACACTGGTTGTATACGACAACAATCGCCTAGTCTTTGCAACGGTCATTGCCAGCGGACAAGAACCATTCTGGACTCGTCCCGGCACATTTCAGATCTATCAAAAAAAAGAAGTTGAAACCATGCGCAACAATGACCCAAGCGATTTTTACTATCTTGATAACGTTCCGTGGACAATGTATTTCGACGGTCCGCGCGCACTGCATGGCGCGTACTGGCGTACTCGTTTTGGATACTCGCAATCACATGGATGCGTTAATCTTTCGGTGGGCGATGCCAACTGGCTCTTTCAGTGGGCGCATGAAGGGGATTGGGTTTATATACACGATCCATCGGGGCTTACTCCAACCGATCCCGCGCTATATATTGGCGGCGCGTATTGACACACATATACCCGTATGGTAAACTTCTGCGCGCTCTTATAACTGGTCCCGTGGTGTAGCGGCCAAACATGCGGCCCTGTCAAGGCCGAGATCGCGGGTTCGAATCCCGTCGGGACCGCTCTTACAACTCCCTTGCTCTTGGGAGAATGTTTGAGCGGAGTTGTAACATTGGTTTTGTAGCTCGTCGGGACCGCTCTTACAACTCCCTTGCTTTTGGGAGAATAATGGCAAAAACGCAAATTTAGGCTGTAGCGCCACGATTGCGTTATCTTGCAACCAGACAGCTTCGATCACTAGTCGAAGCTGTCGTTTTTTATCAATTGATAAGGTGCTGTTCCAACTTGACAGTTTCCCTTTTAAAGAAATTGACTGTGTTAGTATAGCATTAAGCCCCATCTCGCGCAAGATTTCGAGTTGAGCAATTTCTCTGTCTCGTACAGCTTCGTAAGTTTCAAGTGTAATGTCCCTGCATAGAAATAAGGTTCGGGTTTGTTCGATGTGTGTTTCAATTTCAGATATCAAACTTAGAATATCATCCGGCTTAACTGTCTCGCGCCAGTTCTCAATCATCGCCAACAGATAATTTACCAGTTCACTTTCAATCTGCTCGGCATCCACCAGGCGCTGGTCGCATATTCCTTTTCGCGCAATGCGGGCTGAATCTGCATAGTAGAAACGACCTTTTGTAGAAGTGCATCGC
>Ga0315273_10012216_pt1 | contig 10995 bp, 5 predicted proteins | sample YL17G02_0_MG_FD_205753 | JGI IMG/M metagenome (GOLD analysis project Ga0315273, IMG submission 205753) | Sediment microbial communities from Yellowstone Lake, YNP, Wyoming, USA - YL17G02_0 | ecosystem: Environmental > Aquatic > Freshwater > Lake > Sediment | place: USA: Wyoming | collected...
AATTCGGCTGGACCAAGAACGTCCTCATCCACCAGATCGAAAACCAGAGCTACGAGAAAACCCTAATCGGTCAGACCAATTTCGACAAGGCCCTGACGCCTAAGCTGCGCGCTCAGGCAAGGCTGGCTGTGAGGGACGAGTACACCTTCGATTTTCTCGAACTCGGCCAGGAACATGCCGAGCGCGAGCTGGAGCGTGCGCTGGTGGGCCGAATCGAGCAGTTTCTGCGCGCCGAAGCGCTACAGCGCCCAGGTGCGTAGGTGGGTGGCGTAGACAGGTTTACCCGCCGTAGCCTTGGCGAAGGAGAGCGCCTTACGTTTCACGCCTCACGGTAAGAAAGGAGTGGATGAGATTTCTGAAAGGGAAAAATAAGTGACAGAATTAAACTACGTCCCCGAAGTACGTCCCAAAGCCGAATGGGAGGCGACATCCCCCGACTGACGTCGGGACAGGCCGTCCAAGAGTTGATGGTCTTCTCTGCCGGGGCAAGTTGTGGCTTCAGGAGAGCACTCCGGAGAAATTGAAGGGTGAAGGGAAATTGAATCTTAATTATTTCGGTGGGATGGGATGAAGTTGCATTTGAACCTACATCCCCATCTTGTAATCTTTTTGGGAGCAAGAGAAGTGAAACAAGTCCCCGAAGTAATTTTAAGAGGTAGCGGGCCTGTAGGGAGGAAATTTCGCCTCTTAGGGTTGGCAAAAGGGCCTGAATTTGTCTATTGAAAACAGTCTCTAATTTCTATATAGTGACTCCAAGCCGTTTCTTGTGGCTTCAAAAACTTTTTACGGTAGAGAGCTAGCCAAATGAACTTCGGTACTGTCAGGCATTGCGGCCACCACGAAATCGGCATCGTCACGAAGGACGGAAAATTTGTTGCGCTGAAACAGGGTGATAAAGTTATCCTGATTGAGGATTGAAAGAGGAGGGAATCTAGTTTTGGGGTTTTCTCTTCGTACACGGACCACGGCCACGATCTCTTAGGTTTTACTGATCACTGTTCACTGAAGTTTCAGACGGGGGCGGAGGGGGAGGAATAGAACGTTGTCCACTGAATTGTTTTTGGACGAGGAATCATCCGGGGGGGGGAAAGAAAATAAGTAAAAGGATTGAACTACGTCCCCGTCCCAGCGGAACTTGCTTGTAATCTGTTATGAATATCCAATTTTGTTGTGGCCGCCGATGCTTCAATAGTTGCCATCTAATGTGGCCAGGAGAAAATCCGAATGAAAAACCTTTTCCAGTCATGCACACCACGCCAGGCCGTCCTTGATGGCACCGCCGATTTCGTTGTCAACCTGTCCGCCCTGCCACGTCTTACCGAGTCAGAGGCTCGGGAGTTTCTCGACTCGAACGTCCTGACATCGGGCATGGAAATGCTGCTCTCCCAGGCATTCGCCCGGATGGCTGGTACCGGGTCGGCCAGCGGCATCTACAAACTCTCCGAGTCCATGGGCGGCGGCAAGACCCAGAGTATGATCGTTGCCGGCATTCTGGCGCGGTTTCCCCATCTGGCAAGCCTGGTCAGCTTCAAGAAACCGCTGCCGAAGGCTCACCCCGATGTGGTGGCCGCTTTTACCGGTCGTGCTACCGACAAGAAGGTCTGGATGTCGCTAGGCGAGGCGCTTGGGGTGAAGTTCCCTGGTGACCGTGCCCCTTCAGAAGAGGAATGGCGGGACGCCCTCAAGGGGCGCAAGGCACTGATCCTGCTGGACGAGCTGGCTTTTTATCTTATCCATGCCTCCAGTCAGGGAAGCAAGGAGGAGGGGACCAGGGCGGCGACACTGGCCGGTATTGCCTTGACCACCTTGTTCGGAGCGGTTCGAGATTACAAAGAGTGCAAACAGACCGTCATCGTTATTGCCGACCTTCAAAAGGACTGGGAACAGGGAGCTGAGGAATTGGCCCGGATTCTCAAATCCAACGACCTGCTGAGTAGCGCCCTGAATAGCGTTGACAACGAAATGTCCAAAGGGGCACAGAGCATCGCCCCGGTGGACAACACCAAGGATGAACTGTACGCCATCCTTAGTCGGCGGCTTTTCAAGGAAGTCAACGCCACAGACGAGGACAAGAAGGCGATTGCCGCTGCCTATGTTGCCGAGCTGGAGAATGCACGATCAATAATTGATCGCCCTACCATACAGATTCGTGAGGAGATCATTGCATCTTACCCATTTCACTTTTCTACCAAACATCTTATTGGCCATTTCAACAACAACCCCGGTTTCCAGAAGACCCGTGACGTCATCCGCCTGATGGCAACCATAGTCAGGAGCCTTTGGAGCAAGGGTGAAGCCGCCGTCGGTAGACACTACCTCCTTTCGCTGGAAACTGCTGACCTAAACGACTCAAACGTTTCCAGTCGCTTCATCGAGATCAAAAAATCACTTCAGGAGGCCCTCCAGACCGACATCATCACCCATGTAAGAGGCATGGACAGCGAGACCGATGGTCTGGCCGGCCGATGTGCCCGTTGGATCTATGCATCATCCCTATCGGATGTCCGACCGAAAGGGATAAGCGATGCAGAACTGGCCGAATACCTGCTGGCGCCGGGGCAGTCCATAATCGGGATGAAAGATGCCCTGAAAAAACTCTATGACACATGCTGGTACATAGAGCAATACAGGTCTGGCCACTATTATTTCCACCGCCACAAAAACCTGAACGCCCAGGTCAACAGCTACACCAACGTCTGCACCCCCACAGACCGGGATACGATGATCGAGGTAAAACTGAAGGAAATGTTCGATCCTCACGACAAGGGCTGCTATCAGAAACTGGCGGTACTGCCAGCACTGGATCAGGTGCAACTTGAGCGGGAAAGGACAACACTCCTGATCCTCAAACCGGACACCGATTTCCAGAAATTTTTCTCCAACGAAAAATACAAGAACCGGCTCGCCATTCTCACGGCGGTGGAGCAGGTCGGCATCTTCAACGTCAACAAGAAGGCTGAGCGGCTCTGGGCCATCTGTCAGGTGGTTGGGGATCTGTCGTCTGATGACACCCAGTTCCAGAAGGCAAAGGTGACTCTGGCCGAATATCAGACTGAACTCTTCATTGCAATCAAGGCGGTCTTCAACAAATTCTACTACCCGCTTATCGATGAAGAGCAGGAAACTGCGCTTATTGCCACGTCTCTCCTGGATGGCTACATCGACGAGAAAACCGGGAACCGTATTCAGTACCGCAATGAGATTGCCAACAAGGGGGAGTTCGTTGTCGAGGCCACCCTCCGGGACGCCAACAAGTTCCAGGTTTTTGCACCGGCACCAGGTGGCGACAAGGCAAAAGTTTATCAGCCGTTGCGAAACAGGGTAGAAACCTTCCTTTTCCCGGCTACCAACCGCACCACCTGGGAACAGATCAAGGAAGGGGCTGCAACCAAAGGGCACATGCTCTGGGTCGAACCAGGGACAATGGACCGGATGCTTGAGGCGCTCCTGACTGCCGGCCAATGGCGAGAAGAAGCGGGACAGATACTGAAACCGCCCTTTGACGAGATCACCGGTGTTGCCATTGAATATTCGCGGGACAAAGAGACCGGCGTGATTACCACCACAGACATCAAACTTGTCCACGCCGACAAGCTTTTTGTCCGCGAGGATGGGGTAAAGTGGACCGCCCGAAGCACAGACTCACCGGTGGTTTCCGGAGCCATGCTGATCGAGTTCAAGGCGGTGGACTCCAGGGGTATCAATAAAGAGGGTAAGCCCTACCGCATTGAGAACACCATCGACCTTCTGCACGATTTCATGGATTCACCGACTCCCGGCAACAAAGTGGTCAAGGTCAAGGTGGTTCCACCTTCTGCAGTAGTGATGTACACAACTGATGGCTCCGACCCGGCAAACAACGGGAAAGTCTATGCTCCTCCCGGCATTGATGCACCGGAGGGAACCTTGGTGCGCGTCCATGCCGCTAAGGGTAATGTGACCAGGGATGCCAGCTTCACTATACCCAGAAGAACCGGAGACGGACCAGACGGTCCGCCTCCCATCAATCCCGACGAACCGGTTACGGTCAATGGTCGGGCCTTCACCCATCTGGTCAGCCGTTCGGCCACTTATCAGTTCCTGGGTAGCCTACCGCCAGACGCCCGACTGCAGATGGTACAGGCCAAGGTGACCCATGCCGCCACTGACAGCACTATTACCCTCACCTGGGACCGCAAGAGCAAACTTGAGCCCCAGGCAGTCGTTGGCGCCTTCGAGTTTCTGGACAAACAAGTCATTGACGGAGAATGGCAGCTTCGCTTCGATCAGCTCCATTTCATCACCGGCAAATCCTTCCTCAAGTGGCAGGTGGATACCAGTACCAAGATAGAGTTGAGTCAGGTAACCCAATGAGCAAACGTAGCATTCATGATTTTGGTGTCGTAGATGAGAAGGGGGATTTCTACGAGTTCCGCTGGGCTGATGATGCTTTCGGAGAGTGCCGTCTGGATGGGGTTATTCAAACCGAGCGGGGTCCGCGGCGTACTGAGCTTGCCGTGCTCCCTGCGCGTATCTGGACACTGGTGAGTGAGCGTACCATACGCGAACTGGCAGCCGGCATGGGCGAAACCGAACAGACAAAGAAGCCCCCCACCCTGAAAGTTGGTATCAATCGGCTGAGCCCCCTGATCGGCAGGGAGTTGGCCGTACTACTCTGGGCACTGATGGAAGCTGCTGATGACGGCAACATCGAAGCTATTCTGCATGGCTGGCGTGAACTGGCCCGAGAGGAGCGTTGGTGGCTCTATACTAAGGGTGCCGCTCCCGGCCAGAGAACCGGTGCCGGATGGCGGCTGGCGCTGTTCCATGCCCTGTCGGAAACGACTGACAGCCGCTCTGCAGAGCCGGTAACACATGAAAAAAAAAAGCCTGGGAGTGGCTCCCGATCCAGCAAGAAATCAGTGTCAAAGAAAAAGCCGGAATCCAGGAAGAGCAGCAACGGGACCAATCCGGAGCAGAAGACGCCCAACACCAGGAATCTCCCAAAGCTAATACCACCGACAACAGCCCAAAGCAAGAAGCACCCCGCGAACTCTTCGACATCCGATCTGGCGAAAAGCGAAAAAAGAAGCCAGCCAGAAAAAAAGGTAAAAAAACCGGGTCGGACGGCAACGACAAACAACTAAAGCTGTTCTGAATGAGGTTCATTATCAATGACTCAACTCTCCTTCCTGGAAGTACAGTTCCCAATCGGCCCCCTATCGCTGGAAAGTTATATTGAACGAGATGCTAAAGGATCTAAGTCACTCTCTTCACTCGGCAAGTGGTGGGGGTCGAAGCCGCTGGTACTGACCCGTGCTATCATTTTGGCGGCGGTCTTTCCAGCCTCTGACGATCCCGAACGTTGGCCTGCTGACCTGGAGATATTTCTCAAGTGTATGTGCCTCGATGATGCCGGCATGTGGCGCCGCAAGACCCAAGCCCTGCCTGCGGAGATTTGCTGGCCTATGGCTACGAACGAGGAGCGGGAAGAACTGTTTGCCGACGATCGTACATGGAAAAAACGTGGCTTGGATCGTGTGCTGAAAGAGGCTCTGGAGAAGCGGGTTTTCTACACCCTGGGGCACACCTCCCAGCGGGAATTCTGTTGCCGAATGGAGGAGATCGACGGCCCGGCGCCAGAGTCATGGAGCGAGATCAACGCTTATCTGCAGACCACGGCAACCTCGCTGCCGGAATTAGTGCAGCAGCTTTCCCAACGGCGCTTTGGCTCGCGCCTCACGGTGGGGGATGCCTTCAGCGGCCTCGGTTCCATCCCCTTTGAGGCGGCGGAGCTGGGGTGCAACGTCTATGCCTCGGACCTGAACCCTGTGGCCTGCCTGCTCACCTGGGGGGCGCTCAACATCGTCGGCGGCAGCGACGAGTTCCGTGAAAAGGTCCATGCCGAGCAGAAACGGGTCTATGATGAGGTGGATGTCTGGATTTGCGAACATGGCCTTGAGAGCAGCGAAGAGGGGTGGCGGGCCGAGGCCTACCTTTACTGCGTGGAGATGACGGTGCCGGAATGGGATGGCTGGCGTATTCCGATCTGCCCGAATTGGGTGATTGCCCCCAAGACCGAGACCTGGGTAGAGTTGGTGCCGATCGAGGCGGAGAAGCGCTTTGGCTTCAAAGTGCATATCGGTGAAACAGGCTACAACAATGCCAATGCAGGAACCAAGCAGAATCAGGATGTGGTTTGTCCTCCATCTTTGTGGGAGATCTTCAGACGGGATGGTCGCCATAACAACACCCCTCGCACCATTCCTTACAATCTGCTGGTCGAAAACGCCGGTGGTCTGCGCCTTTGGGAGAAACGTGACTTCATCCCCCGTCCCGATGACCTGTTGCAGGAGCGACTTTACTGTATTCGCTGGCGCAAACCAGATTATGAAGATGACCAGGGTCGTACCCGTCGCGGGGAATTGGTCTACCGGGAACCGCGCACCTACGACCTTGAGATGGAAGTCAAAGTTGTGGCGATACTCGATGTAGTCTTTGATGAGTGGCAAGCAGCTGGGTGGGTTCCGGGATGGCGCATCGAACCTGGAGAAAAAACCGATGAGCCGATTCGGACCAAGGGTTGGACATATTGGCATCATCTTTTTACGCCTCGACAGCTTTTAATGGCCGGTGAGTATTCCCGGAGAATTGCGAATTGTGAAACGGAATTGCGGGCTGCGCTGTTGCTCAACCTGGGAAGACTTTTAGACACAAATGCACGGTTGTCTCGTTGGAAAGAGTCTCAGGGTGGTGGTATTGGTGGAACAGTTTCGGTATATTACAACCAAGCATTAAACACTTTTCTGAATTATGCCGGGAGAGGACTTTCCAGCTTAAAACCACAACTCCAGCAGGCTCATAATAGCTGCGATTGCACCGGTAATAAAACAGTTGCTCTCACCGATGCAAGGACTATCAATGCAAACTGCCATCTTTGGATCACCGATCCCCCCTATGCTGATGCAGTCAACTATGAGGAGTTGTCGGAGTTCTTCCTGGCTTGGTACGTTCCCCACCTAAAAGCTGCCTTCCCGGACTGGTACACCGACTCCATGCGCTCGCGGGCGGTCAAGGGGAATGATGCCCCCTTCCGGGTGGCCATGGCCGACTGCTACCGCCGCCTGGCGGAGAAGACGCCTGATGGCGGCATGCAGGTGCTGATGTTTACCCACAAATCCACCGATGTCTGGGAAGACCTGGCCCTAATCATGTGGGCCGCAGGGCTGCAAGTGAAGCAGGTCTGGAGTGTGGCCACTGAAATATCTGCTCTGGGCATTAAGCAGGGGCATTACGTGCAAGCCACCTACAATATGGTGCTGCGCAAACGGACCGGCAGCAAGATGGGATTTGTGGACTTCATTACTCCTCAGGTGAACAAGCGGGTCCAGGAGGTGATCACCCGCATGCGGCTGAGTCAGATCGAAGGGGGGATGGCCCGTTGTGGCTACACCGATACCGACTACCTGCTGGCGGCCCAGGCCGCCGCCGCCGAGGTGGTGACTGGCTATACCACCATCGACGGGGTTGACCTGGAAGCAGAGCTGCGCACCCCTAACAATCAACGCGGCCGCTCTGCTCTGCGGTCCCTTATGGAAAACGCCAAGCGAACCGCCACCGATTTCCTGGTGCCGCCAGCCATGGAACGAGCTATCAAGAAGCATGGTGCGGGCGATAGCTACCAGTTCTGGCGGGAGTTCGCGCCAGAGGAGAAATTCCTGCTCAAGGGGCTGGAGTTGGAACAGCAGGGCATGTTTAAGATCGGGGCTTTCCAGGACCTGGGACGGGCTTACGGGCTGACAGACTATGAAAGCCTGATGGGCGAGGTGCGTGCTAACGATACCCGAACCTCACTTCCGGAAGAGTTGCCGCGCCCAGACAACGTCCGCTTTGCCGACATCCCCCCGGCCGAGCGCAACATTTGGAAAAATTCGCCGACCCGCCATATCTATCACGCCTTGAAGCTGTTAGGGGAAGGAGCCGATATGGATCGGGCCGTGAAGCATCTGGTGGACAGTACCGACTTCTGGAACCTGCGCACTGGCCGTCTGGCGGTAATTCTGGCCTATCTCCGGGAGATAACCGCAGGCAACGAGCACTGGAGAGAGTACCACAACCATCTGTCGTCTCTGGCCATCGGTGCCGAGAACTGGAGGGCGTAGCCCATGCTCCAACGTTACAGCTCCCGCCGGGGAGGTCTCTACACTGATTTCCTCCAGCAGCGTCTGACTGGCGCCCGCCGTTATGACCGGATTGCCGGCTACTTCCAGAGCAGCCTGCTGGAGTTGGCTGCGACGGAGCTGGCCGACATCTCTCAGGTACGGATCATCTGCAACACCGAGGTGAGCGCTGAAGATGTGAAGACCGTCCGGATGGCCACCGGCGGGCGACGGAAAGAACTTGAGGAGGGTCTACTGCGCCTGGCTTGGAACGCTGGGCAGTTCACCCATCTGGTGGATGTGCATGGCGGCGAGGCGCAGGGGAGGTTGCGGATCTTGCACGAGCTGCTGAATTCGTCCGGCAAAGATGGCAGACTTTTTGAGATCCGCATCGTGCCGGATAGCGAGTTCGGCTTTGTCCATGGTAAGGGCGGGGTGATTGAGAGCGCACAGGGCACCACATCCTTCATCGGCAGCGCCAACGACAGCTCACGGGCCTGGACGAAAAACTACGAACTGGTCTGGGAGGATAACTCACCAGAAAGCGTCTCCTGGGTGCAGCAGGAGTTCGACGCTCTCTGGGAAAAAGGGTTTCCGCTCTCCGAGTTCATCGTCAAGCAGATTGGGCGTCTCTCTCAGCGTACCGTGCTGGAGCATATCGGCCCCTGGCAAGAAAAGCCAAAGCCGGAACCGCTGCTGGCGGAAGTGCCGACCTCGACCGAGCTGTTCGGCTTCTGGGACCACCAGAAATACTTCATCAGCCTGGCATTTAACGAGCACCTCAAGTACCGGAATGCCCCTCATCGGGGCGCCCGCTTTTTACTCTGCGACGGTGTTGGCCTGGGCAAGACCCTGCAGATGGGAGCCTTGGCCAAGCTGATCGGCACGCTTGACCCCCTGCCAATTCTGATCGTCGCCCCCAAGCCACTCCTGACACAGTGGCAGGAAGAACTGCTGTTGAAGCTGGCCATTCCTTCAGCCCGCTGGGAGAATGGTGGCTGGTTGACCGAAAGGGACGAGTTCCACCCGGCTCTCCCCGGCAAGCTAACCAACTGCCCCCGGAAGATCGGCATCGTCTCCACCTCAGTCATCACCAGCGCCCCCCTCTCCGAACGCAACCGTGAACTCGTTGAGCAACTCCTGCAGAAGCAATTCTCTTGCGTCATATGGGACGAAGCCCACAAGATACGCCGGGGCAACCTTTCGCCGAACAATGTCTACCGGGCGCCGGAGAAAAAGCGACTCTATCGTTTTGCAGACCAACTGGCAGCTCGTACCAAAACCATGCTGTTGGCCACCGCAACGCCGCTGCAACTCCACCCGATGGAGCTGTGGGATTTGCTCGCCATCCTCTCAGTCAACAATCCCCAGGTACTGGGCAGCCCCAATAGCTTCTGGCGTTTGTCAGACGGCCCCGAAATATTCGACATCGTTGCCGGCCGTAAAGAGATCGATCAGACCTATGAAAAATGGCAGTACTGGCGCAACCCGCTGCCGGCTCGTCTGGATGCCCGTACCGAGGTGTTCGACTGGATTCGCCATGACCTTGAATTGGCAGTGACCGACGACTTGGCTACCAATGCAGATCTCGACAGGATTGATCCATCGCGTTCGTTTGATCTGAATTTCATGTCGCTGCGCGAAGTCAATCCCTTTACCCAGTGGATTGTCAAACGCTCCCGCGACCGGCTGGAAGCTGAAGGAAAACTGGTGAAGATCGAGATGGTGGCCTTTGGCGATGGTCAGCCGATTCTCTGCTCCCACAGCATGACGCAGGCCTTTGAGCTTGCCGAGGATTTTGCCAGGGCACTTCACCATCGGGTCAAGGCTGGTGGATTCATCAAGACCCTGCTGCAGCGACGGGTCGGCAGCTCGCTAGTGGCTGGATTGAAAACTACCCGCAAAATGCTGGCGGGAAGGCCGCTGGAGATCGAGGATGACCCGGACGACGATGCCCAGTCCATCTATCCTTTTACCGAGGAGGAGAAGGCCCTTCTGAAGCGTTTGGAGGATCATCTGGCACACCATCTGGAGCGGGAAGATGACCCGAAGTTCGAGCGGGTGCGAGAGATTCTGGCGCTGGAGTTCGAAGGGCGGAGCTGGCTTGATCGTGGAGTGCTGATCTTCAGCCAGTTCTACGATTCGGCTTATGCCCTGGCCGATTATCTGGTCAAACATATTGATGAGCCGATCGGCCTCTACACTAACAGCAGCGCCAGCAAACTGTTTGAAGGGGGAAAGGTTCAGAGTGTCAACCGGGATCTGCTTAAGGAAAAGGTGGTGCAGGGGAGGCTCAATCTCCTGATCGGCACCGACGCCGCCAGCGCCGGTCTCAATCTACAGAAACTGGGCTGCCTAATCAACCTGGACCTGCCCTGGAACCCAACCCTGCTGGAGCAGCGCAAGGGACGTGTCCAGCGCGGTACCCTGGCCAAACGGATTCCCTTCTACAACATGCGCTATGACAAGGGTGCGGAGCTGAAACTCTTCAAGACCCTCTCCGGCCGCATCCAGGAGATCACCGCAATCTTCGGTACCATTCCCGACTTCATCGTCGATCAGTGGGTGACCGATATGCTGGAGGACAAGGAGTGGGATGAAAACACTGTCCTTACGGTCATAGCCGAGCGGGAACAGAATCCTTTTACCATGAAGGAAACCACCGAATCACTGGATGCAGACTGGGATGACACCGCTGAGGTCCTCAATCAGGCCGATGCCATGCGGGAGCTGATGGGTGGGTGGTAGGTATCTTCTAGGAACGTTGGACAGGGGCGTTGCTTAAAGACTTAAAGTTGACAGAAAAGGTGTCAGACAGAAAAGGTGTCAGGTCTTGAAATGTGAATTATGGTGACAT
>Ga0315273_10012217_pt1 | contig 10994 bp, 17 predicted proteins | sample YL17G02_0_MG_FD_205753 | JGI IMG/M metagenome (GOLD analysis project Ga0315273, IMG submission 205753) | Sediment microbial communities from Yellowstone Lake, YNP, Wyoming, USA - YL17G02_0 | ecosystem: Environmental > Aquatic > Freshwater > Lake > Sediment | place: USA: Wyoming | collected...
GCTCACGATCAGGGGCGTCTACGGCCGCGAGATGTACGAGACCTGGTACCAGATGTCGGCGATGCTCCAGTCGGGCCTCGACATCAAGCCGGTGATCACGCACCACTTCTCGCACCGGGACTTCGAGGAGGCTTTCGCCGTCGCCGCGTCGGGCCGCTCCGGGAAGGTGATCCTCGACTGGACCGATGTCCAGTGACGTGAGCAACCCGGGCGCGGCCGTGTGACCGGCGCATCCCGCCCGAGCGTCGTCGTGGTGGTCGCCGACGACATCGGGTACGGCGACCTCAGCCTCCGGCTCGAGGGGAACGCGGCGATGCGTGACGGTGACTGGAAGCTCGTGCGGTCGTCGATACCCGCCGCGATGCAGGTGACCGAGCCCGACCGCGCCGTCGACCGGGCGCTGAGCTACGGCCGGCCGGGCCGGATCACCGAGGTCGACGCCTCTCCGCTGCCGGAGCCCTACCTCGGCGTCCCTCCTGGGCCAATGCTCGTCGATCTCGTCGCGGACCGGTTCGAGCAGCACGACCTGGCGGCCCGGCACCCCGAGCGGGTGGTTCACCGCGTGCACCTGTTCCTGCACGGCGTCCCCGCCGGCTCGTGCCCCGTCAGGAAGAAGCTCACCCTTGCCGCCGAGATCGACCTCCACATCGGCCGCAACCATGCAGTTCTCGATGAGTCTTGCGGCGGTGAACGGCGTGCTGCCGTCGCTCGCCGAATCGTTGACGCGGCCCGGGGCATCTGATCGTCCGTGAGCCCTTTCCCTGCCCGAGCGCCGCGACTCGCCGGCGCGGCTGCCCTGGGCTACCTGCTCGGGACAGCTCCGTCGGCGGATCTCGCGGCGCGTGCCGCCACCGGCGGATCCGTCGATCTTCGAAAGGCGGGGAGCGGGAATCCCGGTGGGATGAATGCGATGCGGCTGCTCGGGCGCCGCGCCGGGATCGGTGTGATGGCCGCCGACATCTCCAAGGGCGCGCTCGCCTCCGTGCTCGGTCGCCGGCTTGCCGGGGACGGCGGCGCGCACGTTGCGAGCGTGGCCGCGGTCACGGGGCACTGCTACCCGGTGTGGACGGGCTTCCGGGGCGGCAAGGGGGTTGCGACGAGCTTCGGTCAGTGCCTCGCCACATTTCCCGCCTACGCTTTGCTCGACGTCGCGGTGGCCGTCCTCGCCGGCAAGGCGCCCCGCGTGCAGCGGCCCGCACTCGTGTCGGTCGCTGTTTCGTCCGTGGCCTGGGTCGGTGCAGGCCTGGTCTGGTGGAAGCGCGGGCTGCCGAATCTGTGGGGCCCGCGGCCGACGGGTGCCCTGCCTCTGGCGAACCTGGCCACAACTGCGGTGATCGCCTCTCGCGTGCTGCTCCTGCTGCGCGCGCGTGAATCGGACGAACTGGCCCTCAATCGGGCGGAGCGGTGATCATGGTGTGCACCGACTCGAGCTCGCTCCTGCCTCCGCCGATCGCAGAGGCTCTCGGCGTCTCCGTCGCTCCCGTCGGTGTCACGCTCGACGGGCGCGCCTTCGAGGAGGGCGTCGACCTCGACGTGGACGAGTTCTACGCTCAGCTCCGCCTGGGGGCACGAGCGACCACGTCTCAGCCGAGCCCGGGTCGCTTCGCCCTCCTCTACGAGGCTGCCGCCGCTGCGGGTGCAACGCACGTTCTCTCGATCCACGTCGACGAGAGGCTGTCCGGCACGGTGGGCGCTGCCACGCTCGCGGCGCGAGACGCCCGTGTCCCCGTCACGGTCGCCGGTACCGGGACGGCGAGCTTCGGCGTCGCGATCTGCGTGATGGCGGCCGCCGAGTCACTCGCAGCGGGACGTACCGTCGCGGAGGCGACCGAGCGTATTCGTACGGTCGTCGCGGGGCTCGGCAACGTGTTCGTCGCCGGCGGCGCTCCCGGCGGTCGCGTGCCCAGCCTGCCCGGGCTGCCGCTGCTCTCGTTCGTCGAGGGCGCAACGCGTCCGGTCGGATCGGCAACGGATCTCCTCGATGCCGCCGAGGCGATGGCGCGGTACGTCTGCGGGCAGGGTGAGGGGTTGCACGTCGCGGTCGGCCATGCAGCGGTCGCGACCCGCGCCGCCGCCGACGCGCTCGCCGAGCAGCTCGCACAGTTGCGAACCGTCGTCGGCGTGACCCGGTACCGCGTCGGGCCGTCCGTGGGTGCGCACACCGGGCCGCTCAGCTTCGGCGCCTTCTGGTGGCGGCCCTAGTGGTCGCTCCGCCGGTGTCGATGGAGCTTGTCGCCGCCCCGGGCGTGATCGCTGCCATCCGCGAACGCGGCGGCGCCCTGTACGTGTGGCCGCGCAAAGCGCGCTGCTGCGGCGGGGCAATCACGCTCGAGGCAGCAACCGATCCTCCGGACAGGGTCTTCCGGCGCGTCGACGTCGAGGGCATCGACCTCTACGTCACGGTCGGGATGATGCTGCCCGAGTCGCTTCATCTCGAAGTCGGCCGCCGTGGGCGCATCCGCGCCTTCTGGAACGGACTGGCGTGGGTCGTGTAACGCCGCCGTCCCGTGGCCGGGGGCGGCGGCGGCTGAGCGATAATCGTCGGATGGGACGCATGACGGACGGGACACAGGTTCCTCCACCTCGTGTCGGTGACGCGGCGCCGACTCTGGTGCTGCCGACGCTGGCCGGCGAGATGGCCGATCTTGCCGACGCACGCGGTCAGCCGGCGCTCGTCTCTTTTCTTCGCCACGCCGGCTGACTGATCTGCCGCGCGCACCTCGTGAAGGTGCTCGGTCAGAAGGCGAAGCTCGACGCGATCGGAGCAACGGCGCTGTTCGTCGTGTACGACGAGCCGGAGCGCGCGCTCGCCGGCTTGCTCAGCGGGCTCGACGTCCCGTTTCCCGTCCTCGTCGATGTGGAGCGTAACGCCTACCGCGCGTGGGGCCTGCGACGCTCGAGCGTGGCCGGGGTCTGGCTCGACCCGCGCGTGTGGGGCCGCTACGCGGCGTTGCTGGCGGGAGGCGAGCGCCCCCGGCGCCTCGGCCGCGACACGCTGCAGCTGGGCGGCGACTTCGTCGTCGGCCCCGACGGGACTGTCACCTATGCGCGGCCGCAGCGCCGAGACGATCGACCCTCCGTGCTGACGCTTGTCGGTGAGCTGCGTGCGTCGGCGCGGACGGCGCGTGGTCAGTGATCGCTGTGCGGCTCGAGCAGCTCGCGGAGCTGGAGGCGCCCGCGGTGGATGCGGCTCTTGGCAGCAGAGACGGTGAGCCCGAGCGCGTCCGCGACCTCCTCGTTGGAAAGACCCGCGAGGTCGCGTAGGACGACCGCCTCCCGGTAGTCGAGCGGGAGCACGTTGAGAGCGGAGATGACGTGCTCGCGCAGGTCGGCGGCCTCGGCGCTCGCCTCCGGTTGGACATCCCGTCGCACGTCGCGGGCGCTCTCCGCCTCGGAGGTGGCGAGATCGGTCGTCGGCAGCCGTTTCTTGCGCCGCCGGCCGAGGGCCTCGTTGACGCCGATCCGGTACAGCCAGGTGAAGACCGCTGCGTCGCCCCGGTAGCGATCGAGGTGGCGCCAGGCGAGCACGAAGGTGTCCTGCACCGCCTCATCGACGTCGCGCGCATCGTCGAGCACGCGTACGAGGACGAGTCGCAGGCGGCGCTCGTGTCGTCGCACGATCTCGGTGAACGCATCCATGTCTCCCTGCTGGGCTGCTCGGACGAGAGCAGTGTCGTCCTGAGGGAGGGCGTCCACGAACTCGATGGTACGGCCTCGGCGGCATGCGCCGATAGTCCCGGGCCCTCTGAAGTCGTCGGGACCGCGCCGTGAATCGTCAGCGGCGATCAGACCATCGAACCGTTCGACCTCACACGGCGTCTCCCGGAACCCGATATGCGTCGCACCCTACTCATCACCGCCATCGTCATCGTCGCTGCAGCGGGTCTCGGCGCCGGAGCAGACGCGGTCGCTCGCGGCAACCAGACGTCGACCGAGGAGGCGGTCGAGCAGGTGCGACGGAGCCTCGAGACTACCGACCTGCCTCTGGCCGGGCTCGGGGAGGCATCGCCGCCGTCACCGCTGCAGGACGGCTGGAAGACGAACTTCCGCAAGCAGCTCGTGCCTCTCTCCGAGTTTCAATCGGGCGGCCCCGGCAAGGACGGGATCCCGTCGATCGACGCACCCCGGTTCGCGCCCGCCTCCGGGATCCGCTTCCTGCGCCCACCCGAGCCGGTGATCGAGCTCACGGTCGGCAAGACGGTGCGCGGCTACCCGATCCAGATCCTGATCTGGCACGAGATCGCGAACGACACGATCGGCGGCGTCCCTGTGGCTGTGACCTTCTGCCCGCTGTGTAACACGGCAATCGTCTTCGACCGGCGCGTCAAGGGGCGCACGCTCGATTTCGGGGTCAGCGGTAACCTGCGCAACTCTGACCTCGTCATGTACGACCGCCAGACGGAGACGTGGTGGCAGCAGTTCGGCGGCAGAGCTCTCATCGGCGACCTCGCCGGCACGCGCCTGCGCCAGGTGGCCGCGCGCATCGTCAGCTGGGAGCAGTTCCAACGAGAGCATCCGAAGGCAGAGGTGCTGACGCGGGAGACCGGAGCTCCACGCTCCTACGGGAACAACCCCTACGTCGGCTACGACGACGTCTCGAGCCCGCCGTTCTTCGCGACGAAGAACTCCAGCGACCGCCGGCTGCAGCCAAAGGAGCGGGTCGTCTTCCTCGAGCGCGGCGAGGAGACCGTCGCCGTTCCCCACTCCACGCTCGAGCGCAAGCAGGTCGTACGCGTCGACCTCGGCGGCGTGACCTACGTGGTTCGCGCACGGGCGCCGGTCGCCTCGGCGCTCGACGACGGCACGATCGCCAACGGTCGCAAGGTGCTCACCGTCGACGTCCGGGTCAACGGCAAGCCGGCCGCCTTCACCGAGCCGTTCTGGTTCTCGGTCGCCGCTTTCCGGCCGGACACGCGGATCATCCGCTAGCGCGGTGGCGGAGCCGTCACCTGCAACGGCCCGTGCTCGCGGCACGGTGCGGCGCCCTCGATCATCAATCGGACGTCGAGCTCGAGTTGCGCGACGCTCGCCCTGTCGATCTGGCCGCGGCGCACTGCCTCGACGAGCCGTGGCTGGAGACGCTCGGCGAACCAGGCGCGGAGCTCGGCGCACGGAGGCACGTCCGGCGCGTTCCCTGTCAGCCTGGTCATGCCACTTCGACGTGCGTCGTACCCCGATCGATTCACACAGAGAGAGCGACGGGCAACGGGCCTCCTCGAGGCTTCAGACTGCCGCCGCGAGCGCCAGTGCGTCGTGTAACCAGCGCGGGTCGGGTAGACCCTTGAGCCCTTCGTCGGTGCGGTAGACGCGGCAGGAGACGCTGTAGCCGGAGCGCGCTTCGGCCCCGGGCTCGACGTCGTGTCCGGCAACGAGGATCGTCGGCGAGCCGAGGAAGCGTCGCGCGCGCGCCGTCTCCTCGTCGGTGACGTCGACCACCTCGATGCGAGCGGTGGCGCCTGTCTCGCGGACGATGCGCTCGACGAGCTCGACGGCCGGCTCGCGGTTCGGGCAGCCGTCGAACGACAGGACCTCGATGAGGACGCCGCCGGGTGCCGTCGTCGGCGAGGCTCCGGTGACGGCCGGCCCGGCTGACGTTGGTTCGGCTGCGACAGCGGGTGGACAGCACTCGTGAGCTTGCATCTATGACTCCTTCGGGGACGGGGCAGGGATAGCACACTTCAATCGGCGTCCGCGAGAACGAACGACGATCGCAACGATTGCAAGGGCCAGGCCCGCCACTCCGGCTGTAGCGCCGCCGACGAAGCCGAGGGCCACCGCGCTCAGACCGGCGGCGGCGATGAGGGGGAGGCCGGCGCAGCAGACGACCGCGAGCACGGCGAGCGCGAGGCCTCCGAGCACGTTGCGGCCCATCAGTCTGCCTCCGGGACGCGGCAGCAGGAGGCGACGTGCTCCGCGTTGTCGGCGAGCAGTGCCCGCCCGAGCGCGAGCAGTTGCTCCACACGCTCGTCGGCGACCCGGTAATGGACGACTCGATGCTCGCGGCGGGTGTGCACGAAATCCGCACCAGCGCAGGCAGGCGAGGTGGTTCGACGCCTTGGCTGCGAGACGCCGAGCCGGTGAACGAGCTCTCCCACCGAGAGCTCGTCCTCAGCGTGGAGAAGCTCGAGGATGCGGAGGCGCGTCGGATCGCCGAGGGCGCGGAAGTACTTGGCCACGAGGTCGGTCGCTGCGGGAACCTCGGGAAGGCGAAATGGAGTCACCGCTGTCATATCATGATCCGTCCGGATACCACGCTCGACGGGCGGCTCGTCGGACTGCTCCGGCTCGACGACGCGGAGAGAGCGCTCGGGAGGGGCTGAGCCTGAGGCCGATCGCCCGGTGCCCGATCACATCCCGTATGTCTCGAGGAGGCGCAGCCAGATCTCGCTGCGGGTGGGGAAGGAGGGGACGGCGTGCCAGAGCAGTTCGATCGAGACTTCGCCGACGACGGCGATCGTGGCCGCATGCAGGAACTCGGCCACCTCGCTGCCGGTGAATGTCGCGCCGACGAGCACGCGGCGGTCCTCGTCCACGACGAGGCGTGAGATGCCCGGGGTGTTGCGGCCGTGGAAGCTCGCTCCGGCCGTTGCCGCCGTTGTGTGATCGACCGTGCGGACGTGGAGTCCGGCCTGCGTGGCCGACTCGGCGGTGTGTCCGACGGCGGCGACCTGGGGGTCGGTGAACACGACCCTGGGCACGAGTGGCCCGTCAGCGAGCGGGTGTACGCGCACGTCGTCTCCGGCGATGTTGTCGGCCGCGATCCGTGCCTGGTACTTGCCCATGTGCGTGAGCAGCGCGCGCCCGTTCACGTCGCCTACCGCGTACAGCCACTCGCTGCCCGCGACACGCATCGCGTCGTCGACGGTGACGTGGGTGCCGGGCTCGAGGCCGACGGTCTCGAGCCCGAGGCTGCCGGTTTGCGGCCGTCGTCCCGCCGCGACGAGGAGTTCGTCGGCATTCAGCTCGGTTCCGTCGTCGAGCGTGATCCACTTGCGGCTCGAGGCGCTGTGGGCGAGGACGGCCTTGACGCCGGTGCGAACGTCGACGCCGCGGTCCTGCAGCGCGGTCCGGACGAGATCGCTCGCGAACGGCTCCTCCCTGGCCAGGAGTCGAGGCAGCGCCTCGAGCAGGGTGACGTGGGTGCCGAGCGAGGTCCACGCCTGGGCCAGCTCCACTCCGATCGGCCCACCGCCGAGGACGATCAGCGTCGACGGCGCACGCTTCGCCGTCGTCGCCTCGCGATTCGTCCACGGATTGAGCTCCCGCAGGCCCGGGATCGGCGGCAGCGACGCGCCGGTCCCGGTCGCGATCACGACGGCGCGTCGCGCCTGCAGCATGTCGCCGTTGACGCGCACCCGCCGTTCGCCGTCAAGCACTGCGGTACCGCGAACGAGCGTCACGTTGCGCTGGTCGAGCCAGGGGATCTGCGAGCTGTCGTCGAGATCGTGGACGACCTCGTCGCGGCGGCGCAGCGCAGCTTCCGTGTCGAGCTCTCCGCAGACTGCCTCGCGGGCCCCGGGAACCCGAAGCGCCTCCGCGATCGCTTCGGAAGGGCGCAGCAACGCCTTTGAAGGCATGCAGCCCCAGTAGGAGCATTCGCCGCCGACGAGCTCACGCTCGACGAGAGCGACCTCGAGACCCTTCTCGCCGAGCCGGCCCGCGCACACCTCTCCCGCGGGCCCACCTCCGATCACGATCGCGTCGAAGCTGCGCTCGCTCATGCCGCCAACGCTTCGCGGACGACGAAGCTGTGGTCGCCCACGTGGACGCGCGTCGCAGGGAGCCCGTACGCACGCAGCCACTCACGCACCAGCGCGATCACCTCGGCCATCGACGGAGAGCGATCACGATCCGGTTGCACGAGGACGCGCCAGCTGCGCCCCGTGCACTGAACGAGCTCGGCGCGAAGTCGGCCGACGAGGCAGCGCATCAGGAATGCGGCGCTGCTCGCATCGGGTGCCTCGATCCAGATCTCTTGCTCGGGCATGCCTCTCCTTCTCAGGGGGTCATGAGCTTCGACCGCACGAGAGCCGCAAGAGATTCACGGGTTGGGCAGTCATGACGTCGCGGGGGTGAATCGCTGCCAGGCATGCCGGCGTCAGACGCTGTGGCTGTGTGCCTCACGTCCGAGGCCGGCGAGTTCGGCATCCACACCGGCGAGGTGGAGTTCGACTTCGCGGCGGTGATGGCGCGTGTCCGGCGGGTGACCGACTACGGGATCTCGTTCTACGAGCATGCGATCGAGCGTGACGAGGTGTGGCGCTACTCAGGGGCAGCGTCCGTTTCGTCTCCGCGCACGCGATCGAGTGCGAGGGTGGCGTCGTCTGGTTCGACCACGCCGTGATCGCCGCCGGGGCGCGGCCGACGGTCCCTGCGATCCCGGATCTCGACGGGGTGCCGTTCGCGACGAAGGAGACCGCACCAGCGCGGGGCGAGGACGCCGAGCTGACGGCCATCGCTCCCGAGCGAGGCACGGGTCGAGTGTCCGGGGAGCCGACGGGGCCACCGGCGTGGACTCCGTTTCCTCAGGGTCCGTCCACTACAGGACGTCGTTCTGCTCTGCCCACGTCATCCACGAATCCGCAGCAGCCGTAGACGCATCAGAGGGCGTGTGACCTGTCCCGCGCAGCCCGAGAGACGAAGGCGGACGAGTCGTCCCGGTCGAGCGTCGATCGTCCGTTCACGCAGGGGTCGGCCCCTGCTGGTGGCCACTGTGGTTCTTGCGATCGCGTTTGTCGCAGGTGGCTGCAGTGGGTCTGGCGAGCCGGGGCCGGAGAGCCGGTTCGGGCCCGCGCCGGCCGTCGCCGGCGGGCCACTCGACGATCGCGTCGTGGCGGCCGTCGAGCGGTTGTTCGCGAACGTTGACGGGTATTTCGACACGTCCGCGGTCGGCGAGATCGGCGAGGCCGGCGACGCTCGCATGGGCTGGTTCGTGAGCGACCTCCTGCGGTTCTTCCACGACGAGATGTCGGGTGCGGCGATGGTCGAGGTGTTCCAGACGCTTACGGGCGAGAAGCTCTCGACCGCCGACCCGGCGCACGCGTGGCTCGAGATGACCGACCGTCTGATCGCGTGGGACCTGCCGGCACCACCCGGATACGCGGGATACAAGGCGCGCCTGTTCGCGCTCGTCGAGCCGGGCTGGTCACCTTTCTTCGCCGACCCGGAGGCGGTGATCGACTGGCGACAGGTGACATGGGGCGGTGTGCTCATGGACGACCGTCCGTATGGCGATCCGTCCCCCTGCACCGATGGGTGCATCCCCGCTCTGGATCGCCCGGCGGTCACCGACGCAACCGGCGGCGCGTGGTACCCCGACGAGGGGCTCGTCTTCGGCGTGCAAGTGAACGGCGCCGCCCGCGCCTACCCGAAGAACGTGATGGAGACGCACGAAATGGTCAACGACACGCTCGGCGGCCGCCGCATCGGGATCCCCTACTGCACCCTCTGCAACTCGGCCCAGGCGTACTTCACAGACCGTGCCGGCGACGAGCCGCTCGTTCTACGCACCTCGGGGCTCCTCGCGCGATCCAATAAGGTGATGTTCGAACTGAGGAGCCGATCGGTCATCGACACCTTCACCGGCCGTGCACTCACCGGCTCCCTCCGCCGGAGAGGCGTGCAGCTCGAGCAGATCACTGTCGTCACAACCACATGGGGCGAGTGGAAGGCAGCCCACCCCGAGACGACGATCGTCGCCCGCGACGGCGGCATCGGCCGCACGTACCCGGACGATCCCCTCGGCGGACGCGATCTGGGCGGGCCGATCTTCCCGATCGGGGACGTCGACCCGCGACTCCCCGCCCAACAACAGGTACTCGGCGTGCTCGACCTCGCTGGGACGCCGCTCGCCTTCCCGGTCGAGGCAGCGACGGCGGCGCTCCGTCAAGGCCGCGCGGTCGAGTTCCAGGGCGTCGAGCTGGCGCTCGACGGTGGCGGGCTCGTCGCCATGCGCGCGGACGGCGGGATCGCCGTCAGCCACCAGGCGTTCTGGTTCGCCTGGAGCCAGTTCCACCCCGGCAGCCTGCTCTGGACCGAAACGAGCGAGCGATGAGGACTGGCTGCCTGGGGCGCTACCGTGGTTTTGCACAGGTCGAGTACGAGTACGTACGCCAACGGGTCTACGCGTCGTTCGACTGGAGGACGTTCGAGGAGCCCTCGCCGAGCCACCGGGTGGAGCGCCCGCTCGAGCGCTCGCGGATTGCGCTCGTCGCAAGCGCCGGCGCTCACCTGCCCGAACAGCCGCCGTTCGACCTCGGCAAGGGCGGCGACAGCAGCTACCGCGAGCTGCCCGCGGACGCAACTGAGCTTCGCTTCGCCCACGCCGGCTACGACACCCGCCGCGCAGACGAGGACCCGGATGTCGTCTTCCCCCTCTCGCTGCTGCGCCGGCTCGCGTTGGCGGGCGAGATCGGCGAGCTCGCGCCGCGCGCCTTCTCGTTCATGGGCTATATCCCCGAGACGGAACCGCTGCTGCAACAGACCGGCCCGGAGGTCGCACGCAAGCTGCTTGCGGACGCCGTCGATCTCGTCCTGCTAGTCCCCTCCTGACCGGTCTGCCAGCAGTCCGTGGGACTGCTCCAACGCGTCTTCGACGAGCACGGCCTCGCCACCGTCTCCATCACCCAGGTGCGAGAGATCACCGAGCTCGTCAAGCCCTCGCTCGCCGTCCTGGTCGAGCACCCCTTCGGGCTCACCCTGGGCGCAGTCGGCGACGAGGCCACCCACCTCGCAGTTCTCCGCGCCTGCCTGGCCGAAGCGGTGCGACCCCATGCGGCAGGCGCGATCGTCGACCTCGGTTTCCACTGGGAGCATGACGATCTCCGCGAACGCCAGCTGCACAAGCAGGCCCACTGAATCCGCGAGTGCATCCGTTCGCGACTGTTCGGCTGTACCTCACTGACGTGAGGGGTCTTTTCACCTCGCCGGTCTCGGCGCGTCTGCCCGGGGTTGTGTCAAACAGGAACTCAGGAGGTCGCATGCGCTCGAAGCTC
>Ga0315273_10012218_pt1 | contig 10994 bp, 6 predicted proteins | sample YL17G02_0_MG_FD_205753 | JGI IMG/M metagenome (GOLD analysis project Ga0315273, IMG submission 205753) | Sediment microbial communities from Yellowstone Lake, YNP, Wyoming, USA - YL17G02_0 | ecosystem: Environmental > Aquatic > Freshwater > Lake > Sediment | place: USA: Wyoming | collected...
GCATCTGCCACTGGCGGACGCTAGCGTCGACTTTTTGTTCGTCGATCCGCCCTACTCGACACACCTAAAATACTCCGGGGCGCCTGAGTGCATTGGCGAGCTAGATGCCGACGGTGGCGGTTACTATGAAGCGATGGACGAGGTCATTGGCGAGATTGACCGTGTGTTAAAGCCCGGCAGTTATATGGGCCTATATGTGTCTGATTCATGGCGCCAGGATCAACCCTTTTGCGCCATCGGCTTTGAGCTTTTTCAGCGCATGTGCCAGCGTTGGACGCCGATTGATATCGTCGCTGTGGTGCGCCACAATAAGACGATGAAGAAGGGGCACTGGCACCGCTCTGCTGCGGCCGGTAATTATTTTATGCGTGGTTTTAATTATTTATTTATCATGCAGAAGGTGGCGCGACCGTCCGTGGCTAAATCGCGTGTAGGTGTTAAGGCTGAGGCTAAAGGTGAGTCTAAGGGTGAGGGCGATGGTGGCGCGCCTTTACAAAAAACTCGGCGGACGCCGCCACTTAGTCCGCCACCGCCAAAATTGCCGCGCGGCAAGCAGTTGAAAAAAAAGAAGCACCGCATCTAATGCTTTTGCCACCGTAGCATGTGTCAATATGCGGGCCGTAAGCGGATGCGCAAGCGGCGCCGGGGGCGCCTGCTGGGCAGCGGTCCTTGCGTCTTCATTCTGCTACACCATGTCTAGAAAAACCTTCGCTGATACAGGTCACCTGCACGTTGCAAAGGATAGGTACGAAGTGCTGACAGCACCTGGGAGCCTACCGCTGCTGGGTGCGCCGGCGTTTTAGGCATTCATGGCCCACTACTTGCAGAACCAGCCAGCGTCGGCGCATAAGCCCGATTGCATAGCGTAAATCCTTTTTCAGGAGAGTGGATCATGAAACTTCTTAGTAGAACTTTTGGTGCTCTGGCGGGCTTACTGTTGACCTCTGCAACATTTGCGGCGGCTCCTGATAGTGTGACGATCCCGCCGCAAGTTAACGGGCAAGCAAACCCATCCTACGGTGGCACGGGTTGTCCAGCTGGTAGCGCCCGCGCTGTCGTGTCACCTGATCGCAGCGCCTTCACTATGATCTTCGACAAGTATACGGTGGAGACTAGTGCCACCCGGTCGATCGATCGCAAAAATTGCCAAATTCTGGTCAATTTTGATTTCCCGCAGGGTTGGTCCTATTCCTTGGTGCGGCTGGATTACCGCGGGTTTTTTGACCTCGGTCCTTCCAGCTCGGGCTACCAACAGTCGCTCTACTACTTTCAGGGTCTGACGCAACAAGCACGGCTGCAAACCAATTTTGTCGGGCCGAAATCTGGGAACTACACCATCAGTGATACCCTTGGACTCACTGCGACCGTTTGGTCGCCCTGTGGAGCGCGTCGCGGTCTGAACATTAATTCTTCGCTTTATGCGCGGGCCATGCCTGGCGTAGCTAACAGCCACGCCTATCTAACCAATGACTCGCTTGATGGTAGTGTCAAGACGACCTACGCATTCCAATGGAAAAAGTGCCCAGCGTTCGACTCTTCGACCGATGGTGACTTGCCTGAGGCCGACGGCAGCGATGTCGGTAGCGATGATACTGTTAATTTAGAGGGCTAAGGAGCGCTTAGCAGCGGACTGTGCCGATGGAGATGATCGGAAGCGGCGAGGCATAATAACAGGCTTTTTCCGTAACGGTTCATACGACATCGGCACAGTTTTTTCACAGCATCCACAGATCGTTCAAACTGGTTTAGGATGGGTCCTTAGTTCATGAATACCATCTTCAGTAAAATGATGAGTACCTGTCTCTTTATCAATGCTGGTCTATGGACCTTGCCAGCTAAAGCGGAGGTACCGCCTAGCGTCCAAGTCGCAGGATTAACCTACCGAGGGTCTGGGTGCCCGAATGGGTCGGCTCGCGCCGTGATCGCCGCGGACCGGCAGGCATTCACGCTGATTTTCGATAAATTTGCCGCGCTGGCGTCATCCAGTTTAGCTGGTGCCCGGGCGACCTCTAGCTGTAACGTCGTCGTCGATTTATCCTACCCAGATGGCTGGCAGTTTACCGTCGGCACGGTTGATTTTCGCGGTTTTGCCGCGATTGACACCGGCGCGTGGGCGAAGGTGCATGCCCGCTTCCGCTATCGTGGCGGCGGTCCGCAACGGCCAGCGCTACTGACGATGGCCGGACCTTGGGTGAGTGATTTTCTTCTGCACGAAGAAGGCGGTGTCGGCCGGGAATGGTCGCCGTGCCACCGTAGTTCTAGTCGCGACCTCATCATCGATGGCATGCTGCAGGCGCACGCGCAAGGCTCGCGGTATGCCTATTTATCCATGGACTCTATCGACGGCCAAGTGCGGCAGTTGCATCATATATACTCGGTGCAGTGGCGGCGCTGTTAGGGGCCTGCTAGCTTTTGGTCAAATATTTTTGGTTCTCCGCAAAAAGTGTGGATAGCTGAGATGGGCCTCGACTTTTTCGTCGGCCACCCAGGATCCCCAAAGAGCCTATCCCGGAAACCCGATCCCCTAAACCCCATGCCATCCCGAACCCCATCCCAGCGCAGCGGATCCAGGTCCCGCTCGAATCATAGACGCGTCTGCTTCGGGATGGGGATCCGCTGCGCTGGGATGGGGACTTCGGGATTAGGGGAGTCGGGTTTCGGGGGCGGGTCCTTTGGGGATCCCGGGTGTCCGATTTATTGAGGAAGTTCACAGTTGTCGAGCGCCTAGGCGTGGCCGCGGGGTAGGGCCCGGCGTTCAATAATCACTGGCATTTTGAAGGCTAGATCCGTGCCCATACCTGGTCGAACCTAAAGGGAAAAGTGCGTTTGTTTCTCCTATACTCTGGGTGTCTCCAACAAGGCAAAGGCTGCCGCTGTTATTATCCCGCAAGGAGCGCCTGCGGTACACCGTTCTATCCAGCTTTTCGCGTCGACTCCTCGGCGGCGGTCCGGGCAATATCGCGCATTTCCTCGTCAAACCACTTCTTTACTTCGGCTTTGATCTGCTTCAAGACGGTGGCCCGCACTACGAGACGGATCTCTTCCCTGATAGCGATCGAAAGCGCTGGAACTTCCGCCTCGATGGCGGTGATTAAGGCCGGTGTGTCTTTGCTGGTGAGACGCTCCTTGCCTGTGATCGACCGCACTTGGGCCGTAGTCGCAGCGAGGGCCCCTTTCTTCATGACGTCGGCAATAACGCCGTAGACCTCGGTCCACTGCGAGCTAAGTTCCGGGGTCCAGGCTGCACCAAAGAACTGTCCAAAAGTTTTCAGCAAGGTCTGGCCTACCCAACTGTAGTGTAAGTCTACGGCCCCGTAAGCGACATGGCGCTCGCCAAGTCCAAGCAAAAACTTGCTCAAAATCTCCGGTTTATCGAGGTTCTCAACGGCAGTAATAAGTGACTGACGCAGTGCGGCCTTTTGCTTCACCATGTCGACCTTGGCAAACAGCGGTGTCGACTCAGGGAAATCGCTGGCGAGATTTTCATAAAATCGCGAAACGACCTGATCGATGATGGGCTTAGCAGTGGCGAACGATTCTCTGATCATGGTGACATTAATGCTCATGGCGGACCCTTATATTTGAATGGCGTTGGCCTAGGTGTCGGTTTGATGCGCCGAAACTTTAGGCTGTTCATTTGGGAGTTTTCGCAAAAACAATGATTTATTCTCGATAATCTATGGTCCTATTTTAGATGGGTCAGTCACTATTCGTCGCCACTATACTAAATGAAAATTGAATATAAGACGTGATGACAATGGACGGTGAAGGGCATATGATCCATATACCGCCCAATCGCCATATTGCCGCCGAGATCCGTCCATGGAAAATTCATCCGTGAAGAACTTAGATCTCAAAGTCCTCTGCGTGGATGATGAGCTAGCCATTTTGGAGATCTACCAGGACCTGGTACTTCAGGCGGGCTTTACCCCGATTCTTATGCAGGATCCCACAGCTGCCATTGACGCCTTCAAAACCGATCTGAGTAGCATCGTCATGGTGATCTCTGACTACCGCATGCCGCAGATGAATGGCTTTGAGTTGCGTGCTGCCTTGATGGCTGCCGGCGGTGCGATGGTTCCTTTTGTTATAGTCTCAGGCTTTATCGACAAGGACATGGCGCTTACAGCGCTTGATCTGCGAATTTCGTCATTCATCGACAAACCTGCCGGAGAACAGGATTTTTGTGAACGTATTGCCAAGGAGGCAACACCTCGCGTCGAGGTGATTCGCGAAGGCCAGGCGTTAGCAGGGATTTTTGTCGAAGAAGGGTTGAGCATACTCGATGAAATGGAGCCGGTGCTGCTGTCACTTGAACATGATCGCACCAATGCCGAAGCCATCAATGCAATCTTTCGCGGCGCACACACCTTAAAGGGATCGAGCGGCTGCCTAGATTCTGATGTGATTACAAGATATGTGCATAAGTATGAGGACATTATATCTGGTCTTAAAAAAAGCCAGATCACCCTCACTGATGAGATCTACGAAATCCTTCTTAAGGGATTTGACCGGATTAAAGGGTTGGTCGCCAGTGTCGCCACGAAATCCCTGCATACCTACAACCTGAATGAAATTCTTCCGGAGCTATCCCTAAATTCAGGTAGCTCCGGTACGGATGCTGCTAAGCCAGGGGAGCGAGCCGCAGTAAGTCCGGCTGGTGCAGCGAAGGGCGATGCGCATAAGACCAAGGCCAAAGACAGCATCGCTGTACCGATTAATATGCTCGACGAACTCTCCGGGTACTCGGGTGAGATCACAGTGATACGCAACATGGTCAATAAAATTGTACGCTCACTTGAAGCTCAGTATGTCGGCAACCGGGAGTTCACCTCTCTTGGTGAGCTTCTAGATGAAATGCACAAAATAAACAGTACGATACAGGTGCGGATCACCGACCTCAGAAAGGTACCACTTGCGGCCGTATTCAAGCCGATTCCGCGCACGATCCGCGACCTTAGTCGAGACTTAGGCAAGAGCATTGTGCTTGGCATCGAGGGTGAGGCGTTGCGGGTGGATAACTCCTTGGCAGCGGTTTGCAGCAATAGTTTGGTGCATTTGGTGAGAAATAGCGCCGATCATGGCGTTGAGCTACCAGCCGAGCGCTTGGCCGCAGGCAAGCCAGAGTCTGGCAGCGTGCACATTAAGTGCTTTGAAGCCAATGACCACGTGAATATTTCGATCGCTGACGACGGCCGCGGCATCGACTACCTGAAGATTAAAGCCAAGGCCTTAGAAAAGGGTCTGTTCACAGCAGACCAACTTGCTAGCATGAACGAACAGCAAGCGTTGGGCATCATTTTCGCCTCTGGATTTAGTACCGCCGCCAAAGTCACTGATGTCTCCGGCCGCGGCGTCGGCATGGATATGGTCAAATCTTCAGTGGAGGCGGTGGGCGGCCAGATCAACATCGAATCAAAGCCCGGACATGGGTCGACTTTTACGTTGCGTCTACCGATACCCAAATCGGTGCTGATCATCAACTCGCTCGTCGTTGAATCAGCCAAGCATTGCTTCGCCGTGCCCCAGGATTCGATATTGCGGGTGCTGCGCATCGAGCATGAACAATATCATCAGATGGTGCAAAACGCCGCGACCGGGATTGTCCTGCGTCGTGATGATACGATCTACCCGCTCGTTGATCTCAAAGATGTCCTACAGCTACCCTCGCCGCCCTTAGACGCGGCGCCTGCGACCGGCATCGTTGAAATCCTTATCTTAAGAGCCGGTGCACTCCTGTTTGCGTTGCGAGTAGACGGGATTTTGGATTCTGAAGAAATCGTGGTTAAGAGGCTGCAGAGCTGTTTTAATCCGGAGAATGTTTATGCTGGTGCGACTTTTATGGGCGATGGGAGCGTCGGATTGATATTGGACGTCGTTGGCCTAGCGGTGCTTGCCGGCGTCACGCCATCTGCATCCGAGCAGGCCGTCATGGCGCATGAGTCGCAACAGTCTAAAATAGATCAGGAAATTCCGATTGTGACGCGTGACTATTTACTGTTTAGCTTTGGTGCAAAGACGCTATTTGGTGCACCGCTAGACCAAGTGTTCCGTTTGGAGGAGTTAGATCCGAAGAAGGTGCAGATGAGCGGGGCAAAGCGGGTGATTATTTACCGTGACTGTGCGATGCCGATCTATTCGATTGAGAAGCTTCTGAAACTAGCAGCGCCTGACAACGGTACTAAAGATCTGGAGAAGGAACGTATTGCGGTGATCGTTGCCCGCAATAACGAAGGGTATGTCGGATTTGAGGTGTCTAAGGTGATCGATATAGCCTCAAGCGGTGAAAAGGTTTCAGACGCGATACGCGACCGCATCGGTGTTGCCGGCAATGCCTTTATCAATGAACGCTCAGTCACCATTTTAGATCTTCCTGCAGTATTAAAGTATTCCATGACATCGGAGTCTGTGGCATGAGGACCTCCCTTGGTCATCCAGCCGGTTACGTGGGCGCAGGCCAAAGCGAGTTTGAGATCAGCACTACCAGGAGCTTTTGAGCATATGGGGATGGCGGCACCGCAGCTGAACGAAGCGCTTTCAGAATACCTCGACGAGTGTTGTGAGATGCTCGAGCGTTTGGGTAAAAGTCTTAATACTATCGAAAAGGGCAATGCAAGTAAGGACGTCTTGGCCTCGGTCTACCGCGATATGCACACCATTAAAGGATCATCTCAGCTTTTTGGATTTTCCCAAATTGGTCACTTGGCGCATGCGATGGAAACCTGCCTGGATCCAGTGCGCAAGGGTAAGATGACGGTGCCCCACGATATGGTGGACAGGCTTTACGACGGCTGTGATATCATTACCAATTTGCTAGCTGGAATTCGCGAAAATAAACACGAACCAAATATGAATGGAGCGTTGACGAAATTGCTGCCGCGGTTGATCGCGATGGCAGAAGCCTCGATCACTGGTTCGTTGCCTCCGTCTAAGGATAAGGAGGTGCCGCTCGAAGACCAAGACACCGTGCGCAGGGCGAAACCAGTGCAGGTTCGATTGAGTAGTGAACTGGTAGGCGATGCTGGTCTCTTGAAGGTACAAAACTCCCATCCTGTGATCGAGGCTTCTGTGACAATCGACCAAAAAAGCTCCGTAGAAATACCTGGATTCTCGTCATTTGACGACCCTGTCGAACCGGCAGCGCCGGCAGCGCCGGCAAAGCCAGTGGCCGTACCCCCTCCGACTGCAAAGCCCGTTGCGGCCGCCGCTAAAGATCCTGCTGTGCCAGCAAAGGCTGAGGTTAAGCCGGCTAGTGAGGATCCCCATTCGGACACCATCCGGGTGCATGTAACCCTACTCGATAGCCTCATGAACTTGGTTGGCGAATTGGTCCTTATTCGTAACCAGCTGCTGCAGCACTCGAAGTCCAACGACGAAGACACCGAGTTTCTCAAAATGGGCCAACGCCTAAATGTCGTTACTGCTGAGTTACAGAATGAAGTGATGAAGACGAGGATGCAGCCGATTGGCAATGTCCTCAATAAATTCACCCGAGTCGTGCGCGATATGGGTCGGGATCTCGGTAAAAAGATCGACATCGAGCTAGTCGGTACCGAGACCGAGCTGGACAAGACCATCATTGAAGCGGTTAAGGATCCGTTGACCCACATCGTCCGCAATGCCGTTGATCACGCCATCGAATCGGCAGAAGAGCGCAAAAAACTCGGTAAAAGCGAGACTGGTCTCATTCGTCTAAAGGCTTACCACGAGAGCGGTCAGGTCATCATCGAAATTGCCGACGATGGCCGCGGTTTGAGCCGGGAGCGATTGGGCACCAAGGCGATAGAAAAGGGCCTCATCACTAAGGACGCTTTTACCAATATGAGCGACCGGGAGGTCCAGGCACTGATTTTTGCGCCAGGTTTTTCGACGGCGGCAGCCGTGTCCAATATATCCGGTCGCGGTGTGGGGATGGATGTCGTCAAGACCAATGTCGAGAAGATTGGTGGAGTGGTTGACCTCGCGAGTACCGAGGGCGTCGGAACCACGATCAAAATCAAGATACCGTTGACCCTGGCGATAGTCCCGGCCCTCATCGTGCGAGCTGGTGGCCAGAGGTATGCCATTCCGCAGGCCAAGCTGGTTGAGCTTTTAAGGATTGAAGGGAATGATGGGGACGCCGAGCAGATTGAATCCCTTCAAGGGAAACCAGTGCTGCGCTTACGCGGGAAATTGTTACCCATCGTCTCGCTCACTGAGGTACTCCGCACGCAGGGGGTCCAGGTGAATGCGGCGCCTACGTCCGGTGTTGGGCATCCCAGCGAGGACCACGCATCCAATATCGTCATCCTAAGTGGCGAGGGCCTCATGTTCGGAATGATCGTCGATGAAATTGATGACTCAACGGATATCGTGGTTAAAAGCCTATCGCCGTTTCTGAAGGACCTGACGATATTTTCGGGCGCCACGATTATGGGCGATGGCTCGGTGGCCCTGACCATCGATGTTACGGGAATTTCTACCACAGCTAACCTGGTCGGGGAGGCAATGGATGCTGGTTCCGGCATGACCGCAACGGACCGCAAATCTGGTGCTCGCCGCGCGGAATCCTGTGAGTTTCTACTCATCGATGTTGGTGCAACCGGTAGCTATGCCATCCCTCTTAGCCTCGTCAGCCGCATAGAAATGTTTGATCAGGACCGATTCGAACGCTCTGGTGAGCAAAAGGTCGTGCGCTATCGTGATGCGCTTTTGCCAGTCTTCTCCCTCCCTGAATTTTTGCATCTACCCGATGCGGGGCGGGCTACTGCCGCCAAGGAAGGCACTTCTGTCGTAGTGATTAAGCGCGGTGACCGGTCCTACGGCATTGAGGTTTGTGATATCCAGGATATTGTTGAGCTAGCGGCTCGCATAGATCAAACCGTTAAGGACCGCCCAGGGATACTAGGAACCATCATCGCGCAAGAAAAAGTCATTGTTGTGGTCGATATCTTTGGAATGATCGACCAAGTCAAGGCACGTTTGGAGATGGGATCGCAGGCGCCAGGTGCGACCGCGAAGGTGCAAAAGCTTTCAAATGAGGTGGCATTTCGGCGCAACCATCGCATCCTGGTGGTCGAAGACAGTGCGTTTTTTCGCAATTATACGCGCCAGATCCTTGAGGACGCCGGCTACGCAGTTGAGGTTGCCGAAGATGGCGCCGACGGCTTGTCCTTGTTTGAAGGCGCTACTCCCACCCACTTTTCACTGATTCTCTCTGATATTGAAATGCCGGTGATGGATGGGTACGAGTTGGCGCGCAAGGTGCGGGTGTCAAAGGCCAATGCCAAGATACCGATGGTCGCCATCACCACCAAATTTAGTGTGAGTGATGCTGAAGTTGGTGAAAAGGCCGGTTTTTCGAAATACCTCGAGAAATTGGATCCGGACAAGCTGATCAAAGAACTCGACGACCTCCTTGGTCGCCAAGAAGGAGGGGCAAAGCGTGCAGCAAACAGCTGAACATAGGCCGTCTAATACGGTCGACAAGTCGGAGGTTAGAGGTAGCGCCACGCTGCAATTTTCGACCTTCTACGTGGCGAATCGCCTGTACGGGATCGACGTGACGCGGGTCCAGGAGGTTGTGCGTCCGATGCCGATGACTCCTATCCCCCTAGCTCCAATCTATGTACGTGGCCTGATCAACCTGCGCGGGCAAGTCGCCACAGCGATTGGTCTACGCCAACTCTTTGGCTTGACGGGCGGGGCTCCAGACGAGTTTATGAACGTCGTCTGCAAGGTGGATGGTACTCTTATTTCGCTGCAGGTCGATGAAATAGGCGATGTGATTGAGGTTGCTCAAGGCGATTACGAAGCGACGCCAAAGACCGTTGCTGGGGACATCCGCCGATTTATGTCGGGGATCTATAAAATTACCGATTCGCTTCTGAGTACGATCGATGTCGATCGGATCAATAAATTTTTGAATCATAAACTTTAAAATAGCGGGTATTAACATGGCAGAGCTGGTAACAAGTATCAAATCAAAAGCCAAAGTGGAATTAGCCGAATTTGCCGGCATGTCAGAAAATTCACCGATCAATATCTTGTATTGTGATCGCGAATTCAACATCACTTACGTCAATCCCAAGAGTAAGGAGACCTTGCGTACCATTGAACAATTCTTGCCGATCACGGTAGACAAGATCCAGGGTATATCCATCGATATTTTTCATAAAGTTCCGGCGCACCAACGCCGGCTCCTTGCCAATGATAAGAATTTGCCACACCGCGCGGTGATCGGCGTCGGACCCGAAAAGCTCGATCTTTTGGTGTCCGCCATTTATGGCGATGCAAACGAATATATCGGCGCGATGGTGACTTGGGAGGTCGTGACCGAGCGGTTAAAGGCCGCTGGTGCCTTAGCGCGCACTCAGTCGATGATGGAGAATGTTCCAGTCAACGTCCTTTTTTGTGGTTTGGATTTTGTCATTAGCTACGCCAATCCAGCGAGTATGACTACTCTCAAGAGCATTGAACAGTACATGCCGATCAAGGTCAGTCAAATGATTGGCTCGTCTGTCGATGTCTTCCATAAAAATCCGGAGCATCAGCGGCGGATACTTTCAAGCGAAAAGAATCTGCCACACCGGGCGACCATTGGTGTCGGTCCCGAAAAGCTCGATTTGTTGGTGTCGCCGGTTTTGGACCAAGATGGAAAATATATAGGCGCTATGGTGACTTGGGATGTCGTGACGAAGAAGTTGGCGCAGGAATTGAACCTCGCGAGAACGCAGAGCATGATGGACAACATGCCGATCAACGTCCTACTCGCCGATCGTGAATTAAACTTAATCTATATGAATCCCCGGAGTCGAGACACCTTAAAGGGCATTGAAAAGGATCTGCCCATGGCGGTGGAAAAGCTCCAAGGCCAATCCATCGATGTGTTTCACAAAAACCCGCAGTATCAGCGCAAAATTCTGGCCGATGAGCGCAATTTGCCGCACCGCGCGAAGATTAAACTAGGCGCCAATACGCTGGCATTATTGGTGTCAGGCACCTATGACGTCAGC
>Ga0315273_10012219_pt1 | contig 10994 bp, 4 predicted proteins | sample YL17G02_0_MG_FD_205753 | JGI IMG/M metagenome (GOLD analysis project Ga0315273, IMG submission 205753) | Sediment microbial communities from Yellowstone Lake, YNP, Wyoming, USA - YL17G02_0 | ecosystem: Environmental > Aquatic > Freshwater > Lake > Sediment | place: USA: Wyoming | collected...
GACCGCGGCCCTCGACAACATGGAGAAGTTCCTCCACGAGACGGAACGGCTCCCGGCGCTGATCCATTGCGGGCTGGTCCACGCCCAGTTCGAGACGATCCATCCGTTCATCGACGGCAATGGGCGCGTGGGGCGTCTCCTGATTGTGTTTCAACTCTGCCAAAGGGGAATCCTTCAGCGGCCCCTTCTATACCCGAGCTACTACCTTAAATCTCGTCGGACCGAGTATTATGACCGACTGATGGCGGTTCGAAACGACGGCGATTGGGAGGGGTGGCTGAAGTTCTTCCTGAAGGGGGTTCTGGAGGCCAGCGAATCGGCCGCAAACACTGCCCGGGCGATCCTCGCCCTACGGGAGTCCCATCGGGCCAAGGTAACCGGCATTCGGAGAGGCGCCGGACTGGCGCCCCGCCTCCTGGATCTCCTTTTCGAGCATCCTGTGATGACAGCCCGCCTGGCGGAAAAACTTCTTGGTTGCGCCTACGTCACGGCGGGGAATCTGTTGGAGCAATTCGAGAAGACCGAGATTGTCCGGGAGACGACGGGGTTCAAGAGGAACCGACGCTATCGGTATGAGCCGCTGTTGAGGTTGTTTGACGCGGTGGGAGGTCATTAAAGATAAGTTCGGAGCCCCACACTCTATAGCAAAGAAGGAAGGCTGATGCACGACATTACCCGGATCGAACAGCGGCTTTGGGAGGCCGCCGACCAGCTCCGCGCGAACTCGAAACTCACTTCGACCGAATATTCGATGCCCGTCCTCGGGCTCATCTTCCTTCGCCATGCCTACAACCGTTTCCTCATCGTCAAGGCCGAGGTAAAACCGACTTTGCCGAAGCGCGGTGGCGTTGCCCGCCTGCTGACCAAGGACGATTTCACAAAAAAGAGCGCCATCTTCCTGCGGGAGCACGCCCGCTTCGATTACCTTCTGAACCTGCCCGCCGACCGCGATTTGGGGAAAGCGATCATCGAGGCGATGGAGTCGATCGAGGCCGACTACGAATCTCTTAGCGGAGTTCTGTCAAAGGATTTTCGCATCTTTGACAACGACTTGCTCGGCCGTCTTCTCAAGATCTTCAACGACGAGGCGCTTCGCGAGGCGAACGGCGACATCTTCGGCCGGATCTACGAATATTTCCTCATGAAGTTCGCCATGGCCGGCGCGCAAGACAGCGGAGAATTCTTCACCCCACCGTCGCTGGTGCGAACCATCGTCAACTTCATCGAGCCCGACCATGGAACCGTGTTCGACCCTGCATGCGGCTCAGGCGGCATGTTCGTGCAGACAAGCCACTTCATTGAAGACGAAGGAAAGCGTGCGCCGGAGGCGGTCACCTTCTACGGCCAGGAGAAGACTGCCACCACTATCCGGCTGGCGAAGATGAACCTGGCGGTCCACGGGCTGGAAGGCGACATCAAGGAAGGGAACACCTTTTACCAGGACGAGCACGAGTTGTTGGGCAAGTGCGACTCCGTCATGGCCAATCCGCCGTTCAACGTCGACGGTGTGGACGCGGAAAAGATCAAGGCGGACCCGCGCTTGCCGTTCGGCCTACCAGGGGTCAACAACAAGGGAGCCGTCAGTAATGGCAACTACCTCTGGATCTCCTACTTCTACAGCTACTTGAATGCGACCGGCCGCGCGGGCTTTGTCATGTCATCGCAGGCGTCGAGTGCGGGACACGGCGAGAAGGAAGTGCGTCGCAAAATGATCGAAACCGGCCACGTGGACGCGATGATCGCCATCCGGCCGAACTTCTTCTACACCCGCACCGTCCCGTGCGAACTGTGGTTCTTCGACAGGAACAAGCCGAAATCTTTGCGCAACAAGGTGCTGATGATCGACGCACGCAACGTCTACCGGAAGGTGACGCGTAAGATCTACGACTTCTCGCCCGAACAGCTTGCCAACCTGACGGCCATCGTCTGGCTGTACCGCGGCCAGAAGGATCGGTTCCTTGCGCTGGTCGCGGATTACCTGGCGAAGCTCCACTTGGAGTGCGACGTCTTGGCGGGTGTGCTGAGTCCATTCGACGGTGCGCTTGGCGCGTTGCGTGCCCTGCTCGACGCATTCGCGAAGGTAGTTGCAGGCAGCGGCGATGTGGACGACGCAAAGCGCCGGAAACTCACGGAGTCGCTTTCGGAGTGGATGCAGGCGGCGAAAGGGTACACCGCCGACCGGAAGAAACTGTTGGCCGCTGTCGATACGTGGCGAAAGAAGTTCGCCAAGGTTTCCGTCGACAACGCGGGCCAGCATGCCGCTCGGGAGGCGTTCAAGCCGATCGCCGAGGAGCTGAAAAGCCTGGTCAAGCAGGTCGACCTGCTCTTCAAGTTGGCGACCCGCGCATCCGAGATCGCCGAGAAGGAACTAGGGGCGAAGGGGAATGGCGACTGGGACGGCCGCGCAGTCAATCGAATGAAGAAGGATCTGGACACCGTGCGCCGCGACGCCGTCGAGCAGATGAAACAGGCAGCTTATTTTTACAAGCAAGTTGCGTGGCTTCACCACCGATTCCCGGAAGGGAAGCTGGCCGACGTGTTGGGGCTGGTCAAGCTGGTCGACCGGAAAGAGATCGAATCCAACGACTGGAGCCTTACCCCTGGCCGTTATGTGGGCGTCACCCCCACGGCAGTGGACGAAGATTTCGACTTCGAGGAAACCCTCCGCGACATTCACACGGAACTGGCGAGTCTCAATGAGGAAGCGGCGGCCTTGGCAGATACGATCCAGCGGAACTTCGAGGGGCTGGGGATATGAAGAGGGCAAGGACAACAATAGGAGAACTGGTTGTTTCTGGTCTTGCTGAAATCCAGACTGGCCCCTTCGGAACTCAGTTGCACGCCAAGGAATACGTTCCCGAAGGCACTCCTGTCATCAACGTGAGAAACATCGGGTATGGCTGTATCCGCCCAGAGAAACTCGAATTTATTGCCGACGAAACAGTAAACCGACTTTCAGCCCATGTTCTTGAAAAGAATGATGTTGTCTTCGGGCGGAAAGGCGCGGTCGATAGGCACTTGTTTGTGGATGAAGGGCAATTAAAGTGGGTACAAGGTTCTGATTGTATAAGGCTCCGGTTTTTTGGTGACACCGTAGTTCCTCGATATGTGTCTTATTGCCTGCTGACGGAAGCCCATCGTGAATGGATGATTCGAAACTCATCGAGCAAGGCAACGATGGCGTCGCTCAACCACGATATTATAAAGAGAATCGAACTTCCCCTTCTTCCAGTAAACGAGCAGCAAAGGATCGTCTCGCTTCTCTCCGCTTACGACGACCTGATCGAAAACAACCGCCGCCGGATGGCGTTGTTGGAGGAATCCGCGCGGTTGCTGTATCGGGAATGGTTCGTCAGCCTTCACTTCCCCGGCCACGAGCACACCCGCATCGTGGGAAGAGTGCCTGAGGGGTGGGAGAGGAAAACGCTGGGCGATCTCTGCACCGACGTGCGGGATACTGCAATGCCGGAGCATCTTGAGCCCGATACGCCATACATCGGTCTAGAACACATGCCCCGCCGCTCCATCGCGCTCTCCGAATGGGGTTATGCCGAAGAGGTGACGAGCACGAAGCATCGGTTCCGTGCAGGAGAGATCCTGTTCGGGAAGATTCGTCCCTACTTCCATAAAGTCGGCATCGCGTTTGTGGATGGCGTGGCATCCTCCGACGCCATCGTGATTCGTCCCTTAGCCGAAGAACTTTGTTGTTTGGTGCTAATGGTGGTGTCGAGCGATCCATTCGTTGCCAGTACAGCACAGGGCATGCGCGAGGGATCCAAAATGCCACGGGCCGATTGGAAGTTGATGAAGCAGTATCGCGTTTCGGTGCCGCCTCACGGTCTCCTTAGCTCATTCAACACTACTATTCAGCCCATCGTCGACCAGCTCAGAACGTTGATATCCCAGAGCCATAAACTCCGCCTTGCTCGGGATCTGTTTCTACCTCGGTTGATGAACGGGGAAATAGCAGTATGACGATGGAAGGCCCATCACAGCAAAATAATCATTAGGCCGACGGGGGTCCGTAAGAAGGAGCACGAATGCAACTCATAAAATCTTTGGAAATAGAAGGTTTCCGCTCAATTCAGTATGCGCATTTGCGCGAGATTGGTGAATTCAACTCGCTTGTCGGGCGCAATTCTTCAGGAAAATCGAATGTTTTGCGTGCCTTGAACCTGTTCTTCAACGAACGGGTTGAACCTTCGAAGTTACTCGTATTTTCAAGGGATGTGTATGATGAAGTGCCAAGGCCCAAGCGGAAAAAGAGGATATTAATTTCGGTCAATTTCCTTTTGCCACATAATTTTAAGTTTCGAAAAGAATTATCGCATCTTCGATCTCTTGGACAGCAATTCACCATAAAGCGGGCATGGGAGTTAAATGAGCGCAGAGAGGTTATCCCTAGCATATCCCTCACTTCCGAAGGTCAGGCTGTTCCTAATGGGAATCTTCTTGCCCAGCAGTTTCTTGGCTTGATTACCTATCGCTATATTCCAAACCGAAGCGTTCCAGCGGAATTATTAAGAGACGAGAGTCAAGCTATTGCTAGTTCTCTATTCATGAGAATGAAGGGAGAACAGCATGCAGAAAATCTCTTGGCATCACTAAATGTAGCGGCCCACCGGTTGCTGCAAGAAGCAGCGACATCCCTTGATTCCAGTGGGTCCCCGCTTACTAATCCTTCCATGGCAACAGCAAAAACTATAGGGGAAATGCTTCGTATGTCCGGATTCCAGGCTCGTGGGCGGCATGGTGGTTTAGTCCAAGACGAGGATTGGGGCGCTGGTCATCAAGCTTTTTTCCTATATGAAGTTCTACGCGCCATTGACACAAGTTTCTCTCGTCAGTTTGGTTGGAGACAGGCTGCTATTTGGGGTGTTGAGGAGCCAGAATCAGCTCTACATCGAGACCTTGAAACGCTGCTGGCGGACAAATTACGGAAATGGGCACTCGGTAAAGACTCCCGTTTGCAGATTATTCAAACAACGCATTCTCCGATATTCACGATGGCATCGGACTCCGGATTTTGGGTTGAACTCCTGGGGAAACGATCAGATTTTAAACCTCTATCCATCCCTGAACTTGTACGAGCATCGGAAACACGTGGTGTATCCGGCTGGGTGCATCCGGTATTGGCATTCCCGTGGAATCCAGTTGTTTTGGTTGAAGGCGAAATTGACATGAAGGTTCTTACGCACGTTGCTCGCATCGTCGGGTTATATCATTTAAGAATTTTTCATCTCCCATCGCTTGATCGCAACGAGCGCGGCGGCGGTAAGGACGCAATTATTAAATACATAAAAGCCAATGCTCCTCTTATAAAAAATCGACCGAAAGCTGCACCTTTAATTGTTCTATTCGATTGGGATGTGTCAAACCAAGAGCTACGTAATGCGAGGAGCGCCTATGGTGACTTGGGAGAGCGCTTCGTTATGAAAATGGATGCCAGACATTGCGAAGTTATATTAGGCGATTCTTTCAAAGGCATTGAACGATTTTACCCATCAGAGATCTTGCTTGCTGCTCATCAGGCAGACGAACTAGTACTTGGTATCAGAGAAGGGCGTCCATACTCTATAGCGGTTGGAGAGCTACTGCGTGGGAAACGTAGATTGTTAGAAAGATTAGAGCGAGTTGATTCCGTTGACAAATTTCAACCGTTGGTAAAAGTGCTTTCCGATATTGAGGCGGCATTCCGAGGAACAAGTGTTCAATTAGTTATTCCCACTATTGCACCGAGTGGGCCGACGTAGCTAGCAACTGAAACCGTGGCTCGACGATTTATTTTGGAGATAAATTCCGCTTAGATAATGTGGGAAAAGTAATCTTTGTGATGTATTCGTAATCGGGGTTTCCTCGTGACGTCTTGAAAGGATTTGCATGCCCGGCGCGATGACCGAAGACCAACTGGCCCAGCAGACCGTCGCCGATTACATGAGCGACGCGCTCGGCTGGGAGTCGGTCTATGCCTACAATGAGGAAGCCCTTGGAGCAACGGGCCTCCTCGGTCGCTTATTCGAAAAGGAAATCGTCCTCACGCGGTACCTCCGTCAAGCGCTGGAAAAGCTCAATCCTGCCCTTCCCCCCGTTGCTTATGACCAGGCGGTCCTGCAGATCGTCCAAACGAACGTTGCCCAATCTGCGCTTCAGACCAACCGGGAGAAGTACGCCCTGTACCGCGACGGGGTTCTCGTAAAATATCTTGGCCCAAAGGAGAAGATGGAGGCGACTCGGCTCCGTATCTTCGACTTTGAACAGCCGGACAGGAACCATTTTCTCGTTGTGCGTGAACTATGGGTGCAGGGAGCGCTCTATCGGCGCCGACCCGACCTGATCGGCTTCGTCAACGGCATCCCGCTTGTCTTCTTCGAGCTCAAGAACGTGTGGAAGGACATCCGCCGGGCCTATAACGAAAACCTCTCCGACTACAAGGACACCGTCCCGCACCTGTTCGACCACAACGCATTCGTGATCTTAAGCAATGGCATCGAGGGGAGGGTCGGTGCTTTCTCCAGCCGGTATGAGCATTTCTTCGAATGGAAGCGGTTGATCGAAGAAGAGCAAGGTGTCGTGGCTATGGAGACGCTGCTGAAAGGCATGTGCGGGAAGGCGGCGCTTCTGGACTTATTCGAGAATTTTATCTTGTTCGACGAATCGACCGGAAAACTGCGCAAGATCGTGGCCCGCAATCACCAGTACCTCGGCGTCAACCGGGCTGTGAAGGCCGTCCGGACCCGGGAGGGACGCAAAGGCCAGCTCGGCGTTTTCTGGCATACACAGGGGAGCGGCAAGAGTTACTCGATGGTTTTCTTTGCCGAGAAGGTGCGACGCAAGTTGCACGGCAACTTCACCTTTCTCATTGTGACCGACCGGGACGACCTGGACACCCAGATCTACAAGACGTTCGCCGGATGCGGCGTCGTCGACAACGACAAGGACCGGTGCCGGGCGTCGTCGGGCGACAACTTGGCGGAGATCCTTGCGGCCGACAAGCCGTACGTTTTCACGATGATCCACAAGTTCAACCGGGAGGTAGACTCCGCCCGTCCATACTCCAACCGTAGCGACATCATTGTCCTCTCCGACGAGGCCCACCGTACGCAATACGGCACGCTGGCGTACAACATGCGCAACGCGCTTCCCAACGCCCACTACATCGGTTTCACGGGCACGCCGCTGTTCAAGGACGATGAACTGACAAGGCGCATCTTCGGCGAATACGTCTCCACCTACGACTTCCAGCGCGCCGTGGACGATCAGGCGACCGTCCCGCTCTATTACGACAATCGGGGCGAGAAACTGGCGATCACCACGGCCGGGATCAACGAAAGGATCGCCGAGAAACTGGAGTCGTTCGCCCTCGACGAGGATCAACGCGCTTCGCTGGAAAAGGAACTGGGGCGCGATTATCACGTCATAACCGCGCAAAAGCGGCTGGACGCCATTGCCCAAGACTTTGTGACGCACTATACCGCGCGATGGGAAAGCGGCAAGGCAATGCTGGTCTGCATCGACAAGGTCACCGCCGTGCGAATGTGGGAAATGATCCGCAGGTACTGGCATGAACGGATTGCGGAGGTCAAGTCGATCGTTGCGGCGGCACGCGACGACCAGGAAGAGACGATGCTCCAGCGCCAACTTTCATGGTTGGAGAGCAGTGAAATTGCCGTTGTTGTCAGCGAGGAGCAAAACGAGGTCGCGAAATTCCGGGCGTGGGATCTGGACATCATTCCGCACCGGACGCTGATCAAGAACGGATTCGAGACGGCTGACGGGAAGCGGGTCGACGTGGAGATCGCCTTCAAGGACGAGAATCATCCGTTCCGCGTGGTGATCGTCTGCGCGATGTGGATGACCGGTTTCGACGTACCGAGCCTGGCCACGCTCTACCTCGATAAGCCGCTGAAAGCCCACACGTTGATGCAGGCGATCGCCCGGGCGAACCGCGTGAACGAGGGGAAGAACAACGGCCTGATCGTGGACTATTGCGGGATCCTCAAGAACTTACGCGAGGCCTTGGCGACGTTTACAACCGGCGGAGGAGGAGAACCGCCCCAGCCGGTACTTCCCGAGGAAGAGTTGCTGGCGGAACTGGCCGGGGCGCTCGACATGGTCGCGGCATTTCTGGCGGAGCGAGGCTTCCGGTTGTTTGACGTGATCGAGAAGAGCGGTTTCGAGCGGAACAAGGCGATCGCCGACGCAAAGGAGGTGGTCAACCGGAGCGAAGAAACGCGCAAGCGGTTCGAGATCATGGCGCGGGAAGTTTTCCGGAAGTTCAAGGCATGTATCACCATCGTAGGTGTCGGGACGCACAAGGCCCGGCACGATGCCGTCGATATCATTTACAAGCGACTACAGGACGACCGGGAGAAGGCCGATATCACAGCTGTTCTGAAAGAGTTGCACGAGGTCATCGATGCGGCGATCGAGCCATCGTCAGTGGATCGCTCCGCCGATGAAGGGAAAACGTATGACATCAGCAAGATCGACTTCGCTCGTCTGAAGGAGGAGTTCCGGAAGTTCGAACGAAAGAACACTGCGGTGCAGTGCCTCAAGGACCAGGTGGAGAAGCGGCTGGCCCGGATGATCGCCCGCAATCCTCTGCGGACCGATTTTCACCAACGGTATCTGGAGATTATCCGTGACTACAACCAGGAGAAAGATCGGATCACGATCGAAGAGACGTTCGCCGCCCTGCTCAAATTCGTGGAGGAAATGAACAACGAGGAGCGGCGGACGATCCGCGAAGGGCTCGACGACGAGAACCTTGCGCTCTTCGATCTCCTCGTCAAACCGGAGCTCGGGAAGACAGAACGGGAAAAACTAAAAATAGTGGCGAAGGATCTGCTCCAGTTCCTCAAGACCGAAAAACTGAAGGTCGACAGCTGGCGCGAAAAGGAAGCCACCCGCGCAGAAGTGAAGACGTCCATCTACAACTTTCTATACGACGATCGGACTGGCCTACCGATGAGTTTCTATTCCCCCGACGAGGTGAAGCTACGCACGGACAAAGTGTTCGATCACGTGTTCCGGCAATACCCGACTTTGGGCGGGAGCGTGTACGCTGCTACGGTGTGAAATTACCGCATTAAATACATTGTGCGTAACAAGTTGATCAATCTTGGAGGGACGAAAAATGCCCGAACCAGCAATTTCTCTTCAACAGGCGATTGAGAAGTATAAGGCGATAAATGATGACGATTTTGTTTCAATCGCCGCGGTGGAGCGGGCAAAATTACTCGGTCGGTTTCCATTGGATGCCTGGCCATCCATGTCGCTGGAGCGATATGCTCTGGGCCACGAAGGATTCAAGGACAGTTTCTGTTACGCACTTGAATGGGAAAGCATGCACCTTAGCAGCATTCGAGGTGGTTCATCATGGAAACTGCTGATCTTTTGGGGCCGTAAAAAGGCTTGGGAATACGACACCACGCGGTATGGTTCGGTTGAGGAGGCCTGGGAGAAGATACGAGGTGGGTTCCTTTCAATGTTCCAAGCGGCGAAAGAGGGCCGTTGGGATGACATCGACGGGATCGAGGATATTGCAAGCGCCTCGGCTCTTCGTATGAAAGCATTACATCTCTATTTCAAAGACGAAATTATCCCTGTATATGCACAGCCCTGGTTAAAACATTTCTTACGTGTTCTCGGTGTTCCTGAAGAAGAAACGTCGGGATTTGATGGTGTGCGTCTTAACCGGAAGCTGCTCTCGAAGTTGAGAGAAGTCCCGGAATTGTCTGGCTGGGAGACTGTAAAACTGTACCGTTTGGTCCATTTATGGAGCGATCCGAGCCCGTCCCATCGGATCGTCAAGATCGCCCCGGGGGAAAATGCGCGGTTCTGGAAGGAGTGCCGGGAGGGGGAATTTATCTGTATCGGATGGGACGAGATCGGGGATCTCCGGAAGTTTGAGTCGGAAGATGCTTTCCGCATGCGATTTGCCGAGACGTTTGGCAATACCTATAAGAATCACCAACCAACAATTACCAAGAAAGCAAAGGAGGTCTGGGCGTTTCGGGAGCTTGAACCGGGCGACATAGTTGTGGCCAATAAGGGGACGTCCCATGTCCTGGCGATCGGAGAGGTTGTAGCACCTGGGTACGAGTGGCATCCCGAGAGGAAAGAATTCAAGCAGATTGTTCGAGTGAAATGGGACACGCGTTATGAGAAAGATATCCCTCCGCAAAATTATTGGGGGTTGGTGACTCTTCAGGATGTGCCGCCCTCTCTATACCATTTCATCCGGGAAAATATTGGCCCGGGGCCGGATCCGAAAAAGCCCGAACCCGTTCCCCCCATCTACAAGCACATTGAGGATGCCCTCGAACGAAAAGGACAGGTCATTCTTTATGGCCCGCCCGGAACCGGGAAAACGTATTTTGCCCGTCGTTTCTCTGTTTGGTGGTTGCTTAAGAGGGATGGCAGGGTTGCGGCCGCATCCGACCTTTCCGATGAAACGGCATTCCGAAATGTCGAACGTTCGCTTACGACGGTTTCAACTTCGCGGCGTACATGGTGGGTCGTCGCAAACCGGAAAGAGTGGAGTTGGGACAATCTGTTTTCTGAAGGGAAAGTGGATTACCGTCAAGGCAGACTTCAGCGGAATTTCCCACTGGTTCAACCAGGAGATCTTGTCGTGGGATATCAGTCGTCACCTGAAAAGCGGATTGTGGCACTGGCGATCGTCAAAAAAGGGATGGGGACGGAGGGAAAAATTGAACTTGTTCCTGTAGCGAAGGTGACAAACGGCCTTACATGGGAAGAGATCCATCTGGATCCAACATTGGCGGATTCCGAACCGGTTCGTTTCCGCTCCCAGGGGACTCTGTTTGCTCTGACCATTGAGGAGGCTGATCACCTACTATCACTCTTGTACGAACGTAACCCGGATCTGAGCGTTCAATCGGAAATCGGAGAGGGAATTGCACCCCTCACCCGGTTGACCTTCCATCCGTCATATAGCTACGAGGATTTCATCGAAGGATTCCGTCCGC
>Ga0315273_10012220_pt1 | contig 10994 bp, 1 predicted proteins | sample YL17G02_0_MG_FD_205753 | JGI IMG/M metagenome (GOLD analysis project Ga0315273, IMG submission 205753) | Sediment microbial communities from Yellowstone Lake, YNP, Wyoming, USA - YL17G02_0 | ecosystem: Environmental > Aquatic > Freshwater > Lake > Sediment | place: USA: Wyoming | collected...
CCGATGGCCGCCGCAAGCCGCCCGATGTCCTTCGCCGTGAGCGGAACGGTCAGTTCGATGCAGCAGTTGCGGCATTGGCGGCAATCCACTTCCTTCGAAACCGCCCAAAAGAGCCTTCTGACGGCCGCATCGACCATCCGGTCGTCACATTCCTTGAGAAAGCCGCGGAATTGCCAGTCCTCGTCGGCCATCCGCGCAACCTTTCCGGCCAGGTCTTCGGGCAACACGCCATTCGGGCGCTTGGAGGTCGGCATATTTCAACACCATATCGACCTCGGTTGCCATCGCGGACATTCAGAAGCCGGCGACATACGTTGCGCGCTCCTCGCTCCTGAATCATCTTGGAGCCCCGATAAATATTCGTTTTGGAGCAAGGTACCGGGATGGGTGTAATACGGGCGCGCCCGGATCTTTTCTCAGACTAGTCAGCGGCTCGCTATGACGAGCCGATTTCCCGCCGTTTGCGCCCGGACAATGCCCGGGGCCCCGTGCCGAAGCGCGGGGTCATTTCTGCCGGAAAAATAATAATACCTTCAGATTGTTCCGTCCTCACTGGTACAAGGCTGGCTGGAAAGGTGGAACGGATGCGTGGCATAATGAAACGTATGGTTTGCGTGCTTGCCGTATGGATGATGGTCTTCACCGGGTTTTCCGCCCTGGTGAGCAACGACCCGGCGCTGGACAACGGCGCCGAGGCCAAGATAATGACCAAGCCTGTCGGCCCGCCCCCGCCCAACCTGAAGTACGGCGGCGAGGTCCAAAACGCCTACAACTTTGCAGTCCACATAAGGCAGGGCGATGACGCCGCCGCCATGGAGGACATGCAGTCGTACGTGCTCGGCAAGGGGATAGACAAGATCTCGATGAGCCTCTCCTGGGCCAACTGGGCCTCCGACGCGGGCGTGATGCTGGGCAAGAAAGCGATGGACATGCAATGGCAGAGCATATACGATTCGTACAAGGCGACAAGGGAGCAGGGCTTTACGATGCAGGACCTCAGGGGCTACTCGTTCTCGCAGACCTACCCGGACAGGATGCGGCCGATAAGGACCACGTTCTCCAACAACCTCTTCCTCGGAAAGGAGCTGGCGGACCATTTCAAGGATGATTCTCAAAGGATCTTTGCCGCGTTGGAGATAAAGTACCAGGCCGAGCTTTGGACCAACTACTACTCGGAGCCCGCCCAGCACAACTTCCTTTTGAACGCCTACTGCACCACGGCCATCCTCATCCAAGAGTTCTCCGACCTGCCGCAGTTCATCTGGAACCAGTGGACCAAGCCCCCGAACAAGCCTCACCCGACGAAGCCAGACCAGACGCGCCCGCCGGCCAGGCCTCCGCCCTCCCATCCCGGCGGCGACAACCCCGACGACAACAGCGACACATCCTCCATCGAGGTGCTTCGGACCAGATCGCAGTTCTATGCTTACGAGAGGCTGGCATACGACAAGAACGCCACCAACGTCGTGGTGAACATGGAGTCTATACAGAACTCGCCCGAGGCGGACCGCAACCTCGTCATCCCCTACTGGAGCTCCGAGACATGGGCCATGGCCGACGTCTTCAGCAGGGAGGTCTACGACAGGTTCGACGAGTACATCGAGGCCATACCGGATGCTGCATTCGACGCGCTGGACAAGTTCACCTTCAATGTTTCCATGAAGGCGCTGGGCATCAAGCTCAACATTTCCGTGCCAGACAAGACGCTGAAACCGTTCTCGCTGCGCGCCGTCAAGACCGCCATGGCCGAGGACCCGTCGATGGTCAACTCCATCATGGACGTCGACCGGCAGCAGATTTTAGACATACTGAAGCTGCCCCGCGTTGCGGTACTCCAGAACGGATTCTGGGAGGCCGTCGGGAGCATGCTCGATTCCTTTTCTGAGCCCGTGACCTACCTTCAGGCTGACTTCGACGGCGCGCTTGCGTCGAACTTCCCCGTCTTCATCATCCCCTCGGGCGGGCTCTATGGCCTCGATAGCTCTCCCATGTTCGCCTCGAAGCTTGACGCCTATGTCAGGGGCGGAGGGACACTGATAGTCCTTGCCCAGCAGTACGGCGCCGACTTGCGGCCCGTGCCCGGCGGCCTCTCCGGCTACGGCTGGGCGGAGGACCAGAGCTGCCAGTACTCCTCTGTCGCCATCACCACCTACATGCCTTTCCTGTCTGGCCAGGCCAAGACGACCCCCGACATCAACGTGGACGGTTATTTCACCACATATCCCAAGGACGCCACCGTTGTTCTTTCGAGGACCAAGAACGCCATGCCGGCGATGCTGATGTACAATATCAGCAAAGGCAGGGTCATCGCCGCCTCGAGCTACGAGGATTGGGCCTTTAGCCACTATGCAAGCTCCGAAGCAGGGAAGTCGCTCCTGAGGGACCTGGTGGGCTGGGCCCAAGATACGAGAACGGCCATCCCCGAATACGGTCCGGCCGCGGGCACGATGTCCATCCCGGTGACGTTGCAAAACAGAGGCATGTTTGGGGCCGTCAAGGCCCAATTCACCGTGCTGGACCCTGCCAGGAACAATGTCTCCACAAGCGAGCTAGCCATCAGCATCGCGCCGGGCGGGTCGATGAACGTCACCCTGTCTCTGGCCGCCCCGACAATTCCGGGCATCTGGTGGGTCGACTACCACCTCATCGACTCCTCGGGCCTGATAGTGGACAGGTTCTTCGACGCCGCCAGGTTCGCCATATCGCCGTACAGGGCCAGTCCCGGCGGGTTCGCCTACCGCTTCTCCGGCTTGATGTTCGACATAACATCCGAGACGGAGACCGTGGTCAGAGGCCAGGACCTCAACTTCACCATCCACCTGTACAACCTCGAGGATTCAGACCAAACCATCAGCATCACCTACGACTGGACGCATTCCGCGTTCGACCACAGGACCGTGATGGTGCCTGCCCGGGGGCAACTGAACGTCAACTACACCCGGATAGGCGCCGACAGCGGCCGGTTCTGGTGCTGGTTCTACGACAGCTCCGGACGCATGCTGGGCGGCGCATCGAAAGGCATCACAGGGAGATCCCCCACAATAACGGTCGGGGTATCGACCGACAAGGGATCGTCAAAGGAGGGAGAGGCGATGATGGCGACAATCAGCCTGTCATCCACCATCGACCTGCGGGAGGTGGCCGTCACACTCACGACGACGGACCCTGCCGGCGGAGCCACCATGTTGCCCGGCCAGACCGTTGACCTGGAGGCGGGCGTTCCCGCCCATGCGTCGTTCAACTTCACCCCTGCCAGGACCAGCCTGTCCGGCAGCATTCTTTTGACCGCCAGGGCCGCATGCTACGCGAACGCGGGAATAGGCTCCTGCAGGTTCGATTACTCGGGCGGGAACGGGACCCTTTCGGGGCGGGTGGTGGACTGGACGACCAACAGTTCCATCCCCAACGCAGAGGTGAGACTTGAGGGGCTGGGAAACGTATTTTCGACAAGAAGCGACGCAGGGGGCAATTACCACTTCGATGTCCAGGGGGCTTACTACAAGGTCCAGCTTTTCGCGTCGGGGTTCAACTATGCCCGCGCCACCATCGCGGTCCGCCCCCACACGGAGAATAGCAAGGACATATTCACAACCCCCGCCGGCTCGAGCGTCCTGAGCGTGGGCATGCAGGGCGTGCAGGGAAAGACATACACGATAATGGGCGACAGGCCCGTGGCAGGGGCCTCCATCGGCGTCAATTTCTCGGACGTGGAGATATTCACGGAATCCGGCCAGGACGGCGGATACTCGATGGCGCTTCCGGCCGGAAGATACAACCTGTCGGTCTCGATAGGCAAGGGCGACGAGGCCGTCGGGGAGGCGGCGGTGTTCTCGGGCCGGCCGACGGTGCTCGACATCTATGTCGACGCCGCCGTCCAGACGGGGACGGTCCAAGACATCATCTATGGGGGTGTCATCCCGGGGGCCAGCCTCTCGTTCGATGGCATCCTCAACATCACCGCAGATGAAGCGGGCCGCTATTGCGTCACCCTACCGGTAGGTTCACACACCGTATCCATTTTCGCCCAAGATTACAGCCGGGTGGACACCAGCATCTGGATGATGTACCGCAATTCGGACAACGATTTCTACCTCTTCCCGACCGGCAACTGGACCGGCGGGACGGTCAGGGACATTATCTTCAACGGTACCGTGGCCGGCGCCAACCTCAGCTTCGACGGGACGATGAATGTCACCGCCGATGCCAATGGTCGCTATTACGTGATGCTGTCCACCGGATACCACCGGGTGAACGTGAGCGCCGACGGATACGAGGGCATCGTGTCCGCCGGCATCTACGTGGCGGAGAGGAGCTCCGACAACGACTTCTACATCATTTCTCTCGCCGGTACCGCCAGCGGAACGGTCAGGGACATCATCTACAACTCCACCATAGCGGGCGCGGCCGTGAGCATCGATTCTTTGGCCAATGCCACGACAGACGCCAACGGGAGCTTCTCGATCCCTCTTCAGATGGGTTATCATACCGTCACGGTCAGGCACGGCGAATTCTCTCCCCTGACGACGGGCATCTATGTCGCCCAGAGGTCCCGAAGCTTCGTCTTCTATCTCGAGCCTCCGGCGTTCAACCTCAGCTATGCCAACGGCACCGTCCGCGACCTCGTCTACGATACGCCACTCCAAAACGTCAATGTGACGTTCGATGGCAACATCACCGTCTTTTCGGATGCCCAGGGCTTCTTCGGCCGCATCATGCCCACGGGCTTCCACTCCGTGGCGCTCTCGCTGCCCGAATACGATGGGTTGACGACCACCATCCATATCGGCGGCCGCGCATCGCCCTACGAGCTCTACCTGATGCCGAACACCCGGTCGTTCTCTGGCATAGTGCGGGACATCAACGAGACATCAGCCATCGCCGGAGCCTCGCTGTCCTTCGACGGGACGGTCAACGTCACCACCGACCCGACTGGCAACTATACCGTGAAGCTTTCCTGCGGCCTGCACGACGTTTCGGTCACGATGGCCGGGTTCAAGAACCTGACCACCACATTGCAGGTGACGCCCAAGACCGCGAGCTGGAACATCCTCCTGACGCCCTCGGGCTACACTCCGCCCCAGCCCCAGGGCGCGCTCGTTTTCAGGGTGCACGACACGGTGACGGGCGCCCCGGCCGCTAACGTGACCGTCTGGTTCGACGGTTGGGACCGGGGGGCGACCGACGCCAACGGGACATATGCGCTGACATACAATGCCGGGATCTTCAGGTTCATCCTCCGCGAGAACGCGCAATTTTGGGGAATCGACACGATTTCCAGGACAGGGATGGCCGTTTACCCGGGAAGGAACGTCACCTTTGAGCTCTACCTGATGCCCAAAAGCGGCGCTATAAAGGGCACGGTCCTCGATGTCGTTTCGGGCCAGCCGATCCCGGGAATCTCGGTGTGGTACGACGGCTGGGACAGGAACGTTACCGGCCCCGACGGCGGCTATTTATTTCCCTACGCCAGCGGCAACCACAGGCTTCTTCTGAGGCAGACCGATGAATACGACGGCATCGACACAATCGGCTTCGACGGCATCATGGTGTTTCCGGGAAAGACATCCACCATGGACTTCTACATCCCGCCGCGGAAGGGCGCTCTGTCGGGTACCGTCTTCGATGTGCTCACGGGCCAGCCCCTGGCGGGGATCACGGTCTGGTACGACGGCTGGGACAGGGCCACGACCGACGCCAACGGGAGCTATGCCTTCGGGTACTGGGCCGGGAACTTCCGCATGCTTCTGAGGCAGACCGACGAGTACGACGGCACCGACACAATCGGCCATGACGGCATCAGCGTTTTCCGGGGCCGCACCGCCACGGCCGACTACTACCTCATGCCGAGGAAAGGGTTTCTCTCCGGGACCGTTTACGACGTCATATCAGGGAATCCCCTGCAGGGCATGAGCGTCTGGTTCGACGGCTGGGACCGTGCAACCACCGACGCCAACGGGAGCTACTCGTTCAGATACTGGGCCGGGAACTACAGGCTGCTTACGCGCCAGACCGACGAATTCGACGGCATGGACACGGTCGGCAATGCGGGAATTGTGGTCTACCGCGGGACCCATGCCCGGATGGACTTTTACGTGGTGCCCAGGAAGGGCACATTGTCCGGGACCGTCTATGATGTGCTCACGGGGGACCCGGTGGCCAACACGACGGTCTGGTTCGACGGCTGGGACCGCGCAACCACCGACGCCAATGGGAGCTTCTCTTTCAAATACTGGGCCGGGGACTTCAGGCTGCTTGTGCGGGAGAACGCCGGTCACGACGGATTGGACACCATCGGCTTCGGCGGCCAGAAGGTGTACCGCGGGACCGACACACGGCTGGACCTGTATGTCGTGCCCAGGTCCATGTCGGGCCAGGGAATGCTCACCGGGAAGGTGCTGGATGTCGCCACGGGCGAGCCTCTCGACGCAAAGCTGGTCATCTGGACCCGGACGATATCCACCGGCGGGACCGGCACCTATGTCGCCACACTGCCGGCCACAGCGAGCACCATCACCGTGCTTTCGGACGGGTACGAGAACCTGACCACCAGGGTGGGAGTGCCCCGCGTGCGCACCACCGTCCGGAACTTCTACCTGACAATGCAAAACGGCACGGGTACGCTGCGCGGCATGCTCGTCGACAAACGCGATAACCGGACCGTGGCAGGGGCCCAACTGACCATCTACTCGGGATATCCGGAGCCGACCCTGTTTTGCGCCACGACCGATGATTTTGGCAACTTCTCGATATCGCTCCCTTCGAGGGCCTACTCGGTCACCGTCAACGCCACCGGATATGGCACTGTCGACACCGGTGCGATGGTATTCGCCGACCAGACGACATTCCATAAAATATACCTGGAGGGGTCAGGGCCGGCGAAGGTCCTCCCCGCCGAGCTGGAGCTGGTGGCGCTGCCCCACTACGCCCGCTTCTTCATCGGGGACCTGGCGACCATGAACGTCAGGATGAAAAACATCGGCGACCTTGTCGGCAGGGCGGAGGTGAACTTCACCATACCCGGGATCTTCGAGGATACCGGCGTGGGATTCATCGACCCGGGGACAGAGGGCGATGTCACCTTCAAATTCATCGTCCCCGACGACCTCGCGGAGAAGGATTACGATGTGTATTTCACGGTCCTGGGCCAAAGATACCAGGAGCGAATAAAGGTTGTGGGGATGAAAATCGATGTCACCGCAACCCTGGACAGGAAGATGTATATTGAAAACGACACCGCGGTCCTCACCCTCAACGTCGCCAACCTCAAGGAATTCGGAAGCTCGCTTTTCTCCCGGGTCAAGTACAACGGCTTTGACGAATCGAGGCCGTTCAACATCTCCGCGCTCGGCAACGCCACGCTGGTGTTCAGCGTGCCGGTGACAGGGCAGGCCCAAGACAAGCTGTTTTTCTCGGTTTACGCATCCTCCGGCCGGGCGCTTTATGTGAATTCCACATTCATCAACAGGAAACCGGCAGGGGATGTCGTGCTCTCGGCCGACCGGCAGCTCTACAAGATGGGAGAGAGCATCAGCGTCAGCATGGAATCCAGCGCCAGGGGCATCGTCGAGGTCTTCACACCGTGGTACCATGCCGCAATCGACCTCAACACCACACATGCGCTGGCCATCCCGGTGCCCGAGCTCCCGTCGGGCACCTACAACATACTCTACAAGTTCGGCAACTTCAGCGGCACATATCCCGTCGATGTCGACGGGTACAAGGTGAAGGTCGTCGCGGCCGGTCTTGACGGGGGCGTCCACGAGGTCGGCCAGCAGATCGATCTTTCGCTGTCGCTGGTGGCGAACCGGCCCGTCGACGGGACACTGCGGCTGTCGATCGTCGACCCGCAGGGCAACGAGATGGGAAGCGCTCAGTACGGCTGGGCCATCGGTTTGGGGGAGAACCGGGTTACCTTTGGCGTGCCGTTCAACTCCAGCCAGAAGACGGGGATCCATTCGCTGGTGTACTCCTACGAGGCGAACCTCAAGCCGGACCCGTACGAGCTTGTGGCCGGAACCAAGGCATTCGACGCTGTCGACCGCGCCGTCCCGCAGATGCAAAACGCCTCCGCTTCGATTAGGAAATCGACCTCGGCAACATTGGTCATCAGGAGCGACGAGAAAACGACATGCCGCATTGAATACGGGAGTTCCGCTTCCTACGGCAAGACGGCCTCTTCGCCTGTCGCCGGGAAATCGCACAGCATCACCCTGACCGGGCTTGCGGCCGGCAAGACATATCACTACCGCGTGGTGCTCGTGGACATGTCGGGGAATTCGGTCACCTCGGGCGACATGACGGTGAAGACCGGCACCGCAAAGGCGGCGGAAGGGAACGTCACACCGCTGGTCATCGGCGCGGTCCTTTTTGCGGCGATGGCCATCGTTGTGGCGGCGTTGGTATTCCTCAAGTATAGGAAAAATGGAGGGCGGAAAGGGGAGAACGGGATGTAGAATCCAGGCAAGGGGGCCCAGGGGCCGACCGAAAAACTCATTAACATTCATAATTATAGTATCTTTGCTCTTCCAAGGGGTGATTGGCGATGGATACAACAAAAAAGAGGGCCATTCTCGCGATAGCCGTCGTATCTTCCCTGATGCTCACCGGGCTGGCGGGCATTGCCAGCGCCTGGGCTGGCGCTCAACTCGAGGCAAGTTCGCCCCCGACGGCTTCCGAAGGGGGAGATGGCACCGATGCCCGTGAATTCGTGCCCTGGTGGGACTTCGGATGGGGCTTCCGAAGGACCGTCACCATCAACAATGCCGGCCAGGAGCTTTCCGGGCACCAGGTCTGGTTCCCGGTCCCGTACGACAGCGACATGAAGGCCGATTTTGGGGACCTGCGCTTCGCCCAGTACAATTCGACCTCCGGCCAGAGCGTCGAGCTTGCCTACTTCGTGGAGAACTGCACGAACGGTTCGAAGGCGGATGTCTGGGTCAAGGTGGACAAAATACCCGCAGGCTCAGGCACCATTCACATGTATTACGGCAACCCCTCGGCCGCGACCAAAAGCAGCAGCGGGAACACATTCGAGTTCTTCGATGATTTCGAGGACGGAACGCTGAACAAATGGACCGTTACCCTGGGGGGCAGCTACAGCGTCGATGCATCCTCGTTTTCCCCCAACAAGGTCATGAGGAGCGCGGCATTCACCAATACCGCCGAACCAAAGGATGTGATAATAACAAAAAATGTTGCCGTCACAAATCTTGTGGTCGAGTACAGGGCAAGGAAGGATGCGGGAACGGATTTTGGCGCCTTTGCCTGGTATGATGCCTCCTCCCAATTCTATCTGTTTTACACGCACAATGCCATTCTCCGATGGGCATCGAGCGCCTGGACCACCGTCATCAAGGGAACGGATTATACGACGACGAATACTTGGATGGACATCAAAATAATCGCAAACAATGGAGTGTTCAGCGGCTATGTCAACGGGAATGTGGCCGTTACCCAGGGTTCGCTCACTGCATTCAACGGTCCCGCCGGATTCAGAAAAGGCTCCTCCGGCAATGATTATGTCGATAATTTCCGCGTGCGCAAATACTCATCGCCCGAGCCGCAGGCCGGCGGCATCGGGGAAGAGGAGCGTCCCTTCAAGTTCATATCGATGAGCTTTGGTCCCTCGAGGATGAACATCGACGACCCGGTCTTTTTCAACGCCACATTCAACAATCCAACGCCTGACGCCATCAAGATCAGGCTGTCGGCGTGCGATTCGGACGACTTCGCCAACGCCACCGAATTCTTCTACCAGGAGGAGGTAACCCTCTTGCCCAATTCGGATACGACCTTCCCGTTCACCTGGAAGGCCGTCGGCGGTCCGCACACCATATGGCTGTCAGTTTTCGGCTTTGCGCTTGCGCAAGCAAAGATAAAGGTCAACCGCCCTCCCGCGATCGCGCCGGTAAAGGACCTGTCCCTGTGGCAGGACCGCGACTTTTTGCTCCAGGTCAACGCCTCCGACCAGGACGGCGATTCCCTGACATGGTCCATCGACAATGCCCTGTTCAACATCTCCCCGGTGTCCAACCGCTCAGCCGAGATAAGTTTTTTGCCGACCAACGACAACATCGGCGTCCACCGTGTCAATATCACCATCCGTGACACGCTGGACCGCACCGATACCCGTCGCATCAACTTCACGGTCAACAACGTGAACGATCCGCCCCAGCTAGCAAAGATCCCCTCGCTTGCGGCGACGCAGTACAAGGAGCTGCGCTACAGGGCCTCGGCCTCGGACCCGGATGTCAAATGGGGGGATATTCTCACATTTTCGGACAACACGGACCTTTTCGAGATAGATGCCAAGACCGGAGAGTTCTTCTTCACGCCGGTGGAGGAGCAGGTCGGGAAGTACAATGTGAAGGTGGCCGTCACCGATATTGCCGGGGCCTCCGAGACGTGCGCGTTCACGATAACGGTTGCAAACGTCAACGATCCACCCACTCTGGAGATCCTCCCGCCACAGTTCGCCCTCCAAGGAAAGCTGTTCCAGCTCAAAATAGTGGCCAACGACCCCGATTTGAAAAGCGACCCGACCGAAAAGCTGCGCTACAGCGACGACAGCCCGCTTTTCAACATGAACAACGACACCGGCATGATAAGCTTCACGCCCACCAATGACCAGATAGGCGTATCGGTGGCCAGCATCACCGTCACGGACAAGGGCGGGCTTTCGAACTCGACATTGCTCACAATTGCCATCATGAACGCCAACGACCCGCCGGCGATGAACGCGATACCCCCGCAGACGGCCACGGAGGGCGTGCCGTTCAATTATCAGGCGACGGCCACCGACCCCGATCTCAAATGGGGGCTGGACAATCTGACATTTTCCGACGACACCGATATATTCAACATAGACCCGAAAACGGGCGCCGTTTCTTTCACTCCTTCTTCATCCCAGTCAGGCATCAAGCGCGTGACCATCACGGTCAAGGACGACAAGGGCTCGTCCGCCTCTGCGTCGTTCGACCACACGGTCGTGCAAA
>Ga0315273_10012223_pt1 | contig 10993 bp, 12 predicted proteins | sample YL17G02_0_MG_FD_205753 | JGI IMG/M metagenome (GOLD analysis project Ga0315273, IMG submission 205753) | Sediment microbial communities from Yellowstone Lake, YNP, Wyoming, USA - YL17G02_0 | ecosystem: Environmental > Aquatic > Freshwater > Lake > Sediment | place: USA: Wyoming | collected...
GAATTTGATCAGTTTTGCGGAATCGGGCACGTACTCATCGATTCCAACGCCGGAACTCAGCCAAAGCGTGAAGTTGTTGCCTTCAGGGAAGGAAACGACATCGACGGCGGCTTTGATCTGCTTGTCGACAAGGCCAAAAGGATTGACCTTTTCCATGTGTTCGATGAAGGCTTCAGAGAACTTCGATGGAAGTGGAGGCGACAAGCACAAATCACTGGAGGTGTACAGCCCGTTGGCAACACCGTCACTAGTATTGCTCACAAATACAAAACAGAGATTCCACCTAGGCCAGTTCATGTAGTATAGTTCGCAAATCAAGTCGGGAGGGCAGGGGGTCCAGTACTCCTCTCCGGGCAGACCGAAAATGATCACCGGTCGCGCGCGCATGTCCCAGCCATCTCGAAAATAGGGAGTGCGGTAGAACGAATCGCAGTGCGCCGCGCGGACGTTCCAGATTTCCTCCCACCATTCATTGCGATCCGGAGTGTCGGGGCGTGTCTCGAAGTCCTTTCGCCTCTTGTAGTCCTCTACCAGACTCTCGATTGTGCCGCTGTCTTCTTCAATATCAAGATATTGGAGTCGCTTTGACAGAGTGTCATTGACGATTTCAATAATCCTGTACAGCTTAAGCCAATAGTTGCGTGTCGAATCTTCAGGCAGACTCTCTATATAGGTTTCCGAACGATAGTCGTAGCCGAGTCCCTGAATCTCCAGTTGTGTGCAGGAAAGCCAGAGGGCGCCGACACACGTCAGCAGCAATGGTAATAGACATCTGACCGTGATTCTTGACACTGTTTCCTCCTATCAGGTCGCCTGCCGCGTGAAAGACCCCGGCTCTCTGGACGAGAAGACCGAGAATACGTCGACAATATAGAAAACGAATCGATAGGAGGCTCGCATAATTCTCCGGCTTAAGATCAGGTGAAACTTAGGCCGGGTCTGGGCGTTATAAAAGCTGGTTGATTCAAATGCCACCGCGGCGTATGCTTCAGAGGTTATGACCATAGGCAGCAATCAGACAGAATACAAAGCCACTTGGGGACGGGCAGGCAAGCTGGCCAGTTGGCACGGTTTCTGGTACTATGCCCGGCTGTTGCTTCTGGCGCTGGTACTCGCCTTTGTGATCAAAGAGTCAGTCGTTGAGGCCTATCGCATCCCTTCGGAGTCGATGGAGAACACACTGTTAGTGGGCGATTTTCTAATGGCGAACAAGTTCATCTACGGGGCCTACGTACCGTTCACACACTGGCGGCTGCCGGCGCTGCGTGATCCGAAACCGGGAGATGTGGTCGTTTTTCGCTTTCCCAAGGACAGGCGTAAAAACTTTATCAAGCGGATTGTTGCCGGCGGCGGGGATACGGTTGAAATCATCGCCAAGAAAGTGTTCGTCAATCATGCCGAAGTGGCCGAACCCTCCTTTGCGGTTCACTTCAACCAGATTACTATTCCGACGGGCATCGGTCAGCCGCGTGACAACTTCGGGCCGCTTATAGTGCCGCAAGGGGAATATTTTGTGCTGGGGGATAACCGCGACAATTCGGCCGATTCCCGCTTTTGGGGCTGTGTGCCGCGGGATTTGATCATCGCTAAGACATTTCTTATCCACTGGTCGTGGTGTCCGGATGATAACGCTCCTACGGTCAATCTGACAAAACCGCTTTCGATATTAAACAACTTCGGATATAATATGCGTCACCTGTCCTCGCGGGTCAGGTGGAACAGACTGTTCAGCGCTGTGAGTTAGGAGAGCAGATGTCGTCATCTTCGAACAGGAAAGCCAAGGGAGCTTCCGGGCGGAAGGCCGCGGACAGATCCGTTGGTAGCACTATTATACGGCTGATTATGGCCTTGGTGCGGAGCCCAGCGTTCAGGTCCGCTTTCAGCACCATCAAGTCGCTGGCCATAGCCCTTGTCGGCGCCCTCTTAGTCAAGTATTCGGTAATTGAAGCCTACAACGTGCCAACTGGTTCGATGGAGGACACGATTCTGGTCGGCGATTTCCTGCTGGCGAACAAATTCATATATAGCATCAAGCTGCCGCTTGTCGGTGTCTCGTTCCACGGACTGCGTGATCCGAAACCGGGCGATATTGTCGTATTTAAGTTTCCCGGCGATTCATCCACAAATTACGTAAAGCGTTGTATCGCGGTCGGCGGGCAAGTCGTGGAAGTGCGCGACAAGAGGGTGTTCGTGGATGGTGTCGAGTTTAAGGAATATCCTTTTGGAAAACATACCGATCCTAACATTGACAGGCGTCGCGACAATTTCGGGCCATATAAAGTGCCACCGGCCACTTACTTCATGATGGGGGATAACCGCGATGATTCGTATGACTCGCGATTTTGGGGACCGGTGCCGCAGCGTTTTATTCTCGGTAAGGCATTGGTAGTACACTGGTCTTGGGGTCCGCCGCCGACCGGCAATTATCCACATTGGAATTGGTTGAATCCGCTGACGTGGCCTCCGAATCTCTGGTACAACCTGATTCATTTTCATCAGCGCGTGCGTTGGGAAAGACTGGGGCAGGCGCTGACTTAGCCGGTCACTCCAATCGGACGGTACCGACAAGCCCGAACGGATTCGTGAAAGGAATCTCATAAATAGGTTGTTCTTATTCGCATTCCCGCTAATATGAGTGACCGGTTACTAAGGTTGCCGGTTGGCGTGAATATACAAGGCAGCTCTTATCAAGGGACTTGCGGTGGCACTTTCGTTAACGGTCGAAAAACTGAGTAAGAGCTTCGGCGCGCGTAAGGTAATCAGAGACCTGAGCTTTATGGTTAGCGTACCCGGTTCGCTTGGCATCACCGGCCGCAACGGTTCGGGCAAAACCACTCTGATGAAAATCCTCTGTCGACTGGTTCCCCCCACCAAAGGCAAAGTTGCGATTCGCGATGGCGACGCGGAAGTCGCGTCGGCCGAATGCTTCAACTATCTCAAGATGATATCCCCGGAAATGGCGCTGTACGAGATGCTGACCGGTTACGAGAATCTCAAGTTCTTTTCCACCTTGGCGGGAGTACATCTGTATCGCGCCGAACAAGACAAGTTGCTGGATCGAGTCGGGCTAGTCGAGCGTGGCGATGATCTGGTCGCAGCATATTCGTCGGGCATGAAGCAACGGCTCAAGTACGCGGTGGCGCTATTGGCAAAACCGGCGATCTTGCTCCTGGATGAACCGACGTCCAATTTGGATGATGCCGGCAAGGCGATCGTTCGGGAGATTATCGCGAGACAGAAGTCAGAGGGGATGTTGATCATAGCAACCAATGAAGCCGAGGACCTAAAGCAGGTTGAGTATGTCATCCGGCTGGACAACTAAAGCGCTGGCGGTGCTAGCGAAAGACATCCGCACCGAGCTGCGCACACGCTATTCGCTCAATGCGCTCTTTATGTTCGCCTTTACCACGCTCGTTGTCGTCAGTTTCTCGCTGGGACAATTGTCACTCAACGTTCAAGTACTGTCGGCGCTGTACTGGATTATCATCTTTTTTGCGTCGATGTCAGCATTATCGGGCGTTTTCGTCAAAGAGGAGGACGGCAAAACCGCGCAGACTTTGCGCCTTTTCGCGCGGCCGTCGGTGATCTATGCCGGCAAGCTGATCTACAACATGCTGTTGTTGACGATTCTGTGTGCGCTGTTGACACCACTTTACGTAGTATTCATGAACGTGACCGTGCCTGATTGGCCGCTCCTGCTGGTGGTGATACTTCTGGGAATAATAGGACTTTCCGGTGCAACCACGATTATCGGCGCTATAGTAGCCAAGGCGAATGTCCGAGGCGCGCTGTTTGCGGTGTTGTCGTTTCCGATCTTGTTGCCTTTGTTGGTGGCGGCGATTGGCGGTACCAACGCGGCGCTTGCGGGAGCGGGTTGGGACGGCGCCGAAAATCAAGTTAGACTTTTGGTCGCTTACGCTGTAATTATGATAACGGCTTCGGCGGTACTCTTTGATTTTGTGTGGAATGGTTAGAAAGTATCTGCAAATAGGTTTGTTCGTCCTGCTGGCGGGAGTGATCTACTTCAGTTTCACCACGCCCGCGCCACAGCAGATGATCGGTGAGGCATCGCGAATCTTCTACTATCATATACCGATGGCCTGGCTGACGGTGGTTGCCTATGCCGTGAATCTGATATACGCCGTTCGTTTTCTAAAGACCCGTTCGGAACTTGATGATTTTCGCTCACTCTGGTCGGCGGAATTGGGCACAATGTTTTGCGTGTTGGCGACGATCTCCGGATCGCTGTTTGCCAAAGTGACCTGGGGGGTATACTGGACCTGGAGCGAGCCCCGCATGTTGTCGATTTTCATCTTGCTGCTGATTTACGGCGCCTATCTATCGCTCAGGGCCGCGATTCCGACTCCGGAACGCAAAGGAATCATCAGTGCCGCCTACTCGATTTTCGCGTTCCCGACGGTGCCGTTTTTCATTTTCATCATGCCGCGAATGATGTTGTCGCTGCATCCAGCCGATTCGGTAGTTGACAAGAATTTGCATTTTACGATGGGAGGGACGGTATTGCCGATCTTTTTAGTCTCTCTTTTCTCGTTCACAGTGTTATATTTCTGGCTGTTCGGATTGGGCATCCGCTTGCACAAAGTACAACTGGCACGCTCTGAAGAAGCGTAGGAAGATAGTATGGGCAGTAATTACACGGTGATGTTTGCGAATTTGGTTATCTGGGCGGGGATATTTCTGTTTCTGTTCCGGCTCGACAAGAAGGTTTCCGATTCGGAGAAGAGGAAATGAAAGTAAAGCTGATCGTTGCGGTGGTGATCGTTGTGGTTGTTGCCGTCTGGGCGTTTTCGTCTTTCACCAAATCAATGACCTCCTATGTTTCATTTAGCGAGGCGCAGAAACGGCCGCAACGAGTGCAGGTGATGGGGGCGATTGACCATGAAAAAGTCGTCTGGGATGTGGATCATAAGCAACTTACGTTTCCAATTACCGACACCGCCGGTGTCACAATGCTCGTCCGGTATGCCGGCACCATGCCAGGCAACTTTGGTCAGGCGACTCATGCCGTTTGCGTGGGCAAATATAGCGACCAGGTTTTTGAGGCCGAGCAATTGCTGATTAAGTGCCCTTCCAAATATCAGGGAGAATCCTAAGACATGCCGATAGGAAACACGCTTCTGGCGATTGCCTGCGCGACGGCGGCTATCGCCACGGTGGGTTATGGTATGACCCTTTTCAACCGAAACGCCTTGGTGTCGCTGGCGCGCAAAGCCTACTACGTCTTCGCGGCGGCCGTTGTACTGATGTGCATCTACTTCTTGCAGCAGATACTCGATCACAACTTCTCTCTAATCTATGTGCACGAATATTCGTCGCGCGATCTGGGTCTGGGTTTCCTGATTTCGACATTCTGGGCGGGACAGGTTGGCTCGTTCACGTTCTGGCTGCTTTGTATCGCCATCATCGGTGTCTTATTAGTTAGGCGGAAGAGCGAGAATCACTCGGCGGTGATGTTCTTCTATATGCTGGTGATTTCATTTTTCCTGACTTTCCTGGTTGTCAAATCGCCATTTCTCAGGTTTGCACCCGAGGTTTTGGCGCAGTTTCCCGGAGGCGCTCCGCCCGACGGGCAGGGGCTGAATCCGCTTCTGCAGAACTTCTGGATGGTCATTCATCCGCCGATTGTTTTCATCGGTTTTTCACTTCTGGCAATTCCGTTCGCCTATGCGCTCGGAGCGCTGGCGCGCAACAACTATCGCGACTGGGTCAAGGAATCGTTTCCTTGGACTGCGTCGGCCTCGTTCTATCTTGGGGCAGGCATATTTCTCGGCGGCTATTGGGCATACGAGACGCTCGGTTGGGGAGGTTACTGGGCGTGGGATCCGGTAGAAAATGCCTCGCTGATTCCGTGGTTGCTCAATCTGGCGCTGATGCATGGACTATTGATCGAACGCAGCCGAGGCGTATTCCGACGCTCAAACCTCTTGTTGGCGATGTTCTCATTTCTCTTGGTAGTGTACGGTACCTTCCTGACCAGATCGGGCGTGCTCGCTGACTTCTCCGTGCATTCGTTCACCGATCTCGGGATCTCCGGTTATCTGATCTTCTTTATGGTATTCTTTGTGGCGCTTTCGGTATTGCTGCTTATTGCCCGGGCTAAACACGCCAAGACCGGTGCCGAAATCAAGGATCCATACTCGGTCGACTTCGCCATTGTCATAGGGATTTTTTTCTTGGTGCTGTTGTCCGCGTTGACTCTGGTCGGGACATCGGCGCCATTGATCACGCGCATATTCGGTGAACCCTCCAGCGTTTCGGCACAGTTCTATAACACGACTACACTGCCGATGGCGATTATTATCGCGCTACTGGCAGGATTGTCGCCCTTTCTCGTTGCAAAAGACCAGTCTTTCGGGGATGTTATGAAACGCCTATGGGCGCCGTTGGCTTTGTCGCTTGTGGCTACAGTGCTTTCGATCTTCTTTGGTGTTATGAATTTCCTCTATCTGCTGATGATCTTCTTCGCCTGTTTTGCTCTCTTCGGCAACATTGCGGCAGTCTATTATCAACCGGGCAGAGTTGGTTTGCGGATTGGCGGTTTCGTCACCCACATGGGTTTTGGCATCATGATGATCGGCATTGTAGTCTCGTCGGCTTTCTCGGAGACAGAAAAGGTCAATCTGTATGCCGGTCAGGAGCCGGTTGGCGCGTTCCAATACAAGATCAGCTATAAAGGCATGGCTGGTGTCGCTACGACTAAAGACAATTACGCTCGAATCGAAGTTGATGACCAAGGGGAACGTTTTCAGGCAGATCCAAAATTGTTTATCGCCAAAGAAAATCAGGGGATAATGCGGAAGCCGTACATCCGCAAGCACCTGCTCTATGACCTTTATCTTTCGCCACAGGATCAAAAAATGGTGGGGGACGGGAATCAGTTGGTGCTGAGTAAAGGCGAAACGGGCAAGATCGGCGACTATGGAGTTAAGTTTGCCAATTTCGACATGGGCAATCACGGCGAAGCAGGTGACATGCAGGTTGGCGCAGTGTTGGAGGTAACTCGGGGTTTGGAGACCCAAGAAGTGGTGCCGCGCATGACGTTTACGCGCGGTGGCAAGCAGTTTATCAAGGCCGATATGCCAAACGGCGACGGCAGTATCACTCTACAGGACATTCAGGCGGACGCCGGCAAAGTGTCGTTGGCGTTTTCCGGCGTACCGGGAATGGATGTTATGGACCTATTAGTGCTGGAAGTATCCAAGAAGCCGCTTATCAATCTGGTGTGGCTTGGAGTGGTCATGGTTTGTGGCGGGACGTTCATTTCTTACGTCCGCCGCCGACGACTTCAGGCGCAGCAGGTATAACTCATTGTTAGTTATTGCGATACAGCGAGGACGAATCGAGAAGGCCGGGGCAACATTGCGGCTCGAAACTGTTTGCGAGACAGCATAAACCTGATATCATGCCGCATTTGATGAGGCCAGAATGACCGAGTTCCAAAAGTTAGCCGACCGAATTATCAAATACTACCTTGAGACTTCCCCCGTATATGCTACTTCGGTCGGAAACCACGACCATGATCATCTGCTCGATCGTCTTGACCCCGACTTTCGTACCCAGAGAGCGGCAAAGCTCCGTGGATTCGTCAATAGTCTTGAAAAGCTTGCGACACATGCGGACCGATCGCCGGATGAACAAGTGGATCTACAAGTTCTTGCGGGTGCCCTCCGAGCAGATATACTGCTTGAGGAGGATTATTGTCGGTGGAAGCATGATCCATCATTTCCGATTGAACTGGCAATGTATGGCTGCTACGTGCTCGTGTTGCGTGAGTTTGCACCACTTGCGCAGCGAGCCGCTGCTCTTGCGCACCGGCTGCGGCAGGTGCCGCGTTTGTTAAGCGACGCGAAAAGGAATCTGGCCGATCAGCCGAAGATCCCAAGGGTTTGGGCTCAAATGGGGGAAGAGCTTGCCCAGTCGGGGGTGGAGTTTTTCCGGGATCTTGGCTCTTCATCAGCCCTACAGAGTCCGCGGATCGGAAGTGATCTTATTCAGGCCGGCAAGTTGGCGTCTGCGGCTTGCCATGATTATCATCGTTTTCTACACGAGTCGATTGTCAAACGCGACTCTGACGGTTACAGCTTGGGCGCGAAATCCTTCGATGAGTTGCTGTTACACCAACATGGATTGTCCTGCAAGGGTGTTGAGTTACGGAAGCTCGGCAATGAAGTGATTGCGCAGACTCTGTCCGAAATGGATAAAGTAGCGGCGCAGATCAACCCCAATTCGAGCGTGGCAGAAATCATTGCCAACCTGAAAGAGCAAACACCTGAATCACAGCAATTGATTGACTACTACAGAGCCTTTGTTCTTGGCGCCCGCCAGCACCTGATCGACCACAATCTGGTTACCGTCCCCGCGGACGACGATCTCGTTCTGGTAGACACGCCGGTATTCGCCAGACCGACATTTCCGTATGCCGGTTATCTTCCCCCGGCGCCGTTTGACACTGATCAACGAGGCTTCTTCTGGGTGACTCCGATCGACAAGAAGGCGCTGCCGGAGTCTCAGAAGCAGCAGCAGCGCGGACACAACAAGTATCAGGCATCAGTCGTCTCTTTGCACGAGGCCTATCCGGGACATCACTTACAATTGCAGCGCGCAAATCAGGTTTCGTCCAATGTGCGGAAGTTGTTTGGCACTTCCGTATTCATCGAAGGCTGGGCGCTTTATTGCGAAGAAATGATGTACGAGACCGGTTACTATCCCGATGCTCAGACGCGGCTGATGCAGTTGGCGATGCAGTTATGGCGCGCCTGTCGGGTGGTTATTGATGTGGGTTTGCATGATGGAACCATGAGTTTCGATGATGCGGTTAGTCTGTTGGTCGATACGGCTAAGCTGGAACGAGTCAATGCCGAGGCCGAGGTCAAGCGTTATACACAGTCGCCAACTCAGCCTATGAGCTACATTGTCGGCAAAATGGAGATCCTACGCCTCAGAGATGACTACCGCAGGCGACAAGGTAGCAAGTGTGATCTGAAGGAATTCCACGACCACCTGTTGTCGTACGGAAGTATCCCGATCGGACTCGTACGCAGCTTGATGTTGGAACAAAAGTGAAATGTGGTCGTTCTAAACATTTAGTAGGTGTTAACAGTTGATTGATAGAAAGCGAGGAGAAGATTCATGTCCAATGCCACAGCGGTTTCTGATGCAACTTTTGCTTCCGAGGTAGTCCAAAGCGATCTTCCGGTGATCGTTGATTTTTGGGCGGAATGGTGTGGTCCTTGCAAGATGATTGCTCCGGTTCTTGACCAAATCGCAGCCGAGTTTACCGGGAAATTGAAGGTCGTGAAAGTAGATGTTGATTCCAACAGCAAAACGGCTTCTCAATACAGTGTCATGTCGATTCCGACGCTGCTGTTTTTTAAGGGAGGGAAGGTGCAGGATCAGGTAATCGGCGCGGTACCGAAGAAAATGCTGCAGGATAAGGTCAACAAGTTTCTGGCATAGATGTATGAGCTTCCAGAATCCTTCTCAGTCAGAGATAAACGACCTCTTGCGGCGTTCGCGGCGGATTGCGGTGGTCGGTCTTTCGGGAAATACCGATCGGCCCGCTTATCGAGTGTCCCATTATCTGATCGACCGGGGCTATGAGATAATTCCGGTGAATCCGCAGGAAAGCGAGATTCTGGGACAAAAAGCCTATCCAAGTTTGGGCGCGATCGGCGGAGACATTGATATCGTCGATGTTTTTCGTCGGTCCGATCAGACCGACCCCATTATTGATGAAGCGATCAAAGTCGGCGCAAAAGCCATCTGGCTGCAGGAAGGCGTCGTCAACGAAGCTGGCGCGCTGAGAGCGCAGGTGGCCGGTCTGGTGGTGGTGCAGGACCGTTGCATCAAGAAGGAACTGGCGAAGCTCTGACAGTGCCGGTATTCGTCGGAGGGGTGGGATTGCTTCACTGTTTGGCTTGGGGCATCGCATTGCCTTCGACAGGGAAGATGTTTCCGGTCTTCTTCCAACGGCGCGTTTTCGGTTTGCGCGCGAGGTGGCCGGAGCGGGATAAACCGCTCGACCGCAATAATCTTGCTTCTTTCTTGTCAAACCCTCGGTAGATGCTTATAATGTAGGCACTGGACTAACCGATATTACTTATAGATGGCGCGTATGTATCGAAATCAGCAATCTCACAGCAGCAGTTGGTCAACCTTCGGAATGCAACAGGGAATCACCCCGGGCATCATGTATTTGCTGGTTGCTAACACCGCGATTTTCATCCTCCAGATGGCGATGCCGAACGCCGGCTTAGCACGCACTTTTGGGTTAGTGCCGTACGACATCACTCACCGGTTCACTCTCTGGCAGCCGCTGACCTACATGTTCCTGCATGGCGGGTTCTTCCACGTTTTCTTCAACATGCTGACTCTCTGGATGTTCGGCAGCGATTTGGAACGGCAATGGGGAACGAGGGAATTCCTCAAGTTCTATTTCATCTGCGGCATCGGTGCCGGGATAATCACGTTCCTGCTGACGCTCAACAGCACTGTTCCGACAATCGGTGCGTCGGGAGCGATTTTCGCGGTGCTGGTAGCGTTCGCCGTGCTCTATCCGAATCGTGTCGTGTACGTCTGGTTCTTGTTTCCCGTCAAGGTCAAGTACCTGGTGATGGCAATGATCGGCATCGGTGTATTTGCCGCTTGGAGTCAGTCGCATGACGGCATTGCGCATTTTACTCATCTTGGCGGCGCGGCAATCGGCTATTTGTATCTCAAGCAGGACTGGCGCTTGTCGTTTTTGCGGCGACTATTCTCGCAGTGGCGTTTCAAGCGGCGAGTTCAAATAGCGACCAAACAAAATCGACGTTCTAACGGATTGATGGATGAAGTTGATCGCATTCTCGACCGAATAAATGAAGTAGGATACGAAAATATCTCCGAGAAGGAGAAGAAGGTGCTGGAGAATGCGTCCAGACAGCTCTCCGACAAGAAGGACTGATATTGGGCAAACGAATACTGGTTGCGGACG